>Ga0114932_10000091_pt1 | contig 97547 bp, 66 predicted proteins | sample 2SBtaG_2_FD_87286 | JGI IMG/M metagenome (GOLD analysis project Ga0114932, IMG submission 87286) | Deep subsurface microbial communities from Kolumbo volcano to uncover new lineages of life (NeLLi) - 2SBTROV12_ACTIVE470 metaG | ecosystem: Environmental > Aquatic > Marine > Volcanic ...
CCGCGCCCGCGCGGGGGCCGACTCTCTATCAGAATCGCGCGCGCGGAGGAAGGACTTCCCCGGCGCTGCGCTAACCTCCGCCGCCATGACGATCGTCGACTTGCGCTCCGACACCGTGACTCGTCCCACCCCCGGCATGCTTCGGGCCATGTCCGAGGCCCCGGTGGGCGACGACGTGTTCGGGGACGATCCGAGCGTGAACCGGCTCCAGGACCGCTCGGCCGAGCTGCTGGGCAAGGAGGCCGCCCTGTTCGTGCCGTCGGGGACGATGGCCAACCAGGTCGCCATCCGGGCCCACACCGAGCCCGGCGACGAGATCATCGTCGAGTCGGGGGCGCACATCTTCCTCTATGAAGGCGGCGGGTTCGCCGCGCTCTCGGGGGTGTCGGCCCGGTGCGTGGACGGGGCCCGCGGGATCCTCGATCCCGGGGACGTCGCCGCCGCGATTCGGCCGCCTGGGGGGCTGTCGCACTTCCCGAACACGAAGCTCATCGCGCTCGAGGACACGGCCAACCGAGGGGGCGGCACGGTGTACCCGCGGGACGTCGTGGCCGGCATCCGGGCCGTCGCCGACGAGCACGGCCTCGCCCTCCACCTGGACGGCGCGCGCATGTTCAACGCGGCGGTCGCGGCGGGCCTGTCCGCCGAAGAGGTCGCCCGGCCCTTCGACACGATCTCGTTCTGCCTGAGCAAGGGCCTGGGGTGCCCCGTGGGGTCGCTCCTGGTGGGGAGCCGGGCGTTCGTCGACCGCGCCCACCGGTTCCGCAAGATGTTCGGCGGGGGCATGCGTCAGGCGGGGTTCCTGGCGGCGGCGGGGCTGTACGCGCTCGACCACCACGTCGATCGACTCGCCGAGGACCACGCCCGGGCGCGCCGGTTGGCGGACGCGCTGGTCGCCTCGGGACGCTTCACGCCCTCGGCCCCGGTGGAGACGAACATGGCCTACGTGGACACCGCCGGTCCCGCCCAGGACGTCGTGGAGCGGGCGGCCGAGCAGGGCGTGCTCACCCACGCGACGGGCCCGAACACCATCCGCGTCGTGGCCCACCTGGACGTCGACGACGCGGGGATCGACCGCGCGATCGACGCGATGATCCGCGCGGCGTGATCCCCGCCGCGCTGGAGCGCCGGTGGCGGGACCGGCGCACCGATCGGGAGGGTTCGCTCTTCGATCTGGACGACGGTCGGGATCTGGATCCCCGAGGAGTCGCGACCCTGCTCGCCCACGGCGGACTCGTGGGCACCACCAGCCTGCTCGCCGACGTCGAGGCCGTCCTCCGTCCCCTCGATCCGCCCCGCCCGTCGCCGTCGGCGGGGGATCTCCCGAGCCTCGACGCCCGCGCCGACCGCCTGTGGGCCCTGCTCCTGGACGCCGTCCGCGCCGCCTGCGAGGGCCGCGACCGCGTGCGGGCGACCCTGTCCGGCGGCCTCGACTCTCGCGCGGTGGCGGCCGCCGCCCTCGCCGTGAACGCGCCCGGCCTGACGTTCGGGACCTTCGGCGATCACGACGCCCCCGACCTGCCCGGGGCCCGCGCGCTCGCCGCCGCCCTCGGCCGTCCGCACCGCGTCGACGTGCTCCCCCCCGCCGCGGCGCTCCGCCACGAGGCGCGCGTCTGGCGCGCCACCGACGGCCTCGGCGGGCCCGGATCGTCGCCGGGCGCCCCCACCGACGCGCCCTGGGCGACCGAGTGCGACGTCCTCCTGTCCGGTTGCGCGGGAGACGTGATCTGGGGGGACACCGTCGCCCCCGGGCCGTCGCCGGCCGCCCGCCTCCGCAAGCTCGGGGTGCGCCCCGTCCCGGATGTCCCGTGGAGCCCCCCCGCCCCCGAGTGGGCCTCGGCCGGAGGGGCCGCGGCGTGGGCGAACCTGCACGGCCGACAGCGCGCGGTCACCTGGACCGGGGTGCTCCCGCGCCTCGAGCACACCCCCGTCGTGCCGGTGCTGTGGCACCCGCCCCTGCTCGCGTTCGCGCTCTCTCTGTCGTCCGCCGACCGCGACGGCCGTGTGCTCGTGCGCCGCATGCTCGCTCGGCACGCCCCGGACGTGTCGGCCGAGGCCGTGCCCCCGGTGAAGACGGCCGGAGTCCACGCCCTCGACCGGGCCTGGCGCACGGATCCGGGGTGGCAGGAGGCGCTCGATCGGTGGACGTCGGACGACCCGCGCGAGGTTCGAGCGTTCGAAGCGATCGGCGTGGACCGACGCGCTGCCCTGCGGATGATCGATCAGGTGAGGCGCGGCGAGCGCGCGCGGGCCGGCTTCCTCGGTCGGCTGCGGGCGCTGCGTCGGTGGGGGCTCGAGAGGGCCTGAGGGCCCCGGGACTCAGTCGCAGATGCCGGGCTCGTCCAGGCAGACGACCACCGAGTCGTCCGACTTGCAGCCGTCGGTGTCCGTCGCGGAGATGCGGACGGTGTGGGCGCCCTGGCCCAGGTCGTCGTACGCGATGGTGAAGGCGCTGCGGCCCTGATCGTCCGGGGCGGGCACGTCCACGTCGATCAGCTCGGCGCTGTTGTCGATCGTGTCCTCGGCGACCATGTCCATCCGGGTGACGTCCGAGTCCTCGTCGGTTACCACCACCACGAAGTTCAGCGAGTCACCGGCCGTGAAGTTCGAGCCGTCCACGGGGGCGTCGATCACCACGTCCGGGAAGGCGTGGCCGCTGAAGTTCGTGCACTCGCCGGAGCCGACGTCGTCGTCGTCCGTGACGGGACAGCCGACGAGCAGCGCCGCTCCGGTGATCATTCCGACGAGGGCGAAGAGAGTACGCATTCGGTCCGTCTCCGAGCCGGGGGATCCCCCGGCGGGGCCGGAAGATACCAAGACTCTCGGGAGACGCTAAGCGGACGGTGACCGGCCGTTCAGATGCGGCGGCGACGCACGGCGATGGGGAGCATCGCGAGCAGGAACGCCAGGGCGCCCGCGGAGACCGCCCTCGTTCCCTGGAGCTCGCACCCCGACGCGCAGCCGGCGTTCACCGGCCACAGGACCTGGTCCGAGCCGAAGGTCTCCACGACCTCGCTGCAGGTGGTCCCGCCCACGCCGTTGGGGATGGCCGCGAAGCCTTCGTCGCACTCGCACGACGGGAAGCCGTTCACGGCGGCGCAGGTGCCGTTCTCGCCGCAGATGTTGGCGAAGCACGGGTCCGCGGGGCCGTTCTCGGTGCCGGTGGCGGCGGCCAGGAGGTCGAACTCCATGGGCTGGCAGGTCACGGTGTCCACGAGCGCCTGCCCGGGGCCGGAAGGGGCGCGGATGGTGCGGGCGGACTGGCCGTCGGCACACACGCAGCCGTCGACGCCGTCGGTGGTGGTCGCGCAGACCGCGCCCACGCCGCAGTAGGTCCGGCCGCAGGGCACGGGCTGGGCGTTCATGGCGGCGTTGCTGCACACGTCTACCTCGGGGCGGTCGCTGAGGTCGATGGTGCGGTCGACGGCGCCGCCCGCGGACGGCGTGAAGCTCGGGTCGAAGAGCATCTCCCAGCCCGACACGCGGGTGTAGAGGCGGGTGATGATCGGGTTGCGCTCCTTGACGTCGTTGGCCCAGGCGAAGGCCTCGGCTGCGTCCTCGTCCTGCAGGAAGATGTTGTCGGTGTTGAGCAGGCCGCTGTCGCCCGCGAACTCGGTGACGAACGCGCGCCCGTCGTTCTGATCGAACATCCAGGACAGCATCGGGTAGTAGTTGTTGGTGTTGGTGAGCACGTCCCACTGCACGTTCTCGCGGTCCACCTCGAGGTTCGCGAAGTTGCGGGCCTCCCACCGGGTGTCGCCGGCGATGAACACGAGGACGGCCATCTCCGGCTCCGAAGCGACGGCCGTGAGGGCGATGGGGACCATGGGCTCCTGGCCCGGGTAGCGGATCACGATGGGCTGGATGTTCTCGACGCCCGCCTCGGGGGCGAGCTTCATGCCCAGGAAGTCGAAGTCCTGCTTCACGTAGTCCTCGACGATGGGCTCCATCGCCTCGGTGATCACGTAGCCGTTCTCGTTCAGCCAGTCGATGAGGGCCCGCGGGTCCTCGGACGTGATGCGCTGGGGCGCGTAGGGCCCGACCTGCGGGAGGTCGATGACGTCCACGCCGTCGTCGTCGTCGCCCATGGAGGCGTCGTCGGACTCGGCTCCGTTGAACCCGCCGCCGCGCGCGGGCGGGAAGAAGTCGTTGGAGTTGCAGACGATCGGGGGCGGGATGATCTGCGGGACGGAGGCCGTCTCGAAGAGCGTCAGCACGCTGCCGGGGGCCACGTCGAGCTCGGGGTTCTCGGGCAGCGAGGGGACGGGCACGACCCACGAGAAGTCGTCGGCGTCGCCGTTGTACATGACCTCCACGACCGCGGTGACCTCGCCGAGGCCTCCGTTGGCGGTGGGGTCGAGCTCGAAGAGGATGCGCTCGGCGTTCTGCTCGACGGGGACCGTGGAGCAGAAGAAGCCGCCGCAGGCCGCGGCGGGCGAGGGGAGGAGGAAGGCGGCGACGCCGACGCCGGCGAGCGTCGCGAGGCCGAGGGCGGGGAGGATGCGAAGGGTCATGAGGACTCCGGGATCAGGCCGAGCGTCGACGCCGAGGCGCCGCCGCGAGGGCGAGGAAGAGAGCGAGGAAGGCGGGGGAAGCGTCGTCGGACTGGGAGCAGCCGCGGCAGCCCGCGGGGCCCCAGAGGAGCTGCTCGGGCTCGTACGTGGCCACGGCGTCCACGCAGGTGGTGCCGCCCACGCCGTTGGGGATGGCGGCGAAGCCCTCGTCGCAGTCGCAGGTGGCGAAGCCGTTGACCTGCACGCAGGCGCCGTTCTCGCCGCAGATGTTGGCGAAGCACGGGTCCGAGGGACCCTCGGCGGTGCCCACGACGTCGGCGAGGAACTCGAAGTCCGACTGCTGACAGGTGACCGTCTCCACCGGGGCGCCTCCGGGCGTCGTCGGCGCCATGACGGTGCGCGCGGTCTGGCCCTCGGCGCACACGCAGCCGTCGATCCCGTCCGCGGTGGTCGCGCACTGGGAGCCGACGCCGCAGTAGGTGCTGCCGCAGGGCACGATCCGGTCGTCGGAGCCGGGCCCGCAGACCTCCACCTCGGGCTGGCCGGTCAGGTCCAGCACCCGCGACACCGCGCCGCCCGCGCTCGGCTGGAACGACGGGTCCGCGGTCATCTCCCAGCCGCCCATGCGCGCGAACATCCGCGACAGCGTCGTCTTGCGCGCGAACAGGTTCTGCAGCCACGCGCTCGACTCCTGGGCGTCCTCGGAGTTCAGGAAGATGTTCTGGACGTTGGCCTGGACGTCGCTCGTGGAGCCCGCGAACTCCGTCACGAACGCCCGACCTCCCTCGTCGTCGATCATCCAGGAGATCAACGGGTAGTAGTTGTTCTGGCCGTTGAAGGGGTCGGCCCGCAGCTCGTCGACGGACACCTCGAGGTTGGCGTAGTTGGTCGAGTCGTAGCGGGTGTTGGCGGCCACGAAGGCCAGCACGCCCGTGTCGGGGCCCGTGGCGACCGACGTGAGCATCAGCGGGATCATCGGCTCGGTGCCGCTGTAGACGACCTGCACGGGGGCGATGTCCTGGGTCCCCGCGTCCGGGGCCAGCTGCATCGCGAGGAACGAGAAGTCCTGGGCCACGTAGTCGTCGATGAAGGGCTCCATGCCCTCCGTGACCGTGTAGCCGTTCTCGTTGAGCCAGTTCACGAGCGCGACGGGGTCCGTCGACTCCACGAGCACGGGCTCGAAGGGTCCGACCCGATCCAGCTCGGTGACGTCCACGCCTCCGCCGTCTTCGAGGAGGCCTCCGCCGCCGGCGCGCCCCATGGAGGCCATGGGCGCCGAGGGGGTGCTGCACTTCGTATTCGGGGGCGTGATCTGCGGGACGGTCGCCAGCTCGAGGAGCGTGAGGACGCCCGTGGGGACCAGCTCCAGCTCACCCACGAGGTCGCCGGAGAGGGGGAGGATCCAGGAGAAATCGTCGGGGTCGCCGGAGTAGGTGATCTCGACGACCGCGGTGACGGTGTCGTCGCCCACCTCGAACAGGATGCGCTCGGCGTTCTGCTCCACGGGAGCCTGGGCGCAGAAGAAGCCGCCGCACGCTTCGGCGGGTCGGGGCAGGGCGGGGACCAGCAGCGCGGAGGCGATGCAGACGGCGAACAGACGATTCATGAAGACTCCCGGGCCGCAGGGCCCGTCGATCGAAGCAAAGGACGTACGACGGCACAAGCAGGACCAGGGCCGGCCCTCCGGGCACGCGGGCGCCCGATCGAGATCCGGGCCGCTATTCGGGGGGCTCTTCGACGTGGATGCGGACGCCCGAGGGCACGTCGAGGACCTCTTGGCGAACCCCCGAGGGCCACTCGATCTCGAGGCGATCGATCGCCGTCGCCCGCCCGAGCCCGAAGTGGGTCCAAGTGGGCACCCCGCAGGACCACGGATCCGACGCCCCGGGCCACCGCGTCATGACGCGATCGCCCACCACGGCGCGCACCACCGCCCCGCGCCCCTCGGTGTTCGAGCGGGTCCCGTGCAGCCGCACCTCCACCACCTCGGCGATCCGAGGAGGGTTCGTGAACGCCAACATCGGGGCCCGCTCCACGGTGCCCAGGTAGAGGTCCTGCACGCCGTCCCCGTCGATGTCCGCCCCGGCGTTGGCGCGCCAGTGCTCCAGCCGCCCGAGGTCCCCCTCCAGGGGGCGCCTCAGGAAGCCCCCGGCGGAGTCGATGTCGTTGCGTTGGTGGAAGGCCGGGCCGCGATAGGCGTCCGTGTCCCCGAAGCCGGCGTCGAAGAAGCTGGAGTCGACGTAGAAGAGGTCCTCGTCGCCGTCCGCGTCGAAGTCGGCCGCCACCCCGCCCCACGTGAGCCGCGCGTCCACGTCCAGTCCCAGCGCCAGGGCCGAGTCCACGTAGTGCGACCCCTGACGCATCAGGAGCGACTCGAAGTTCCCGGTGGTGAAGAAGTCGGCCCGCCCGTCCAGGTTGAAGTCGCCCACGGCCAACCCCATGCCGTCCGGGTCGGCGTTGAAGCCCTGCATGTCGCTCACGTCCACGAAGGCGGGCAGCTCGCGCGGGGCGGCGTCGTTGCGGTAGAGCCGGTTGGGGACGATCGAGGCGCCGCGGTCGTTGATCTGGAACAGGTCGTAGTCGCCGTCGCCGTCGAAGTCGAGGAAGGCGCCGGTCATGGCGAACGACTCGGCGGTGGCCTGCGGCAGGAGGTCCGAGCGGTCCTCGAACGTGCCGTCGCCGCGGTTGATCCAGAACTCGTCCGGGTGGGCGAGGGGGCGCCCGGAGGCGCCCTCGGGCAGGGGCTCGGCCCAGTTCGCGACGTACAGATCCAGGTCGCCGTCGCGCTCGATGTCGATCCAGTAGGAGTGGAGCGAGCGGTACGTGTCGCCCAGCCCGGCCTCCTCGGTGACGTCCGTGAAGCGGCAGTCTCCGTCGTTGCGCAGCAGGCGGTTGGCGGCGAACTGGACGTTGAGGAAGAGGTCGGGGTCGCCGTCGCCGTCGTAGTCCGCCGTGGAGGCGCCGGTGGAGTGGAGATCGGGGTACGCGACGCTCGTGGCCTGGAGGTCCGTGAAGCCCCCCGCGTCGTTGCGGTACAGCCGGTTGGGGCCGTGGCCGGTGGTCAGGTACATGTCCGCGTCGCCGTCGGCGTCGCAGTCGAGGAAGGCCGCGCCCCCCACGAAGTCGTCGAGCCACCGATCCGCCGGATCCAGGGTGAGCCTCAGGGGGGCGTCCACCCCCACGTCCAGCACCTGGAACCGCGGCCCCTCCCGGTCGGCCAAGGGCTCGGCGAGGTCCTCCATCCACGTCGCTCCGCGCTGGACGGGCTCCCCTGAGGGCCCCTCGACGGCGCAGCCGGCGGCGAGGAGGCAGAGGAGGATCGGTGGGAGGCGGCGACGCACGAGGGAGAGTCTAGCCCGGGGTCTGCGTCGCTCCGACAGGGTCCTGCGCGCCCGATCCGGAGACCGTCGACCGCGCGCCCGGCACCCGCGGGCGGATCCAGAGCAGGAGGGCGGGCAGGAGCACCAGATCCGCGAACAGCGCGGCGGCGATGACGATGGACGCCAGCACCGCGAACATCTGGTTCGGCGGGAACCGCGACGTGTACAGCACACCGAACCCGGCGAGCAGGAGCAGCGACGTGTAGATGATCGGCCGCCCGGTGCGTCGGCCCGTGATGCGCACCGCCTGCTCCGGAGTCGCCCCGCGGCGCACCTCCTGGCAGTAGCGGGCGAGGTAGTGGATCGTGTCGTCGACGGCGATCCCGAGGCCGATGGAGAAGACCATCGCCGAGAGGGTCTCGAGGTGTCGGCCCGCCCACCCCATGCCGCCCAGCACGACCACGATCGGCAGGCAGTTGGGGATCATCGCGAGGGCCGCGATCCGCCAGTCCCGGAAGAGCAGGGCGAGGGTCACGAAGATGATCAGGAACGCGTACCCGAGCGACGTGAGCAGGTCGCGGATCAGCGAGTCGATGCCGCCGTAGCCCACCTGGGACGTGCCCGTGATGCGCCCCACGATCGGCACCGGCGAGTCGACCGTGCGTTCGTCGATCCAGGTCCGCATGCGCTTCTCGAGCGCCAGGTAGTTGCGCGCCCCGAGGTCGTCGGCGCGGAACGTCAGGCGGAGGATCCGGCGGCGCGCGTCCAGGTGCGTGTTCAGGGCCGTCCGCTCGCCCGACAGCTCCGCCAGGAGCAGCAGGGAGGCCGTCTCCTTGCGGGACGACGGGAGCGCGTCCCGGGGCTCCGAGCTGCCCTCGCCCCCGCGCTGCACCCAGCGGATCTCGCGCAGGAGCGTGAGGACGGAGTCGGTCGCGTGGATGAACTCGTCCTGCAGGATCACGGCCTCGATTTCGGCGGCGCGACGGAGCAGGGCGGGGTCGTGCCACGGGTCCTCGCCCCCCGCCTCCTCGGGGACCTCGAGCAGCACGTCCAGGTACACGATCCCGGCGAGCTCATCCTCCAGCAGGCGGTGGCCCTCGCGGATGGGGTCGTCGTCGGGGACGTACTCCATGATGAAGTTGTCGACCGTGGTGGCGGGGATGCCCGCCACGAAGAACGCGATGACGGCGAGGCAGAAGACCGCGAGGGGGCGGTGGCGGCCGAGGGCGACGTCGGCGAGGTTCTCGGGGATCCGTCCCAGCCGCTTCAGGAGCGGGCGATCGGGGCGCGGGGGCACCGGGAACCGCGCGAGCGCCCAGGGGACGAACAGGATCGTCACCACGAACGTGAGCATCACGCCCATGGCGGCGTAGGCCCCGAAGTGGCGGAGGATCCTGAGGTGGGCGGTGCCCAGCGTGGCGAAGCCGGCGGCGGTGGTCACCGAGGTGAGCAGGCAGGCTCCGCCCACGTACGCCAGGGCCCGTCGGATGGCGTCGTCGGCGGCCGCCCCGTCGGACCGCTCGTGCTGGAACCGCGCGATCAGGTGGATCGCGTCGGCGGCCCCGATCACGAGGATGAGCGTCGCCGTGATCGTGTTGATGATGTTGATGCTCTCGCCCGTCACGGCCATGAGCGCGAGCGTGCCGACGGTGCCCAGGAACACGGACACGAGGGGGATCACGACGCCCGAGACCGACCCGAAGGTCAGGAACAGCACGAGGATCAGGATCGCCCCGGTGAGGGGGATGAACTTGAGCTCCTCCTCGACCATCAGGTCCACGACCGTGACCCGGTAGGCGTGCGGCCCGAGCAGGTGGAGCTCGTGGTTCGGGTGCGCCGCCTCGGTCTCGGCGAGGATCGCCCGCAGCTCCATCACCACGGGGCGGACGTCCGAGATGCCGACCACGTCGTCGGCGATCTTGAGGAAGACCGAGCCGACGTTGCCCGATCCCGCGATGAACGTGTCGCGCAGCAGGGGGTTGGCGCGGGCCGCCTCGGTGAGGGCCGCGGCCTCCGCGTCGGTCGGGACCCGGTCGATGAGGGGCGCGACGGTCACCGAGCCGGGGGCGGGCGAGCGCGGCACGGGGATGGAGGCGAGGCTCCCCGTGCGCTCGACGGCGGGGACCCGGGCCGCCACCGCGTCCTCGAGCTCCGTGAGGAGGCCCCAGGACTCGGCCGTGGCCATGTCGCCCTTCACCAGCACGAAGAGGACGTGGTCGTCGGCCCCGTAGGTCGCGCGGTACTCCTGGTAGAGCTTCGCGCGCTCGGAGGTGCGGTCGAAGAGGGTCTGCGGGCTGAAGTCGAACCGCAGCTGCGGCAGGGCGGCGACGGCGAGCACCCCGAACAGCGCGAACGCCCACCCGAGCCCGCGGGCGCGGATCAAGAAGTCGGCGAGCCGCCCCCACCGCGGGGGGACGTCCGGCGCGCCGGGTGCCGGGGGGTCGTGGTGCATGCGTGAGGCGGCGGAGTATAAGACCGCGAATCGTGCCCGACGGATCCCAGCCTCGCGCCTTCTTGTCCCGGCGCCTCGCCGCCATCGACGCGGCGGGGCTGCGGAGGCGCCCGCCCGTGGTCGAGACCAGCGACGGCGTGCGCGGCCGGGTCGACGGCCGCGAGGCCCTGCTCCTGTGCAGCAACGACTACCTGGGCCTGCGGCTGCACCCGGGGGTCGTGGCGGCGGCGGCGGCGGCGGCGGCGGCCTACGGAGGAGGCTCGGGGAGCTCGCGCATGATCGCGGGCTCGCTCCCGATCCACCGGGAGCTGGAGGCGGACCTGGCCGACTGGCTGGGCACGGAGGCGGCGCTGGTGTGCTCCTCCGGCTACCAGGCCAACCTCGCGTTGATCGGCGGGCTGACCCGTCGCGGCGACCGGGTGGTCAGCGACGCCCTCAACCACGCCTCCCTCATCGACGGATGTCGCCTGTCCCACGCCCGCGCCCGGGTCGCGCCCCACGGGGACCTGGCCGCCGTGCGCCGGTTCCTGGCGGAGGAGGTGGGCGAAGACGCCCAGCGTTTCGTCGTCGGCGAGGGCCTCTATTCGATGGACGGCGACCGCGGCGACGTCGCCGGGTGGTGCGCCGCGGCGGGGGCCGTGGGGGGGCACGTGCTCGTGGACGAGGCCCACGCCTTGGGCGTGCTCGGCCCCGGCGGTCGGGGCGTGGCGGCCGAGGCGGGGGCGGCCGGGGACGTCCTCGCGCGGGTGGGCACGTTCGGCAAGGCGCTCGGCGGACACGGCGCGTTCGTCGCGGGCGACGCCGACGTCCGGGAGCTGATCGTGAACCGCGGTCGCACCTACATCTTCACCACCGGGCTGCCGCCGGCCGCGGTCGGGGCCGCGCGCGAGGGGCTGCGCGTCGTGCGGAGCGCCGAGGGCGACGAGCTGCGCGGTCGCTTGGCCGCCGCCGTCGGGCGATTCCGTCGAGGGCTGCGCGACCTCGGGCTCGGCGGCGGCGACGTGGACGACGCGGCCCCGATCGTGCCCGTCGTGGTGGGGGAGGCCGGGGTCGCCATGGCCACGTACGAGGCGCTCCTCGACGCGGGGGTCTACGCGATGGCGATCCGTCCGCCTACGGTCCCCGACGGCACCTGCCGCCTGCGCTTCACGCTCAGCGCGAACCACACCGCCGACGACGTGGACGAGGCCCTCGCCGCCCTGGATTCGGTGTCCCCGAGGCGGTGATAGGCTCCGCCGCCGTGCCGTACTCCGACCGCGTCGCTGCCCTCCATCCCTTCGCCCCGGCGACGCCTCGGTCCACGGCCGAGATCGAGGCCGTCGAGCAGCTCGACCGGGCGCGGCTCTGGAAGCCCTTCACGCAGATGTCGGACTACCCGGGGTCTCGGCCGCTGGTCATCGAAGAGGGCCGCGGGAACTGGCTGCGCGACATCCGAGGCGACGTGTTCCTCGACGGCGTGTCGTCGCTGTGGGTCAACGTCCACGGCCACGCCCACCCCTGCATCGTGAAGGCGGTGCAGGAGCAGATCGCGCGCCTCGACCACTCGACCCTCCTGGGGCCCACCAACGTGCCCGCGGCCCGGCTGGCGGGACGCCTCGTCGACGCGGCGCCCCGGTTCGACGGGCAGCCGGAGCTCGCGCGGGTCTTCTATTCGGACTCGGGATCGACGTCGGTGGAGATCGCCGTGAAGATGGCGTTCCAGTACTGGGCCCAGCACGAGGACCCGGCCGGGCGGGCGCGCAACGTCTTCGTCTCGATGACCAACGCCTACCACGGCGACACGCTGGGTTCGGTGTCCGTGGGCGGCATCGAGCTCTTCCACGAGCTGTACCGCCCGCTGCTCTTCGAGACCCGCCGCGCCCCCGCGCCGGACCCGTACCACCGGGCCTTCGGCGGCGACGTCGCGGAGCACGAGGGCTGGTGCCTGGACCGCCTGCGGGACCTCTTCGACGAGTGCGACGGGCGGGTCGCGGCCTTGGTCATGGAGCCGCTGGTGCAGGGCGCCGCGGGCATGTTGATGCACTCGACCGACTTCCTGCGCGCGGCGGCGGCGCTGGCCCGCGAGCGCGGGGCGCTCCTGATCCTCGACGAGGTCGCCACGGGCTTCGGACGCACCGGCACGATGTTCGCGTCGGAGCAGGCCGGCGTGGTGCCGGATCTCCTGTGCGTCGCCAAGGGGCTGACCGGCGGGGTGCTGCCGCTCGCGGCGACGCTCGCGACGGAGGAGGTCTATTCGGGCTTCCTCGGCCGCTACGAGGACTTCCGCACCTTCTTCCACGGGCACTCCTTCACCGGGAACCCGCCCGCGTGCGCCGCGGCGCTGGCGTCGATGGACGTGTTCGACGAGGAGCGGGTGCTCGAGCGGGTGCAGGCGCGCGCGCAGCAGCTCGGGGGTCGCCTCGCGGAGCTGGACGGGCACCCCCACGTGGGCGACGTCCGCCGATGCGGGCTCATGACGGGCATCGAGCTGGTGGCCGATCCCGCCTCCGGCGAGGCCTACCCGTCGGCGCTCCAGGTCGGCAACCGCGTGATCGAGCGGGCCCGGGACCACGGCGTCCTCATCCGGCCCCTCGGGTCGGTCGTCGTGCTGATGCCGCCGCTGTCCATCACCGAGGCCGAGCTGGACCTGCTCTGCGACGTGGTCTTCGCCTCCATCGACGACGTGACGAGCGCGCTGTGACGGTCGAGTTCCCGGACCGGGTCCTCGTCACGGGGACCGACACCGGCGTGGGCAAGACGCTGGTGGTCGCGGGCCTCGTCGCGTGGCTTCGTCGGGCGGGCGTGAACGCCTGCGGCTGGAAGCCCGTGGAGTCCGGGACCCTGGAGACGGGGGCGCCGGCCGACGCGCAGCTGCTCCACGCGGCGAACGGCGGCACCGAGGACGAGGAGCTGCCGGTCGTCTACGCCCTCCCCGAGCCCCTCGCGCCGGTGGTGGCCGCGCGCCTCAACAACGTGGCCCTGGTGCCGGCGGTGCTGGACGTGTCGCTGAACGCCGTGAGCGCGGGGCGCGCCTCGGTGGTCGTCGAGGGCGTCGGCGGCGCGCTGGTGGAGGTCGCCGAAGGCCTGATGGTGGCCGATCTCCCCACCCGGTGGGGGGTGCCGGTGATCGTCGTGGCGGCGAATCGGCTGGGGATGCTCTCGCACACGCTGCTCACCCTGGAGGCCCTGCTCCTGCGCGGCGCGACGGTCTTGGGCGTGGTCGTGAACACGGTGCACGGGGACCCGCCGTCCCTGGCCGAGGCCGGAAACGTCGCCGAGCTCCGCCGCTTGATGCCGCGCGGGGTGCCCCTCCTGGGCGAGGTAGGCTTCTTGGAGCCCCCGCACCAGCGGGACCCCGAGGCGCTGGCCGACGCGCTGGCCGAGGTGGCGAGCGCGCTGACGGGAGGAGCGGGATGACGTACTCGGAGTCCGAAGAGCGGCTCCTCGAGCTCCTGGGCAGCCAGCACACGTTTCCTTGCGCCTTCCCCATCAAGATCATGTTCCGCACGGCACGGGTGACGGGGGCGGAGCTGGTCGACGGCGTGACCGCGGCGACCGGGGTGCGGGTGGCGGGGACGCCCACCGAGCGGGCCAGCCGGAAGGGCAACTACACGTCGCTCACCGTGGAGTTCCAGGTCGGTCGCCCGGAGCAGATCATCGAGGTCTACCGGCACCTCGCTACGGTCGGCGAGATCGTCTCCTACTTCTGAGATACCGGGACCTCGTGTCGACGCTCAGTGGAGCCGCGCGCGCTCCTCGGGGGGCGCGCCGTGCGGGCGGTACAAGGTGACGTCGTCGTCGCCCTCGTTCCACCCGAACCAGCCCGCGCGGCCCCGAAACTCCACGAGCCACAGGCCCCGCGGCTCGCCGCCGAGCCCCCGCACGTCCTCGAACCATTGCTGCACGCGGCGGTCGATCGCGGCCAGCTCCTCGATCGACTCCCGCCGCGTCAGGCGCTCGAGCCGAACGGCCACGGTGGCGGCCGCGCGCCGGGTCAACCCGATGAGGGTCGGCAGAACCGCGCGGATCTGCTCGCGGGTGAGCGAGGGGGAGGTGGTCTCGTCTCGATGTCCTGTGTTCACGATGTGCGCTTCCGGCGGGCGTTCGTGCGACAGACCCGCGTGCAGGCGGTCGCATTCCCCGGGTAGGACCGGGGGCGCCCCGGTCGACGCTCAAGGAATCGGGGTCGGGCGCCCCGGCGGCTACCAGGTGGGCCGGGACAGGTAGAGCGCTTCGGCCTCTTCTCGCGGGAGCGGCTTCTGGAAGTAGAAGCCCTGGGCCCTGTCGCAGCCCAGCGCGCGAAGGATCGAGAACTGGAACCAGGTCTCGACGCCCTCGGCCGTGACCGAGAGCCCCAGGCCGTGGGCGAGCGCGATGATGGCCCGCACGATCTCCTCGCCGCCGCCGTCCGGCGCCAAGCGCGCCACGAACGACTTGTCGATCTTCAGGTCGTCGAGGTCGAACTCCTGGAGGTAGCGGAGGGAGGAGTAGCCGGTCCCGAAGTCGTCGATCGACAGGGCGAGGCCGAGGTCTCGGATGGCGGCGATGCGATCCCGATGGGACATCGCGAGGCTCTCCGTCAGCTCCAGCACCAGGGCGTCCTCGGGCAGCTGGAGGTCGTCGAGCAGGGCCCTCAGCTTGTCCACGAGCTCGAGCTCGTGCATCTGGCGCCCGCTCACGTTCACGTTGATGGTGACCGGCCGCAGCCCAGGGTTCGCGGCCGTGAGCTTCTGCCAGGCCAGGGCCTGCCTGGCCGCGGTCTCGAGCGCCCACCAGCCCACCTTCGCGATCAGGCCGGTCTCTTCGGCGATCCGGATGAACTCGTCGGGCCCGATGATCCCGCGCTGGGGGTTGTCCCACCGGAGCAGGGCCTCGAAGCCGGACAGGCGGCCGTCTCGCATTCGAATGACGGGCTGGTACACGAGGTGGAACTCGTCATCGAGGTTGTCGTCGGCCATCGCACGGCGCAGGTCGGCCTCGAGCTGGAGTCTCGCGACCGCCGTGTCGTGCATGGCGCGGTCGAAGACGCGGTGCTGCGCCTTGCCCTCGGTCTTCGCGCGGTACATGGCGGTGTCGGCGTCGCGGATGAGCTCTTCGGGGGTGTGGGACCCGCCGGAGCCGTTGGCGATGCCGATGCTGGTGGAGATCACGATGTCGTGGCCGTCCAGCATCCAGGGCCTGCTCAGCTCGCGCTGGATGCGGTCCGCGACGGCCTCGGCCTCCCGGGGGTCCTCGGTCTCTTCGAGCAGGATCGTGAACTCGTCGCCGCCCAGTCGGGCGACGGTGTCGCCGGGGCGGACGCACTCCAGCAGGCGGTCCGCGACCTCGATCAGGAGCCGGTCTCCGACGTCGTGGCCCAGGGAGTCATTGACCACCTTGAAGCCGTCGAGGTCCAGGAACAACACCGCGAACGGGCGGGCGAACCTCCGCTTGCTTCGGCGGATCGAGTGGTTGACCCGGTTGAGGAACAGGACCCGGTTGGGCAGGCCCGTGAGCTCGTCGTGCAGCGCTTCGTAGCGGAGGCGCTCCTCGAACTGTTTGCGCTCGGTCGCGTCGGTGAGGGAGCCCGCGACCCTCACGACCTTGCCGTTCTCCCGGACCGCGGCGCCGCGGGCCCGAAACCATCGGTAGCTGTTGTTCCGGTGACGGAGGCGGTGGGTCGACTCGAAGTGGTGGTCCTGCGGGTCTTCGAGGTGCTGCTCGAGCTCTCGGCGCAGCTTCGGGAGGTCGTCGGGGTGTACGAGCCCGAGCCATGCGTCCAGCCGCGGCTCGATCTCGCCCTCCCCGAGCCCCAGCAGGGTCAGGAAGCGGGGCGAGTAGTAGGCCGTGTCGGCCACGACGTCCCAGTCCCAGAGCCCGTCCTTGGCCCCCTCGGCGGCGACCTTGTAGCGCTGCTCGCTGTGGCGCAGCGCCTGGGTGCGGGCCGCGAGCACGCCGTCGGTCCGGCTGCGTTGGAGCGAGCCGAGCAGGATCGCGACGGTGGACAAGCCGATGATCACCATCCCGGCCGTGACGTCCGACCACGTGAGGTGGGGGTGCACCAAGGGAACGGAGACGGCCACGAGCAGGTTGGAGACGCCCACCGGGAGGACCCAGTGGCTCGGGCTCAGCGCGCTCGCGAAGACCACCCCGAGCACCGTCGCGACCATGAACCCGAGCGCGGTGTGGGTGGTCTCGGCGAGGAAGGTCGCCGACCAGAGCCCCCCCTGAAGCAGGAGCACGAAGAGCGTGAATGCGGCCTGGTAGGCGCTTGTCCGGCTCAGGGCGTAGCAGGCGCCCCAGGTCCCCGCCGCGGCGAGGCCGAGGGCCCACCCCGCACGCTCGGGCATGGCTGCCGCCGGCACCGAGACCGCGAGCAGGTAGGCCGCGGGTAGCCAGAGCAGGAGGATGATCGAGGTGGCGCGGGCGGCGAGCCTCCGCTCCTCATCGCCGACCGAGTCCGCAGGCGCGGTGAGCAGATCGAGGATGCGCCGCGGCATCCCGGTGATGCGTACGCGGATCTGCTCGCGGGAGGTGGGCTCGGTGCTGCGCCGCTCGATCGGACGCCGCGGCCGGGCCGTCGGCCCCGCGGGGTGGATCTGGACCACCTCCGACTCGGGCCCCTCGCGCACGGAGGTGCTCCCGATGCCCGGGGCGGACACGGTCACGCCGTCGGACGTGACGACTGCGGGCTCGTCGCCGGCGGCCTCGGGGCCGGGAGGAAGATCCCCCTCCCGGATGGTCGGGTGCAAAGGCCCCATTACGACGCTCATGATACCCGCCCGGTCGACATGTTCGCTGGGGATCGGATGAGCACCGACCGCGCGGGCCGATGCTCCCGGGACCAGTCGCCCCTCAGGCCGTCGCCGGATCCCCGGTGCGGCCCAGGCCCGTGGCCTGGAGCACCTGCGCCCGGAGCGTCGCGGCCGTCTCCTCGTGGGCCTCGAGGAACGCGGCGGCGTTGTCGCGTCCTTGCCCGAGGCGGGTTTCCCCGTACTGGAACCACGCCCCCCGTCGAGAGATGAGCTCGAGGTCGACGCCGCGCTCCAACAGGTCCAGCGACGCGACGATGCCCCGCCCGAACCGGATCTCCACTTCCACCTGCCGGAAGGGCGGCGCGAGCTTGTTCTTCACCACCTTGATGCGGGTCCGCGTGCCCAGGATCTCCTTCTTCTTGTCGTCTCGGATCGTGGCGATGCGACGGATGTCGATGCGGACGGAGCTGTAGAACTTGAGCGCCTGCCCCCCGGTCGTGGTCTCGGGCGAGCCGAAGGTCACCCCGATCTTCATGCGGATCTGGTTGATGAAGACGACGGTGGTGCCGGTGCGGTGCGCCGCGGCCGTCAGCTTCCGCATGGCCTGGCTCATGAGGCGGGCCTGGGAGCCTACGTGGTGGTCGCCCATGTCCCCCTCGATCTCGGCGCGGGGCGTGAGGGCGGCGACCGAGTCCACGACGATCAGGTCGATGCCGCCGGAGCGTACGAGGATGTCGACGATCTCGAGGGCCTGCTCGCCGCTGTCCGGCTGGCTGACGAGCAGGGCCTCCACGTCCACCCCCAGCTTCGCCGCGTAGGTGATGTCGAGGGCGTGCTCGGCGTCGATGAACGCCGCGGTGCCCCCGGCGCGCTGCGCCTCGGCGATCACCTGCAGGGTGAGGGTGGTCTTGCCCGAGGCCTCCGGGCCGTAGATCTCCGCGACCCGGCCGCGCGGGATCCCGCCCACGCCGAGGGCGAGATCGAGCCCGAGGCAGCCGGTGGAGATGACGGGGACGGAGCGGGCCGCCGAGCCGTCCATGCGGAGCAGGGCGCCGTCGCCGAAGAGCTTGTGGATTCGACTGATGGCGGAGTCCACGGCTTCGCCGCGGGCGTCGGGGGTGAGGGGAGAGGTCATTCAAGACTCCAAAGGGCGGCGCGCCGCCCGGGGTAGCGATCCGAAGATCAGGGGAACGGTCATGCGACCGCGGGACAGAGCGCGTCGAAGCGGCGCCCGATGCAGAGGAGGAGGGCTTCGTCGACGTCCTCGCGGCTCACCCTGGGGCGTGCGGCGAGGTCAGCGACCGTGCGGGCGACCCGGACCAACTGTTGGACGCTGCGGGCCGAGCCGCGCGTGCGGCCGTAGCCCTCCCGGAGGGCCGAGAGCGCCCCCGGGTCGAACCCGTCGAGCAGGGCCTGGGCGGGCAGGCGGGCGTTCGTCGCGCGGCCCGCGGGCGCGTCGATGCCCAACGAGCCGGCCCGTCGTCCGGCGAGCTCCCGGGCCGCCCCGACCCGGCGGCGGACGACCGCGGTGGCCTCCCCCGGCGTGGGGTCCAGGAGCAGCTCCGCGGGAGTGGGGGGGATCCATGCCCGAAGGTCGATGCGGTCGAGGATCGGGCCCGACAGGCGCCGGCCGTACCGCTCGAGGGCGCTGTCCGGGCAGCGGCAGCGCGGACCGGCGTCGGCGCCGAGCAGGCCGCACGGGCACGGGTTGCGGGTGGCGACGAGGAGGAAGTCCGCCGGGAACCGGAGCACCGACTCGGCCCGAGCGACCGTGACGAAGCGGTCCTCCAGGGGCTGTCGGAGGGACTCGAGGAGCCCCCGGGAGAACTCCGGGGCCTCGTCGAGCATCAAGACGCCTCGGTGGGCGAGCGTGACCTCCCCCGCCGACAGCGGCCGACCTCCCCCCACGATCGCGGCGGGCGACGCGGAGTGGTGAGGGGCCCGTAGGGGCGGCCTGCGAGCGAGCCCGACGCCTGCAGCGAGGAGCCCCGCCGCGGAGCGGATGCGCGTGGCTTCGAGGGCCGCGCCGTCGTCGAGGTCGGGCAGGAGCCCCGCGAGCCGACGCGCGAGCATCGACTTGCCGGAGCCGGGCGGGCCCTCCAGGAGCAGGCCGTGGCCGCCCGCGCCCGCGACCTCGAGGGCGCGCCGACCTTCGGGGAGCCCCCGCACGTCGGCCAGGTCCGGTTCGGGGGCCGCTCGCGGGCCCGTCTCCGCCGGGTCGAAGGCACGCGCCACCGGTCCGTCCGGCGTCGCGCGCCCCTCCTCTCGCCCCGACGCGGCGGCCCACGCCTCCGCGAGGTGATCGACGGGCAGGACCTCCAGCCCCGGGACGAGCCCCGCTTCGGCCGCGTTGGCGCGGGGCACGATCGCGCGACGCGCCCCCATCCTCGCGACGGCCTCGAGGATCGGCAGCGCCCCCCGCACCGGGCGGACGCTGCCGTCGAGCCCGAGCTCGCCCAGCGCGGCCGGCGCGACGTCCCAGGCGTCGTTGCCTTCCGCGACCACGCCCGCCGCGATCACGCCGAGCGCGATGGGGAGATCCAGGCCCGTGCCGTGCTTGGGACGGTCCGCGGGGGCGAGGTTCACCGTGATGCGACGGCGCGGATACGGAAGCTCCGAGGCGTCGATCGCCGAGCGGACCCGCTCCCGCGCCTCCCGGACCGACGACGTGGGCAGCCCCACGATCTGGAACGACGGCAGCATGGAGAGCACGTCCACCTCCACCCCCACCGGGGCGCCGGTCACGCCGTCGAGACACCCCGAGAGCACCTGAATCGTCATCACACCTCCACGCCGCTTCGTCGCGACGGGGCCACATGGCTGCTCGATGTGTGCCGGCTTGGAGGCTTCTGCAAGTGGCCGGGATCACTGGACTTCGGATCGGAGGTGTCCGGGAGTGTCCGTCCGGGAGTGTCCACATGTGTCCATCACTGTCCGGGCCGTGCACGACCGGACACCCCGTCCGGAAACGGCGGGACGAGTCGGGGTTGTACCGACGATTCCGGACGGGACGTCCGGAGGGCAACGTCCTCACTGTCCGCCGGGCACGGGCGCGACGTTGCCCGTCGATCCCGCGCGGCCCTTGCTCCTGACCCCGCCGGCCGAGAGCTCGGCCTGAACCGGAGACCCTCATGACCCGAATCCTCCCGACCTTCTCCCTCGCCGTCGCCGCGGGCGCCCTCCTCGTCGGCGCCGGAGCCATGACCGGCTGCCCCGAGTCCGACGACGACGACTCCGCCTCCGACGACGACGACGCGGTGGACGACGACGACGCGGTGGACGACGACGACGCGGTGGACGACGACGACGCGGCGGACGACGACGACGCGGCGGCAGGCGACTGCCCCGAGGCGATGGTCCAGGCCCTCGCGTCCCTGTCGTCCTGGGAGCGCGTCTTCTCCTGCAGCCACGCCTTCTTCGCGACCGGCCCCGCCGACGAGGCCTTCCGCCTCGCCTTCGCCTTCGAGCTCAGCCCCTCGCAGGTCGACGCGGGCGGCACCTGGGTCCTCCGCTTCGACGACGACGTGAAGGCCGAGAACGACATCGCGGGTCGGGGCGAGCTCCAGTCGGGCAGCGACCTGCTCTCCCTGGACTGCGACGACGTGGTGAAGAACGAGCCCGTCGTCGAGCGCGAGTGGTTCCCGGCCCGCGGCCGAGTCGAGATCGACATCGCCCCGGGGGAGGCGAAGGACTGGAGCGGGGAGGTCCGCACCTTCGGCGTCGAGTTCGAGGAGGTGAACGACCCCGCGTCCACGTGCGCCGTCCCGGACACCGTGTGGACCGAGCTGCCCTTCGGCTGGCTCCCCGGCTGATCGCCCCGCCTGATCCCGAGCGCCGGGGGGCGTAGGATCCGACCTCGTGCGTCGGGTCCTCGTCCCCCTGCTGGTCCTCCTCCTCGCGCCCCCCGCGGTCGCGACCGAGTCCGCGCGCATCGCCGTCCTCGACTTCACCAACGCGTCGACGGACCCCGATCTCGCCCCCCTCGGCAAGGGCCTCCAGTCGATGCTCACCACGGACCTCTCCCAGGTCGGCGCCCTCACCCTCGTGGAGCGCGAGCGCCTCCTCGACATCACCGCCGAGCTCGACCTCGGCGCGTCGCACCTGGTGGACCCGGAGACCGCCGCGAACATCGGCCGCCTCGCGGGCGCCAGCCACCTGCTCATCGGCAGCTTCACGGTGCTGGGCGAGTCCATGCGCCTGGACGCCCGGCTCGTCGCCGTCGAGGGGGGCGGCGTGGTGCTCGCCGAGCGCATCGAGGGGGAGACCGCGGCGTTCTTCGAGCTCGAGCAGGCGCTCGTCCAGGCCCTGGTGAAGGCCCTCGCCGTGGACCTCGCGCCCAAGGAGCGCGCGGGGATCCGCCGGATCCACACCGCGGACTACGAGGCGTTCCGAGCGTTCAGTCGCGGCATCGATCGGTTCGACGCCGAGGCCTACGACGACGCGGTCGCCGCGCTGCGCGACGCCGCCGGGCGCGACGAGGACTTCAAGCTGGCCCGCGTCACCCTGAAGGAGTACGAGGAGATCATCGAGCGCCTCCGCGCCCGCAGCGCGTCGCTCGAGACGTCCCGCAAGGAGCTCGAGCGCTTGAAGCGAGCCCGCGAGGCGGACGATCAGGCGGAGGTCCTGGCCCGACTCTGGGCGATCGCCGAGGCCGACCCGTCCGCCGACGCCGACGCCGCGAGGATCGCCGCGGAGCGTCGTCGACCGGCGTCCCTCTACCTGCTCGCCGTCGCCTACGGGAACGTCGGTCGCAACCGCGGCAAGTTGATGCGGCTGCGGCAGGTGGAGGACACGTTCGCCATGGAGCGCAGCGCCGACGCCCTCCATCGGGCCTTCTTCGACGAGGTCCTGCCGCGCTGGCCGGCCCTCCCGTTGGTCGTGAGCGACCGCTTCTGGCGCGGCCTCCCGGAGCTCCGAACGCGCGACGGAGAGCCCGCGGAGGATCCCTTCGACGTGCAGTTCGCGGAGCTCGCCGCCCACCTGTTCGAGCGCGGCGCCGACTACCCGGACAACCGCAAGAAGTACCTGCTGGACGACCTCCGATACCCGTCCGACATGGCGCGGCGGCTCCACCTCGACCAGGCCGAGGAGCTCGAGCTGTACGAGCTCATGCACGCGAGGGCGAAGACGCTCGACCCGCCCGCCTACTGGACGACGGACTTCGAGGAGCGGCTCGCGGAGAAGTACCGCGAGGGCCTCCGGCTGAGCGACTCGACCCGCCTCTACACGAAGCTCGCCGGGGAGCTGGAGAACGCGGGCGCGATCGAGGGCATGACGCGCGAGATCGAGGTGAACCGGGACTACCAGAAGGCGCTGGACCGAGCGCGCAACAAGGCGCTGATGCGGGAGTGGCTGCTCGTCGCCCAGAGCGGGGGGTGGAGCAGGTCCCCGATCCTGAAGTTCGCCGAGGAGCAGTTCGCGGGCGCGCTGCCCACCCCGAAGGGTCTCCAGCAGCTTCAGCGCTTCCGCAAGCTGCCGACCCGCGACGGCGCGTACATCCTGCTCGGCGATCACCCCGCGTGGCCCCTCCAGGCTCCCTGGGACCTGCGCACCGGGCCCCGCTCCGACCCCCTGCGCACCTCCTCCCTCCGGTACTACCGGGAGGAGCCGGCGGAGGTGGAGCCCATCGTCCTGCTCGACGGCGTGCCCGTCACGACGCTGGAGGCGACCTTCACCGTCGAGCGGAGCCCGGCCGCCGACTGGCGCCCCCCGAAGGCGAAGCCCGACGATCCGAACCCGACGGTCGTAGCCGGTGACCCGCACGTCCGGTTCCTGTTCGGCGTGGAGGACGTCTCCGTGAAGAAGGTCAAGGATCCCGAGACCGGCGAGTACCGCCTCGAGCGTCCGACCACGCTGTTCGCGATCGAGCTCGCGGACGGCCGCGTCGTCCTGCGAAGGGGGGTGGAGTCGAAGCGGGGCTCCTTCGACCGCAAGGAGGCCTTCGAGTGGACCGATCTGGGCGCCGGGAGGCTCCCTTTGGGCGAGGAGGTGGGGATCGTCGTGGCTCGGGACCACGTGCGGGCGCGTTCCGGCGGCAGGAGCGTGCGGCTGCCCCTGCCTCAGCCGCCCCCGTCGGGCTTCTACGGGCTGATGTTCGGGGGCGCCGGGTACGTCGAGGTCGGAAATCTCCGCCTCAAGCGACGGCCCTGAGCGCCGATGTAGAGTCTCCCCCGATGCGATCCGCCCTCTCCCTCGCCGCGCTCGTCGCCCTGTCTCCCCTGCTCTCGCCCGCGCCCGCGGCGGCCGACGAGGTGGAGGAGATCAGCCCCGCCGAGCGGCAGCTGCAGCTCGCCCGCGAAGACTTCGCGAAGGGCGACTACACCCGCGCCGTGCAGGCCTGCGAGTCGGCCCTGCGCCTCGACTCGGGCCTCAAGGAGGCGTTCAAGATCAAGGGGCTCGCCCTCGAGCAGCTCGGCGAGCGGGACGACGCCCGGGCCATGCTCAAGGCCTACGAGACGCTCGCCTCGGGTCTCCCCCCGGACCCGGAGGTCGTGGCCGCCCTGGAGCGCCTCGAGGCGCCCGCCGTGAACCCGATCCCGATCGTGTTCCTGGGCGCGGGGTCCGGCCTCGCCGTCGCCGGGTTCGTGATGCACGGGACGGCGTTCCAGGCGGGCAAGGAGTTCACCGACGCGCCGCAGCCCGTGGCGCGCCTGCCCGAGTACGAGGCGCTGTACGACCGAAACGTCGCGGGCCTGGCGCTGGGCGTGGCCGGGGCGGCGCTCGCCGGGGCGGGCGCGGGGCTGCTGGTCGCGAGCCTGATCGACGGTCCGGACGCCTTCTCGGGGCGGCTCATGCCGTCGCTGTCGGCGGGCCCCGGGGGCATCGCCGTCGGCCTGCACGGCCGCTGGTAGCTACTTCTTCGTTCCGCCGAAGAACCGCCCGAGCAGCGATCCGCTCTTCTCTTCGGTCTTCTTCACCCGCGCCGGGCGCTGCGGCCCCTTGCCGTCGAGCCGGATGGTCGAGGCGCTCTTCGGCGCGGCGGCCTGCCCCTGGACCTTCCACCCCTGGCCGATCGCGCGACGCTTGACGCCGCCCGTCTTCACCTTGGCCCGCGACTGGTTCTCCACCAGCCACAGGACCTCGGCGAACGCCGGATGGTCGACCACCTGGTGCCACTCGCCGTCGGCCGTCTGGAACTCGCAGCGGGCGTGAAACTCGCCCTCGTAGAGCTTCTGGCGGATCAGGTACACGTCGAACGTGCCCAGGCCGAGGCCGGTGGGTTCGCGGATCGGGTAGCTGAAGTCGGGGTGCGCCACGCCCGAACCTTACCAGCCGGGGCGAGACCGGCGCCCCGCCGCTCTGGGCTACATTCCGCGCCATGGCATCCCCCCACCCCGCCGCGTCGGTCGTCGTCGGCACTGCGGGACACATCGATCACGGCAAGACGACGCTGGTGCGCGCGCTCACCGGCGTCGACACGGATCGGCTGTCCGAAGAGAAGAGGCGCGGCATCACGATCGTGCTCGGGTTCGCCCCCCTCGACCTGGGCGACGGGGTGCGGGTGGGCGTCGTGGACGTCCCCGGGCACGAGAAGTTCGTGCGCACGATGGTCGCGGGCGCGGGCGGCGTCGACGTGGGGTTGATGGTGGTCTCGGCGGAGGAGGGGGTCATGCCCCAGACCCGAGAGCACCTGGAGATCCTCAAGATGCTCGCCGTCCCCCAGCTGGTCGTGGCGCTCACGCGCGCCGACCTCGTCGATGAGGAGACGCTGGAGCTGGCCTCCATGGACGTGGAGGAGCTCCTCGCCGAGGTCGAGGGTCCCTGGCCGCAGCCCCCGATCCTCCCCACGTCCGGCGTCACGGGGCAGGGCGTGGACGAGCTCCGGGCCGCCCTGCGCGAGGCCGTGGGGCGCGTCCCGCTCCGGCCCGCCGGCGACGTGTTCCGAATGCCCGTCGACCGCGCGTTCAGCATCCGCGGCTTCGGCACGGTCGTCACCGGCACCACCCGGGACGGCCGCCTCGCCGCGGGGGAGACGCTCGAGGTGCTGCCGTCGCGACGGCCCGTGAAGATCCGCGGCATCCAGGTCCACGGCGAGTCGACCGACGCGGTGCACGGAGGCCGGCGCGTCGCCCTGAACCTGCAGGGCACCGCCGCGTCCGAGGTCCCCCCGGGGAGCTGGCTCGCCACCCCCAAGGCGCTCGCCTGCGCCGACCGCCTGGACGTCCTCTTCGACCTCCTGCCCGACGCTCCGTGGCCCCTGGGCAACAACGCCCGCGTCCGGTTCCTCTACGGCACGGCCGAGCTCGTGGCGACGATCCGGCTCCTCGACCCCGAGGGGGGGCCCGCGCCCGACGAGGTGCTCCCCGGGGAGCGGGCCTGGGCTCAGCTCGCCCTCGCCGAGCCGTGCGGCGCGGTCCCCGGCGATCGGTTCGTCCTGCGCGTGGAGAGCCCGATGCTGACCCTCGGCGGGGGGCTGATCCTGGACCCCGAGCCCCCCCTCCTGCGCCGTCGGGAGCGCCCGGCCGCGGCCCGCCTCCTCGCGGTGCTCGCCGACCCGTTCGCCACCCCCGCCGATCGCGTCCGCGCCCTGCTGGAGCGACGGCCCGGGGAGGCCCTGGATCGCGACGCCCTCCGTCGTCGGCTGCCCGCGGGCGTCGACGTGCAGGCCGCCGCCGACGAGGCCGAGGGCGTGCGCGGGATCGCGACGGATCCGCGATCCTGGGTACACACCGGCGTCGTCGCGCGCTGGCTCGGCCCCCTCCAGGCCGGCGTCGCCGCCCACCACGCCGCCCATCCGCTGCTCGACGGACCGACCCTCGCCGAGGCGCGCCGCCTGCTCGCGCCCACCCCCGAGGCGCGGCTGTTCGAGGCCTTGCTGCCGGAGGTCTGCGCGTCCGAGAGGCTCGAGCGTCGAGGCCACCGCTTGGCCCTCGCGTCCCACGATTCGGCCCCCGACGAGCGGGCTCGGGCGGCCCTGGACGCGTTCGTCGCGCGGCTCGGAGAGGGGGGCGTGCACCCCCCGACCGTGGAGTCCGCGCGCCACGGCCTCGACCTCCCGCCGGACGCACTCACCTGGCTGATCGACGAGGGCGCCCTGGTGAAGGTCGCGGACGACTTCCTGGTGGAGCGCGAGGCGTTCCGGGGGCTCGTGCGTCGCATCGTGGCCCACGTGGACGCGAGCGGCCTCATGACGCCCGGCGACTTCAAGGATCTGTCCGGGCTGAGCCGGCGCCACGCGATCCCGTTCCTCGAGTTCCTGGACAAGCAGCGCCTGACGATGCGCAAGGGCGACGGGCGCGTCCTCCGCGATCCGCCCCCGTGGCTCTGAGCTCGATCACGGGCCCGCCCCCGCCCGGGGAGCGCCGCGCTCGAAACTGCTAGTCTCGGGGGCCCTCCGCTGCCTTTTCAGCACCTCGGAGACTGCATGCAGTTCACCGCGATCGGCCTCCGCCGATTCCTGCCCGTCCTGACCCTGGTCCTCGCCCTGCTCCCCGGCGTCGCGTTCGCGCAGGCCACCGGCATCCTCGAGGTCAAGGCCAACGTCGAGGGCGCCCTGGTCTTCGTCGACGGCGAGCCTCTGGGCGAGACCCCCCTCCTCGAGATCATCGCCGCCGGCAGTCACTCCGTGGTGGTCACGCGCGAGGGCTTCGCCGACTGGTCGAAGTCGATCAACCTGCCCCCGGACTCGACGGTGGCCATCACCGCCCAGCTCCAGCGGCTCGCGCCGGCCCTCGAGGTGCGCGTGGACGTGGCCGACGCGGTCGTCTACGTGGACGGCGAGGAGGTGGGCTCCGGCGCGAAGGTGCTCGTCGACCCGCTCTCCGCGGGCACGCACCGGGTGGACGTGAAGTCCCCGGCGTATGGCGAGTGGTCGGGCAACGTGAAGCTCAGCGACGGCCGGATCACCCCGGTCACGGTCTCCCTGCGAGGCTCGCTCGGCGCCATCGAGGTGACCTCCACTCCGCCCGGCGCGTTGGTCACGGTCGACGGCTCCGAGGCGGGCGTCACGCCCATCAACGTCGAGCCCGTGAAGCCCGGGTCTCACGGCATCCGCGTAACCCTCGACGGGCACGCCGACTTCTTCCAGGCGGTGGTCGTCGATCCCGGCAAGACGGTGGACGTGAAGGCGTCCCTCACCACGTCCTCCGGTCAGCTCGACATCAAGCCGAACGTCGGCGGCGCGAAGGTGTACGTGAACGGCGTCGAGATCGGGTCCGGTCGCAGCACCGTCGAGGCCGCCGCTCCCGGCATGTATTCGGTGCGCGTCTCGGCCGCGGATCACACCGACTTCCTCAAGACCGTGCAGGTCGAAGAGGGGAAGAAGACGACCGTCCAGGCCAAGCTCGAGGCCTTCGACTTCGGCGGCGACCGTCGCCTGACCGGCGCTCGGCCCGGCGGAGACGTCGTCAAGCGTCCGGGCTTCTGGGCCGCCCTCGGCGGCGGCATCGGAGCGGGCGTCGCCATCGCGGTCATCGCGGGCGTCGCCGCCAACTCCGACCCCGACCCCGGCAATCCTCCCGTCACGGTCACGCCCCCGGCGACCGACCACGCGTTCACCCTCCCGTGAGGCCCGCCGTGCACTCCCTTCGAAGCTTCTCCGCGCGTGCGCTCTGCGCGCTCCTGCCCCTGCTCCTGGTGACGGGCTGCCCCTCCGGCGACGACGACGACAGCGCCGCCGGCCCCAGCGCGTACTTGTCGATCGCCCTCTCCTCGTCCGATCCCGAGGCCGTCCTGGCCGCCGTGGAGCGTATCGAGGTGGCGCTCGCCCCCACCGAAGCCCTGGTCGACTCCACGGGCGACGAGTACGGCGAAGGCGAGCTCGCCGACGGCCTGCGCATGGCCGACACCCTGGCCGTCAACGGGACGCTCCTCGAGCTGCTGCTGAGCGTCGACGTCGACGGGGGCGCGACCGACTTCCCCACGATCGGGCTCGACCCGGGGGCCAACGTGCCCCTGGACTTCCAGCTCCAGGCCTGGGGCTACGACGCCGACGGGACGGCCGTCGCGGAGTCGACGCTCACGGTGAGCTACCAGCTGGTGGAGGGTCAGGTCCTCACGGCGGCGGTGCCCAACTTCGAGCTCGTCATCTTCCCGCCCGGCCCCTGCGAGGACGGCGAGGACAACGACAACGACGGCTGGACGGACATCGAAGACCCCGACTGCGGCGAGCCCGCGGACGTGGAGGACGGCTTCGGCGGGACCGAGTGCAACGACGACGTCGACAACGACGGGGACGGCGACGTGGACCGCGACGACGCGGACTGCGAGAACGCCTACGACGACGACGAGCAGGGCCCGGTCAAGACGCCGGACTGCGACGACGGCGTCGACAACGACGGGGACGGCTGGATCGACCTCCAGGATCCGGGCTGCGAGGACGCCGAGGACACCGACGAGTTCCTCATCTCCTCGGCCGAGTGCAACGACGGGGCCGACAACGACGGCGATCTGCTGGTGGATTCCGAGGACCCCGAGTGCACGGACGGCTTCGACAACAGCGAAGGCCTGATCTGCGACGACGGGATCGACAACGACGGCGACTGCTGGATCGACCTGGACGATCCCGGCTGCGCCGACGTGAACGACCCCGACGAGAGCGACAACCAGACCGGCGACTGCATCGACGGGCTCGACAACGACTTCGACGGCGCCGTGGACTGCGACGATCTCGAGTGCGACACCTGGGACGACGTGTCCGAGGAGCCGCAGTGCAACGACGCGATCGACAACGACGGCGACGGCTGGATCGACCTGCTCGACGCCGGGTGCACGGACGCCACGGACAACGACGAGATCGAGGCCGTGCCGGGCATCTGCAACGACGGCATCGACAACGACAACGACACGTTCGTCGACTTCGCCGATCCCGAGTGCATCAGCGGCTTCGACCTGTCCGAGATCGCGGACTGCGACGACACCTTCGACAACGACGTCGACGGCTGGACCGACCTGGACGACCCGGGCTGCACCGACGCCACGGACATCGACGAGGACGGCTTCGGCACGGACGAGTGCAACGACGGCATCGACAACGACGGCGACGGCGACATCGACGGCGCCGACGCGGACTGCGACGACGCGACCGACCTCGAGACCCCGGCCTGCGACGACGCGCTCGACAACGACGTGGACGGCTGGACCGACCTCGCCGACCCGGGCTGCACCGACGCCACGGACGACGACGAGGGCGGCATCGGCACCCCGAGCCTCGGCGAGTGCAGCGACGGGATCGACAACGACGGCGACAACCTGTTCGACGGGTTCGATCCGAAGTGCGACGACGCCGCGGACGTGAGCGAGACGCCCCGCTGCGACGACACCATCGACAACGACGCGGACGGCTGGACCGACCTCGCGGACCCCGGCTGCGCGAGCCTCGCCGACGACGACGAGATCAACGTCGGCACCACCGAGTGCAACGACGGGATCGACAACGACGGCGACGGGGACGTCGACGCCGCCGACAGCGAGTGCGCCACGGCCCTGGACGCCGAGTCCAACTGCAGCGACGCGACCGACAACGACGCCGACGGCTGGGTCGACGTCCTCGATCCCGACTGCGGGAGCCCGCTGTACTTCGAGACCAACCTCACGACCGCCACGCAGTGCAACGACGGCGTGAACAACGGCGACAACGACACCCTCATCGACTCCGCCGACCCCGACTGCGTGAGCGGGCTCGACAACAACGAGGGCCTCGCCGACTGCAACAACACGGTGGACGACGACGGCGACGGCTGGATCGACCTCGCGGACCCGGGCTGCCTCACCGCGCAGACGGAGACGGAGGGCGGCTTCAGCGCGCTGCTGCCCTGCAACGACGGCGCGGACAACGACGCGGACGGCCTCATCGACGCCGACGACCCCGAGTGCGCGACGGCCACGACCGCCACCGAGTCCACGGACCTGTGCGCGGACGGCTTCGACAACGACTACGACGGCTGGACCGACGGCAACGACCCCGACTGCGTCACGGGCACGGCGGAGACGGGCTTCGACGCCGCCGTGCAGTGCAACGACGGCGTGGAGAACGACACGGACGGCCTCATCGACGCCGACGACCCCGAGTGCGACGACGCCTACGACGGCGACGAGAACAGCGCCGCGCCCGACGACTGCGCCGACACGCTCGACAACGAGACCACCCCCGACGGGTGGGCCGACGCCCTCGACCCGGACTGCCTCGTGTCGCCCTACGACGAGACCAACAGCACGTCCGCCAAGGAGTGCAACGACGGCGTCGACAACGACGCGGACGGCGACATCGACTCGGCGGACGCGGACTGCACCAGCGGGTCCGACGACCAGGAGGCGGCGGCCGACTGCAACAACAGCCTCGACGACGACGGCGACGGCTGGGAGGACGCCGAGGACCCGGACTGCGCGATCGGCAACGTCGAGCTGGGCGTGTTCCTGTCCATGGCGTGCAACGACAACACCGACAACGACCTCGACGGCGACGTGGACTCCGACGACCTCGAGTGCGACGACGGCTTCGACGGGGACGAGGCGGACGCCACCGCCGACGACTGCTTCGACGGCGCCGACAACGACGCCGACGGCTGGGCGGACGGCGACGATCCCGAGTGCCAGGGCGCGCCCTACGACGAGGTCGTGGGCTTCGGTGCCACCGAGTGCAACGACGGCGCGGACAACGAGACGGTGGGCGACACGCTCGTCGACAACCTCGATCCGCAGTGCGACGACGCCCTGGACAACAACGAGACCCCCGAGTGCAGCGACGGGGCCGACAACGACGGCGACGGCTGGACCGACGGGGCCGACCCGGCGTGCTTCGGCTCGGCGAACGCGGACAGCGAGGGCGGCTTCGGCAACGGTCAGTGCAACGACGGCGTGGACAACGACGGCAACGGCGACGCGGACTCCGCGGACCCGGAGTGCACGACCGCCGCGGTGGCGTCCGAGTCCCCCGCCGGCTCGACCTGCGCGGACACGCTCGACAACGACTACGACGGCTGGATCGACGCCGCCGACCCCGACTGCATCGTGGGCGGCACGGACGAGGTCGGGTTCACGTCCGTGGCCTGCAACGACGGCATCGACAACGACGGCGACAACGACATCGACGCGGCCGACGCGGAGTGCACCGACGCGCTGGGCAACGACGAGACGGTCGCGGGCGTGGACGACTGCCTCAACGGTGCCGACGACGACGGCGACGGGTGGGTCGACCAGGCCGATCCCGAGTGCCTCGCCGGGCCCTTCGACGAGACCGGCTACGGCACCCTGCAGTGCAACGACAACACCGACAACGACGGCGACGGGCTCACCGACGCGGACGACGTGCTCTGCGCGAGCGGCGCGGACAGCTCCGAGTCGCCCACGTGCAGCGACGGCCTCGACAACGACGGGGACGGCTGGACCGACGGGGCGGATCCCGACTGCTTCGGCGGCGCGCTCGAGGAGGTCGCCCTGGGCACCACGCAGTGCAACGACGGCCTCGACAACGACGGCGACGGGGACGTGGACGCGGCCGATCCCGAGTGCACGTCGGCCGTCCTCAACGACGAGACCTCGGCGGTCGCCGACGACTGCGCGGACTCCGCCGACAACGACAGCGACGGCTGGATCGACGGTCTCGACCCCGACTGCCTGACGTCGCCCTTCGACGAGACGAACACCACCAGCGCGACCCAGTGCAACGACGGCGTCGACAACGGAGACGGCGACGGCCTCGTGGACAGCCTGGATCCCCAGTGCGCGAGCGGGTCCGACGGGACCGAGGGCGACCAGTGCACGGACGGCGTCGACAACGACTCGGACGGGTGGACCGACGCGGCCGACCCGGAGTGCGTGTCCGGCTTCGACGAGACGGGCCTCGACCTGCAGGTCCAGTGCAACGACGGCGTGGACAACGACGGCGACAGCGACGCGGACGCCGACGACGGCGAGTGCGTCTCCGCGTTCGACGGCAGCGAGGCCAGCTCCGCGCCCGACGACTGCTTCGACACGCAGGACAACGACGGCGACGGCTGGGTGGACGCCGCCGACCCGGACTGCGCGGTGTCCCCCTACAACGAGGTCGGGCTCGGCACCGGGCCGTGCAACGACGGCCTCGACAACGACGGCGACTCGCTCATCGACAACCTCGATCCCGAGTGCGTCACGGCCACCACGGCCACCGAGTCCAACTGCACCGACGCGGTCGACAACGACGCGGACGGGTGGACCGACGCGGCCGATCCCGAGTGCACCGCGGGCGGGTACGAGAACGGCGTGACGGCGGGCCTGGAGTGCAACGACGGGCTCGACAACGACGGCCAGCAGGGCATCGACTCGGCGGACCCGGACTGCACGGCCGCCACCGACGACGAGTCCAACTGCGCCGACGGCGTGGACAACGACACCGACGGCTGGGTCGACACCGCGGACACCGAGTGCCAGGGCGCGGTCCTGGGCGAGGTGACGTTCGCGAACCTCGGGCCCTGCACGGACAACGTGGACAACGACGGCGACGGCGACGTGGACGGCGACGACACCGGCTGCGCGACGGCCGCGGACACGATCGAGGCGGCGGGCCCGGGCGACGTGCTCGTGACGGAGGTCTTGTACGACCCCACGGCGGTCACCGACAGCAACGGGGAGTGGTTCGAGCTCCACAACCCCACCGCGGGCGCCATCGACATCGATGGCTGGCTGCTCACCGATCTCGGCACCGACACCCACACGATCGCGGCCCCGGGCGGCAGCCTCGTGGTGCCCGCGGGGGGCTGGATCGTGCTCGGCCGCGACGACACGGTCGCCACCAACGGAGGGGTCGCCCTCGCCTACGAGTACGCGGGCACCTTCCTGGGCAACTCGGACGACGAGATCGTCCTCGCCGACACCGAGAGCGTGGTGATCGTCAGCTTCGCCTACGACGAGAGCGCGGGCTGGCCGGCCACGTCGGGCGCGAGCCTGAACTTCGACGCGTCCCTCGTGCCGGACGGGACCAACACGCTGCTGCCCGCGAACTGGTGCGTCTCCACCGTCGCGTGGGCCGGGAGCGCGGGCGACTTCGGCAGTCCGGGCGCCGCGAACGAAGCGTGCCCCTGACGGGCCGGTGATCCTCGCGAGCGACCGGTCCAAGGCGACCGCCGCGGGCGCGTCGCTCGTCCTGGTCGTCGCCGCCTTCGCCTACCTCGCGCCGGGGCTCGTGCACGGCATCGAGGGCGCGCTGCTCGACGCCTCCCTCCGGGCGCGGGGCCCCCTGGAGCCGTCCCCCCGGATCGCCGCCGTCGACATCGACGAGGCGGCGGTCCAGCGCTTCGGTCGGTTCCCCTTCGACCGTCGCGTGTTCGCGCGCGGGCTCGAGGCGCTGGAGGCCGCCGGGGCCGCGGTGGTGTTCGTCGACATCGTCTTCTCGGAGCACGCCCCCGAGGCCCAGGACAGCCTGCTCGAGGAGGCGATCCGCTCGGACACCATGGCGGTGGTGCTGGGACACATCGTCTATACGGACGCGCCTCGGCCCGACGAGCCGGTGCGGGCCACCTCCGCGGCCGTCCTCCGCGCCTTCCGAGAGCACGAGCCGGCGGTGGCCACGTCCCTCGATCCCGGCGCCCGTCGCGTGTGGCCGGGGTACCAGGTGCAGCCCCCGCTGGAGGCCTTTCAGGCGGCCGCGGCGGGGTCGGGCTTCCTGAACCTGGACGCCGACGCGGGCGGGGTGGTGCGTCGCGCGTCGCTGCTCATCGACCACGAGGGCGAGCTCCTGGCCTCCGCGACGCTCACCGCGGCCACCCTGCTCGAGCTCGGAGGGGCGGGCGAGGGCTCTCCCCTCTTCGTGGGCGGCACCGCCCGGACGCCGTCCCTGGCGCACGCGTCGGGGACCGTGGAGCTCGACCCCCGGGGCTCGGCGCTCCTCAACTATCCGGGCCCCGCGTCGGTCTTTCCGACCCTGGGGCTGGCGGCCCTGATCGAGACGCACGAGGCGGGCCGGACGCCCGAGCTGAAGGAGATGTTCGAAGGTCGGCTCGTGGTGCTCGGGCCGTCCGCCGTGGGCATCTGGGACACCCGCGACACCCCCTACGAGGCGTCGGCCCCCGCCTACTTGGTGCACGCCGCGGCGATGGACAACCTCCTCGAGGGCCGCTTCCTGCAGCGACCGGCGTGGATGCTGCTCGCCGAGTGGCTCTTCCTGCTCGTGGCGGGGCTCGCGACGGCGGTCGTCGCGGGGCGGGGACGCGTGTGGGTCGGGCTCGTCGTGGGCGTGGGGCTGACGATCGCTCCCTTCGCGGCGGCGCGGGTGCTCTTGGTGACGGCGGACCTGTGGATGCGGCCGATGTTCGCGGCGGCGGGCGTCGCGGGGGCCCTCGTGGCCACGGGGGTGGTGCGGCTCAACCTCGAGGCGATGCGAAGGGCCGCCGAGCAGCGACGGCGGTCGGAGGTGATGGCGCTCTTCGGCCAGTACGTGTCGCCCGCGCTGGTGAAGCAGATGGTGGACGAGCCCGGCTCCGTGGCCCTCGGGGGCACCCGGCGACGGATCACGATGATGTTCTCGGACATCCGGGGCTTCACCACCTTCTCCGAGGGGTTCGCGCCCGAGGAGCTGGCGACGTTCCTGTCGGGCTACCTGGACCGCATGTCGCGCTGCATCGTGGATGCGGGCGGCATGGTGGACAAGTACCTGGGCGACGGGATCATGGCCCTGTTCGGCGCGCCCCTGCCCGACGCGCGCCACGCCCACGGCGCGTGCACCGCCGCCCTCGCCAAGATGGCGGCCCTGGACCGGTTCAACGCCGAGGTGATCGCCGCGGGTCGGGTCACGCACCCCCTCGCCATCGGCATCGGCCTCAACACGGGCGAGGCTGCGGTCGGGAACATGGGCTCCGAGCTGCGCTTCGACTACACCGCGATCGGCGACGAGGTGAACCTCGCGGCCCGCCTGGAGGGGCTGACGAAGCAGTACGGCGTCGCGATCCTCATCTCCGAGGCGGTGCGCGACGACGTGGGCGACGCCTTCGTGGTGCGCGAGCTCGATCTGGTGGCGGTGAAGGGCCGCTCGGCGCCCGTACGCATCTTCGAGCTGCTGGGTCCCGCGGGGACGGCCGTGCCCCGCACCGTGTCGGGGTACGAGCGCGCGCTGGTGATGTACCGTGAACGCAGGTGGGCCGACGCGGAGGAGATGTGCTCGAAGATCCTCGAGGCGGCCGACGACGGGCCGACCCGGTTCCTGCTGGACCGCATCCGCAGCCTGCGCATGATGGGAGCGCCCGAGGGGTGGGACGCCGTGCATCGCTTCGACTCCAAGTAGCCGTCGTCCTCGCGGCGTCGTGGGCGGCGACCGCCCTCGCCCAGGCCCCGCCGGTGGACGTGCAGCGCTTCCAGCCGGGCTTCGGGGGCGCAGAGGCCTTCTCGGTCAGGTCCTCGGAGCCGCTCCAGCTGCTGCAGGTCGGCGCCGGGATCGTCTTCTCCTACGGGCATCAGCCCTTCGTGCTCCGGGCGACGGACGGGTCGTCGCGGTCGATCGTGACCAGCCTCGCGACCCTCGACCTCCAGGTCGGCATCGGCTTCGGGCCCGTGGACATCGGCGTCGACATGCCCCTGCACGTGCAGGTCGCGGGCGACGGCAACCCCGGCTGGAGCACGCCCGAGTTCGGGGCGGTCGCCCCCGGCGACCTGCGGATCCTCCCCCGGTTCCGCCTCCTCGACGCCGAGAAGAGAGGCTTCGGCCTCGCCTTCGCGGTGCCGGTGACGCTGCCCACGGGGGACGAGACGAAGTTCGTGGGGGAGGCCACCCCCGCCGTGAGCATCCAGGCGCTGATCGAGGGGCGCGTCGGCCGTCTGGCGATCCTGGGCAACGTCGGCGGTCGCATCGCGCCGCCCACGGACGGGGTGCGCGGCTTCACGGGTCCGGCCTTCGAGTTCGGGGTCGGAGCGCACGTGCGGGTCGTCGATCCGTTGTCGATCACGGCCGAGGTGTTCGGTCGGATCCCGAGGGACGTGGAGCAGCGCGCGGTGGAGTGGCTGGCGGGCGTCACCGTGCGGCCCGCCGACTTCGTGTCCGTGCGCATCGGGGGCGGGACCGGGATGTCCCCGGGCGTCGGGACGCCGGCCTTCCGGGTCGTGGCGGGGGTCTTCTTCACCCCCCGGATCCCGGTGCCCGGCGAAGACGAGCCCGAGCCCGAGCCGGAGCCCGAGCCCGAGCCGGAGCCGGCGGGGCCGGGGACGCGGAACGTCACGGTGAACGTCGACGCCCAGGGCGCCTGGCTGGACGCCGAGCACCCCTACTGTGCGCGCCTGCCCGCCGACGCGCGCCTGGAGTTGAACGGCGACGCGGCGGTCGTGAACGTGGGCGCGCCCGGCTACGAGACGGCCGTGCTGCGCGTGCCCGCGGGGTCGACGGACCTGACCCTCGACGTCGTGCTGAAGAAGCTGCCGGAGCCCCAGGCGCGGATCGAGCTGGAGGTCTGGGACAGCGCCGGGCCGGTGAAGGACGCGTCGGTGGTGGTCGACGGGGGGGCCGCGCAGGCGACCTCCGGGAGCGGAGGCGTGCGGCTCGTCGTGGCGCCGGGGGACCACGAGATCCTCGTCACGAGCCACGTCCACAACCCCGTGAAGGTCGCGCTCGCGGCCGACGACCGGACGCGGATCTACCGTCGCGTCGTCCTCCAGACGAAGGCGTCGGCGGCGGCGCCCGAGTTCCCGGAGCGGGTCTACTTCGCGGTGGGCAGGTTCGACCTCTCCCGTGCGTCGAGGAAGACGCTGGGGGCCGTGGCCGATCGCGCGAAGCAGCTGCAGGACGACGACGTGCTCACCCTCGTGGGGATGGCGGACCCCCGCGGAGCGCGCGAGATGAACCAGGAGCTGGGGACGTCCCGGTCCGAGGCGGTGCGGGACGCGCTGCGGGACCTGGGCACCACCTGTCGGTTGGAGGTCCAGCTCGAGCTGCCCGCGGGCGACGCGTCGAAGATGTCCGAGAAGGAGCTTCAGGAGATGCGGCGGGTGGAGTTCCGATTGCGGGCAGGGGCGACCGGAGAGTGACATGACGACACGAACCATCCACGCGGCGCTGCGGGTCTCCCTGTGCGCGGCCGCCGTCCTCCTCTTCGCGTCGGCGCCCGCGTCGGCCGAGGACTCCTACGCCGAGGTGCTGTTCCTGCGCGGCGACGTCACGGCCCAGCGGCGGGGTGCGCCCCTCGAGGCGAAGGTCGGCACCCGGCTCGTGAGCGGCGACACGATCGTCGCGGGCGCCGACTCCGGCGCGTCGCTGCGGCTGTTCGGGGGGCTCGAGGCGACCGACCACGACCACGTGCAGGTCAAGGCGAACACCACGCTCGCGATCGAGTCGCTGGCCGAGACGGCGGGCGCCCCGAAGAAGGGCGTCCTGGGCCTCATCAAGGGGGCACTGAGCTGGATCACGGGGGGCTCCGGCGAGGCGAAGCGCGACGTGCAGGTGCATGCCCCGACCACGATCGGCGGGGTGCGGGGCACGGAGTTCCGGATGATCGTCGAGGCGCCCGGCAGCACCCGGATCGAGGTGCTCGAGGGCACCGTGAACACCACCGGCGCGTCGTCCGAGCTGGACGTCGGCCCGGGGAAGGGCTCCCGCGTCCGGCCGGGGGGCGAGCCCGAGACGCTGCACCCGCTCCCCGCGGCGCCCACCGTGAAGGCGGGCGACGGCGGGGCCCTCGATCGGTTCAGCTTCCAGTGGTCGAAGGTCCAGGGGGCCGCGAGCTACGTCGTGGAGATCGCCCTCGAGGAGTCGTTCACGCGCATCGTGTACGAGCAGGGCGAAGAGGCCACGCAGCACGAGCCCGTCTCGGCGAAGCTGCCCGAGCACGCCGGGGCCTTCTACTGGCGCGTGTCGGCCGTCGACGCCGACGGGTACCAGGGCTTCTACTCGGCCGCCGGGTCGTTCACGCTGCCCTGAGCGCCGGCGAGGGTCCCGATCGCGTCAGGGAAGGCGACCGCCCCGGCTGGCGCGGCGCGGCTCCTCCGCTATGGTTCCGAGCCGCTCGCGCCCCAGCGCGGGCTCGGAGACGAGACGATGGCCGCGTTCCCCATTCGCACCCACACCTGCGGTGAACTCCGACTGGACGACGCGGGCACGGACGTCGTGCTCAACGGCTGGGTCGATCGCAACCACGCCAAGGGCGGCGTGGCCTTCGTGGGCGTGCGCGACCGGTACGGCGTGACCCAGGTGACCATCGAGGAGTCCGAGGTCGGCGAGGCCCTCTTCGCCACCGCCAAGAGCCTCCGCGGCGAGTGGTGCGTCTGCGTCCAGGGCACCGTCCGCGCGCGCCCCGAGGGCATGCGCAAGGGCGACGGCGTGGGCTCCGTGGAGATCGCCTGCACCGGCCTGACCGTCCTCAGCAAGGCCCAGCCGCTGCCGATCGTCCTCGAGGGCAAGGCCGCCGCGTCCGAGGAGCTACGCCTCAAGTACCGGTACCTGGACCTCCGTCGCCCGGCGCTCCAGAAGAAGTTCCTCCTGCGCAGCCGCGTCGCCCTGCGCACGCGCGAGTATTTCGACGCCCAAGGCTTCGTGGAGGTGGAGACACCCGTCCTCACCAAGTCCACGCCCGAGGGCGCGCGCGACTACCTCGTGCCGTCCCGCGTCCAGCCCGGCAGCTTCTACGCGCTCCCCCAGAGCCCCCAGCTCTTCAAGCAGATCCTCATGATCTCCGGCTTCGACCGGTACATGCAGATCGTGAAGTGCTTCCGGGACGAGGACCTGCGCGCCGACCGTCAGCCGGAGTTCACGCAGGTGGACCTCGAGCTCTCGTTCATCGACCAGGACACCCTGTTCCCCATCCTCGAAGGCTTCGTGCGCGCGCTCTGGAAGGAGTTCCGCGGCGTCGACGTCCCCCCGATCCTGCGCCTGCCCTACGCGGAGGCCATGGAGCGCTTCGGCGTCGACCGCCCGGACATGCGGTTCAAGATGGAGCTCGCGACGGTCTCGGACCTGCTCGAAGGCACGGACGCGGCCCCCTTGGCGAACGCGCTGGCGCTGGAGGGCGGCACGGTGAAGGCCATGTTCGTCCCGGTGAGTGGTCCACCGCCGTCGCGGAGAGTCATGGACGGCTACACCGCCTTGGTGCGCGAGTTCGGCCTCGGTGGGCTGCTGTGGGGCAAGGTCCTGACCGACGGGGCGACGGGGGCAGTCGCCAAGTTCCTCACGGAGGAGCAGCGGACGGCGATCGTCGGGCGCCTCGCCGAGCGCAACGGCTTCGACCCGAGCTCCGAGGGCGTCTTGATGCTCTGCGCCGCGAACGAGGCGACGGTCAACGACGCCATGTGGCGCCTGCGCGTGAAGGTCGCGGGCGACCTCGGGCTCCGCAGCCCGGACGAGTTCGCCTTCGTGTGGGTCACCGAGTTCCCCGCCTTCGAGTGGGACGAGGAGGACGCGCGGTGGGTCGCGATCCATCACCCGTTCACGTCGCCCCGGCCCCAGGACCTCGACATCCTCGAGTCCGACACCGGCGCCGTGCTCACCGACGCGTACGACCTGTGCTGCAACGGCTACGAGATCGCGGGCGGCTCGATCCGGATCCACGACCCGGACGTGCAGTCGCGCGTGTTCAAGCTGCTCGGCATCGGCGACGAGGAGGCCCGCGTCAAGTTCGGCTTCCTGCTCGACGCCCTGTCCTTCGGCGCGCCCCCCCATGGCGGCATCGCCTTCGGCTTCGACCGGCTGATCATGCTGCTGACGGGGACCGACTCGATCCGTGACGTGGTGGCGTTCCCGAAGACGGCCAAGGCATCCTGTCTCATGACGGAGGCGCCGGGAGCCGTGGACCAGGGTCAACTCGACGAGCTGCAGCTGGACCTCCGGCCCCCCGCCGAGGGTTGATGGGCGAGGACGGACCCCCTCCCGATCCCGGCCCCTTCGATCCCGACGAGACCCGGGACGGGATCGACGAGATGGCGCGCACGTCGCTGTACGCGCCGGTCCGGCTGTCGAAGCTCTCCGAGAAGCTGAGCGATCAGACGTCCGACGAAGACCTCGAGCTCATCGAGGCGGCGGATCTCTGCGCCCTCTTCACGGAGGAGGAGCTGAACGTCATCGCGTCGGTGCGGCGCCTCGACCTGCTCCAGGTGAAGGTCCTGGTCGGACGCGCGGTGCGGGCGGACGCGCGGCCGGTCCTCGCGGGCTTGCGAGAGGACGCCCAGGACCGCACCGCGCGACAGGCTTGGGAGGCCCGCAGGGAGCGGGTGCAGGCGCGGCCCCTGAGCGGCGCGGCCCAGCAGCGGCGGTTGATCGAGTCCCTGGAGACCGGCGAGGCGCTCGGCGGCGCCGTGGAGGACGTGGACGCCCTGATCATCGCGTCGGCCCTGGACGGCACGGCGGGCCTGGCCCTGCTCCGCGGCGGGCGGATGATCCTGGACAGCAAGCAGGAGGCCCTCGAGCAGTACCTGGAGACGCTGAGGGGCCACCGTGAGCGGTGCATGACGGACCTCGACCGGTCCCGCCTCGTCACGGACGTCCAGCTCGAGCTGGTGGCCTGGTCGATGGACCTCGACCGGCTCTGGGCGCGCGACGGGGACCGCGCCGTGGGGGGAGTGGAGCCCGTCGAGGAGGCGAAGGTCCGCCTCGGTCGCCTGCTCGAGTGGGAGCGCACCTCCCGCATCGAGGAGCTCGTGATCCGAGCCCACAAGGAGTGGGACGCGTACCTCAGCTGGGAGTCCGATTCGGGCTGGACCCGCGAGGAGACGGAGCACCTGGCCGCCGCCCTGCGCGTCACCCTGCGCGCCGCCGCCGTGCGGATCGGCACCCGCCTCCGCGCCCCCGAGCTGCTCGGCTATCGGGCCGCCGTGGAGGCCCAGCGGCACCTCAGCGAGTGGACGCGCCCCGACGACCTCGCCGTGCTCGCCGCGGAGTGGGACCGGTCGGACTTCCGCACCCGCGAGCGCATCGCGTCGTGGCTGCGCGAGGGCCCCCGCGGACTCACGCGGCTGGAGAACGCCCGAGCCCGCGCCGGCGACGTCGCAGCCCGCTGGTACGACGACCACCTGGACGCCCTCGAGGAGCTCGGCTGGGAGGACGATCACGCCGAGGTCGCGGCCGAGATGTACGACGGGCTCACCCACGTCGACGTGCGCGAGATGGTGGGCGGCCTGCACCGGGGGGGCGAGACGGCCAAGCTCGGCGAGCTGGTCGCCGTCGTCCAGACCGAGCTGGCCCGCGGGGTGCTGCCCTACACCTTCACGGAGAGCGGCCACACCCCCGCGGACGCCGCCGAGATGGCGGACCGAGCGGAGGTCCCGGTCCGCACGATGGTCGTGGAGATCGCACGACGCAAGGCGATCGAGCTGGCCGCCAAGGACGTCGCCAGCGCCCTGAGCGACCTCCACGGGGCCGTCTCGCCGGACGTCCGTCGGCGCGCCGAGGTGCTCTCCCACGACGACGTGAAGGAGCTCCGCGAGGCGGGCGGCCGAGGCCCGGACGCGTGCATGGCCGCCTTCGCCGAGAGCCGCACCTGGTGGGACGACGACGCCGAGCCCGTCGCGGAGCTGCGCGGGGTCACGCTCGACACCGCCCGGGAGTACATCGGACACCGGCTGCTCGCCGGGCGGGAGGAGCAGTTCCGGTCCGACTACGTGGACGACCGCATCGAGGAGCTGAGCCTCGCCCGCGGGGAGGATCCGGACCACCCCTACGTGGTGCTCGTGCTGCAGGGCGGGGGCGCGAAGGCGGCCTACCAGGTGGGCGTGTACCAGGCGCTGCGGGACTGGGGGCTGGAGCCGTCGTGGATCCTGGGGATCTCGTCGGGCGCCCTCAACGCGGCCGTCATCGCGGGCAACCCGGCGTCCCGGCGGCTCGAGCAGCTCGGCGCGCTGTGGTCGAAGCTCACGAACCCGTTCGTCGCCACCGAGAAGCTGCGCCCCAACCTGCGCCCGCTGGCGAAGATCGCGGGGGCGTTCGTGCCCTTCAAGCCGAACTTCTGGCACCCGAACCTGCTGCCCCCCTTCGTCTTCCCGCCGGGCAGCGCGGGGGCGACGAGCCTCGTGAGCGTCGAGCCCCTGCGCCGCACGATGGGCGGCCTCGTGGACTTCGAGCGGCTCCACCGCGAGGGCGAGATCCACCGTCGGGCCGCGTACCTGCGGAGGCACCGGCGGGCCCCGATCCGCCTCACGCTCGGCACCACGCAGGTGGCGTCGGGCAAGGGCGTCTGGTTCGAGAACACGGCCGAGGGCCACCGGCTGACCGTCGAGCACATCCTCGCCTCGGGCGCCCTGCCCCCCGGCCCCGGGATCTGGATCGACGGGCGCCTCTACTGGGACGGCGGCGTGCTCGGCAACAACCCGCTGGAGCCCGTGCTCGACGAGATGATCGAGGGCACGCTCAACGGCCGCGAGGTGCTGGTGGTGCTCGTCGATCTGTGGTCCGTCGACGAGTGGGAGCCGCGCTCGTACCTGGAGGTGGGCGTGCGCCAGGCCGAGCTGGACTACATGGCGCGGGTGGACGCCTCCATGGACCGGTTCCGCAACCGCCTCCTGCTCGAGCTGGAGCGGCGGCGGGAGCGCGAGAAGGAGCGCTTCGGTCGGGGACGTCGCCGTCGGTCGCGCTACGGCTCGATCGACCCTCGCGGGCTGCGCATCGTGCGCCTGGAGGACGGCCGTCGGAGCCCGGTGGGCTCGATCGATCCCATGGACTTCTCCGCCGCCTCGATCGCCGACCGTCGTGCCCGCGGCGCGGCGGACATGGTGCAGGCGCTCACCGTGCTCGAGCGGCCGGAGGAGCGCGGCGAGGACGGCATCGGCGGGGTCATCCACCAGTTCCGGCGGGGATCGCTGATCGGCCGGACCGAGGCCGTGGACACCCGGGACTGATCACCCGGACCGAGAGACCTCGAGGTCCGTGACGAGGCCGCTCGACAGGTGGAAGACGATCCCGTGGACGGTGAGGTCCTGCCCTCGGCGCCAGGCCGCCTGGACCGTGGCGGAGTGCGCCAGCTGCTGCACCTGCTCGGCGACGTTCAACTCCACGAGGCGGTGGATGCGGTCCTCTCGGTCGGGGATCCCGGTCAGTTCGGCCGCGTGGTCCTCGGCCAGGTCCATGATCGGCGCGATCCAGCGGTCGATGACGCCCCCCACGCCGCCGTCCAACGCCGCGGTGACCCCCCCGCAAGCCTCGTGTCCGGAGACGTAGATGTGCCCCACTTTCAGGTGATCGACGGCGAACTCGACCACGGCCATGAGGTTCGCGTCCCCGGCGGACACGACGTTCGCCACGTTGCGGTGGACGAACAGCTCGCCGGGGCCGCGACCCGTCCACAGCTCGGGCGCGACGCGGCTGTCCGCGCAGCCGATCCACAGCGATCGGGGTGATTGTCCCGCCGCGAGGCGCGGAAAGAAGGAGGGATCGCCGGCCCGCCGTTGGGCGGCCCAGGCGGCGTTGGAGGCGATGAGCTGGTTCATGTCCATGAGCGGCGGCAAGTATGCCGTCTGGTCGATTATGGTGCGCCCCGTGACGAACCGACGCGCCCTGCTGTGCCCCGCCTGCAAGAAGGTCGTGCCGCTCCAGCCGGAGCTGCGACCGCCCTCGTTCCCCTTCTGCTCGGACCGTTGCCGCATGGCCGATCTGGGCCGCTGGTTCGGCGAGGAGTACCGCGTCGCGCGGCCCCTGGGACCGGATGATCACGAGGCCATCCAAGAGGTGCTGGAGGCCCGCGAAGGCGAGGGCTGAACGCGGCGCCCTCAGGGCTGCTCGATCGACATCCCGCGGGTCTTCCCCGCGCGCTCCACCAGCAGCGGGACGAAGTCGCGCCCGGCCGTTCGGATCGCGTCCGCCACGTCCTCGGGGGTCCCCACGTCGCGGTGGTCGACCTTGAGGATCACGTCCCCCGCGATGAGGCCGGCGCGGGACGCCCGGGACTCGGGCTCGACGCGCCGCACGTGCACGCCGCCCGCCGTGCTGCGACGCCCCAGCTCACGGTTGGTGGCCCGGTCGGTGGACTCGAAGTCGCCGCCCACGCGATCGGTCAGGTAGGCCGTGGTGCCCGCCTTCGGGCGTCGCGACCCGGACCGCGGCTCCGCCTTGGGCTCGGCCGGGCGCTCGGTCGGCACCACCGTCAGGCGCACCTCCTTGGGCTTGCGACCGTCGCGCCACACGACGATCTCCAGGGGTTCGCCCACCGCCGCTCGCACCACCGCGCTCCGGAAGTCCTCGTGGGTGCGCACCGGGCGCCCGGCGATCTCGACGACCAGGTCCCCCTCCTCGAGGCCGCCCTCGGCCGCGGGGCTGCCGGCCACGAGGGTCTTGACCCAAGCCCCCGTGCTCATGGGCGCGCCCGACATCTCCAGCAGCTGGGGGTCTGGGGTGGAGGTGTCCGCGCCCACGTATCCCCGAATCACTCGCCCCGAGGCGACGAGCTGATCGGCGATCTCCCGGGCGAGGTCGATCGGCACGGCGAACGCGAGGCCCCGGGTGCCCGCGTCGGAGCCCGTGCCCATGATCGCCGTGTTGATCCCGATGACGCGGCCGCGGATGTCGATCAGCGGGCCGCCGGAGTTGCCCGGCTTGATCAGCGTGTCGACCTGGATGAAGTCCTGATCCACCAGGCGGTCGAAGCCGGGGACCACGAAGCCGGACGGCGTCCTCCCCAGTCGATTGCGCCCCTTCGCCGACACGTGCCCCACCGTGAAGGTGTCGGCGTAGTCCAGGCCGAAGGGCGATCCGATGGCGAGCGCGTACTGCCCCACCTGGACGGCGTCGCTGTCGCCGAACTCGACGTACGGGAGGTCGTCGGGGGGGTCGAGGATGCGGGCGACGCCCACGTCGCTGAGGGGGTCGGCGCCCACGCGGTCGGCCTTGAAGCGTCGCCCGTCGCTCATGACGATCTCGATGCGCGAGGCCTCCTCGAGCACGTGACTGTTGGTGTAGACGAGCCCGTCCGCGCTCACGATGAAGCCGCTGCCCGCGCCCCCGGTGCGCATCTCGGTCAGCCCCGACGGGTCGGACACCGCCCCCGCGACGTCCAGCGTCACCACCGCCGGGCCCACCCGGGTGGCCACGTCCACGAAGGCGCGCTCGAGCGCCTCGGCGATGGCCAGGGGGTCCAGATCCTGAGCTGCGGCGGGCGGCGCGGACGCCAGACAGAGGGCGACGATGAGGGGGAGGTTGCGCACCGAGAGAGTCTCCATCAGATCCTGCCTCCGGACACGGCCGGGCGCCAACGCGTTCCCCCGAGGTCGTTTATCGTGCACCGATGGCACCGCGCATCCTCGTCGTGGAAGACGACCGACACTTCGCCGCGATCCTGAACGACTACCTCGCCTGGATCGGCTTCGAGGTGGAGCACGCCGCCGACGGCGACGCCGGCATCCGCGCCCTCGAGACCAGCGTCCCCGACGTCATCCTCACCGACGTGCTCCTGCCCCACATCACGGGCATCGAGTTCGCCCGCCGCGTGAAGGCCGGCGACGTCGGGCCCGAGTCCGTCGCGAGCCTGCCCGTGGTCCTGATGTCCGCCGTCTACAAGGACGACGCCGCGATCCGGGCGAGCCTCCGGGAGTGCGGGGCCGACGACTACCTCGTGAAGCCCTTCGCCATGGGGGACCTGCGCGGGGTCCTCGAGCGTGTGCTCCCGCCGACCACCGCGGGGGCGCTCACGGGCACGCCCGCCCCGCCGTCCGCGGACATCAGCGTCACCACCCTGCACGGCGGCGACCTCCCCCGCCGCGGCCGCGTGGTGCCCGGGTTCCTCGCCCGCCTGCTGCTGCGGATCCGCAAGGAGCGGCACACCGGCGTCCTGCGGCTGGAGGCGGCGCCGCGGCACAAGTCGATCGTGTTCCTCAACGGCCACCCGGTGTGGGCGCAGGGGAGCGACGAGCACGACCGCCTCGGCACGATGCTGCTCGAGGAGTCGGTCATCTCGCGCGTCCAGTTCGCCGAGGCGATCGAGGCCATGCGGGCCGAACGCATCGAGTTCGGGGCGGCCCTGACGTCCCGGAAGATCCTCGCCCCGTCCGAGCTGTACACCCAGCTGCGTCGCCTCGTCGCCCGGCGTCTCATCTCGGCCTTCGGCTGGTCCGACGGCGACTGGACCCTCAGCGACGTGTACCCGAGCGACACCCCCAGCTTCGAGGTCGAGCTCCTGCCCGTCGTGCTGCGCGGGCTCGAGGCGCACGGGAACCACAAGGCGCTGTGGGCCGAGGTCAGGGACCGGGCGGACCAGTTCGTCGTCCCCACGAGCACGTTCGCGATCGACTGGCCGTCCCTCAAGACGGGCGAAGGCATCGGCGCCCTGGGGCCGTTCCTGTCGGGGCGCCGGACGCTGCGCAAGCTCGAGCTCATGGAGGTCCTGCCCGAGGCCGACTTCCACCGCGCCATCTGGCTGCTCTACCGGGCCGGGCTCATCGGCTTCGCGAAGGCCGCGGTGGACGAGAGCGACATCGCCCCCATCACCATCTCCATGGGCCTGAGGCGGGTGCAGAGGCCCGGCGACAAGGACCTCGGGGACCGCATCCTCGCCGACTACTTCCGTCTGTGGGGCAGCGACCACTTCCGCCTGTTCGACCTCCCCCGAGACGCGGGACAGGAGGAGGTGGACGAGGCCCTGGGCGGCCACGTGCTGAGCTGGACGGGCGACGAGCTGGTCGCGGACCTGCCCCACGACGTGCGAGACAAGGCGAAGGCCCTCGCCCATCGGGTCGCCGACGCCCGCGCGATCCTCGGCTCCCCGGCCGATCGCCACGCCTACCTGGGGCGGCTGGACCGCGCCCGTCGCCAGACCGAGGGCGAGGCGGACGTGGACGAGGCCGCGATGTTCTTCGACAACGGGCGCGGATACCTGCGGACGAAGGACTTTCGGGAGGCGGCCGCCGAGTTCGAGAAGGCCGTCGCGCGCGACCCCGATTCGGCGATGTACCTCGCCTACTGCGGGTGGGCTCGCTACCGCAGCGCCCAGACCGAGCAGTCCGCCGAGGCGGCCGTGGCGATGCTGGAGCGGGCGCTCGAGATCGACGGCCGCTGCCCCACCGCGCACTTCTTCCGGGGGGTGGTGCACCGGGACCAGCGGCGCTACGGCCCCGCGTCGGCGTGCTTCGAAGCCGCCGTGCGATACGACCCCGGGTTCGAGTTGGCTCGCGCCGCCCTGCGGGAGGCGGGTGAGCTCTCCGGGATGGTGAGGCGCCCCAGCCTCGAATGACCGCCGGGTTCGCCCCCGCGCGGCTCGAGGCGCTGTCCGAGGCCGTCGCGCGCGTCCTGCAGCGCACGGCCCCCCCCCGCGACGATCGCCCCTCCCGCGCCGAGCTGGTCGCCGAGGCCGTGGCCGTGGCCGACGCAGCCCTGGCCGACGACGAGCCCGACGACGCCGTGCGGCGGGGCCTGCGCGCCCTGAAGTACCCGCTCGTGGGCAGCCTGATCCTCCAGGACCACGACGAGGGGCTCGCGGCCCTCGAGGTGGTCACCCGCACCCTCAGCGACCTCGCCGACGCGCTGTTGGAGGGCGCGCTGCGGTTCGCCCGGGCGCGGCTCGAGGCCAAGCACGGCCGCCCCCCTGGCGACGCGTGGGACGGCGGCCGCGGCTTCGTCGTGTTCGCCATGGGCAAGCACGGCGCCCGGGAGCTGAACTACAGCTCGGACATCGACCTGGTGTACCTGGTGGCCGACGCCCGAGGCACCACCGACGGCGCGAGGGCGATCCCCACCGAGCGGTTCGCGGATCGCCTGGGGCGGGAGATCAAGGCGATCCTGGAGGACCGCACCGCCGACGGGTTCTGCTTTCGCGTGGACCTGAACCTGCGCCCCGAGGGGGTGACCGGCCCCCTCACCACGTCGCTCGGAGCGGCGGAGCACTACTTCCTGAACTACGGCCGCACCTGGGAGCGCGCGGCCTGGCTCAAGGCGCGGCCCTGCGCGGGCGACCTGGAGGTCGGCGACGAGCTGCTCGCGCGCATCGAGCCGTTCCGGTTCCGTCGCCTCCTCGACTTCGGCACGCTCGAGGACATCGGCGCCATGCGCGACCGGATCGCCGCGGCCGCCGACGAGGCCGAGACGGACCTCAAGCGGGGGCCCGGGGGCATCCGGGAGGTCGAGTTCCTGGTGCAGGCCGGTCAGCTGGTCTGGAGCGGCCGCGACCGTCGTCTGCGGGGCCGCAATACGCTCGAGGCGCTGTATCTCCTCGAGGAGCGGAGCGCGCTTCCGGACGACACCCACGCGGCGGAGCTGGAGTGGGCCTACCGCGTCCTGCGCGCGATCGAGCATCGGCTCCAGTGGCCGCAGGAGGCGCAGACGCAGCGCCTGCCGACGGACCCGGCGGCGTGGGACGCCCTGGCGCGCGCCTACACCGGCGAGGACGGCGCGCTGGATCGCCTGCGCGACGACCTGGCGAAGGCCCGGGCGATCGTGTCCGGGGCCTGGGCGGGGATGTTCGCGGGGGACGGCCACGCCGGGACGTCGCTGACGATGGACACGTTCGCCGCCCCCGAGGAGAAGCGCGAGGTCCTGGAGCGGCTCGGCTTCGTGGACGTGCACGAGGCGGCGCGGCGGCTGGAGCGGCTCTCCGCGGTGAGCGGCACGGCGCGCATGCGGCCCGAGACGTATCGGCGGTTCGAGCGCGTCATGCCCCGGATGCTGGCCCTGGCGGCGGCGTCCGAGGAGCCCGCGGCGGCCCTCGCGCGGCTGGAGGCGTTCACCGCCCGGGTGGGCGCCCGCGGAGCGACGTACACCCTCCTCCACGAGGCGCCCGCCGCCGCCGAGACGCTGGTCCGGCTGTTCGGGGCGTCGGGGTTCCTCTCGGAGCTGTTCATCGCGCATCCGGAGCTGCTCGACACCCTGATGCTCCGCGGTCGGGGCGGGGAGGTGCCCCCCCGGGACGTGCGCGCGCTGTACCCGCTGCTCGAGGCGGAGATCGACACCCGCGCCGACGTCGACGACGCCATCACCGCCCTGCGGACCTTCAAGACGGCCGAGGTCCTCCGGGTCGCCCTCGCGGACCTGTCCGACGCGCTCCCCCCCGCCGGGGGCCTGCCGGGCCTGCCGGGACCTTGGCTCACGGCGGTGGCGGCGTGCTGCGTCCGGGGGGCGTGCCGCATCGCGGATCGGGCGATGGAGGCCCGGCACGGGAGGCTGCGCGACGGCGATCGGGCGGCCCCGTTCGCGGTGGTGGGCCTCGGCTCGCTCGGCTCGGGCTGGATGTCCTACGGGTCGGACGTCGACCTGGTGTTCGTCTACGACCCCGTGGGCATCGAGCGGAGCGACGGCGACCGCCCCCTGGACCGTCGCACCTGGGCCGCGCGCTGGTCCCAGCGGGTGGTCACGCACCTCACCGCGGCCACCCGCGAGGGGCGCTGCTACGACGTGGATCTGCGCCTCCGCCCCGGCGGGAAGGGCGGGCCCGTGATCACGACCGTCGACGCCTTCGCGACCCACTGGCGCGACCACGCGGCGACCTGGGAGCGGCTGGCGGTGGCGCGCGCGTCGGTGGTGGCGTCGTCCGACCATGCCTTGGGCGAGCGCATCGAGGGGATCCTCGAGGACGCCCGTCGGCCCGGCTCATCTCCCGAGGACGACGTGCGGGCGACGGCCTCCGCGATGCGGGCCCGTCAGCGGGCCGAGCTCGCGCACGAGACCCCGCAGCGCTGGAACCTCAAGGTGGGGGCCGGGGGGATCACCGACGTCGAGTTCGTCGCGGCCGTGCTGAAGCTCACCGGCCGGGCCGAAGGCGGGGCCGATCCGCTCGACGTCCTCGCCTCGGCGCCGTCTTCGTCCGTCTCGACCGGGGTCCGCGACGCCTACCGGTTCCTGCGCCGCGTCGAGGGGCGTCTCCGCCTCCGTACGACGCCGCGGACCGACACGATCGCGTGGGATCGACCCGACGCGGGGAGGCTCGCCGCCTCCCTCGGATTCGCCTCCGCCTCCGCGCTGCGGGAGGTTCTGGGCGCCCACCGCCGGCGGGTCTCCGAGTGCGTCGCGCGGATCCTTGGCCCGTCGGCCCATGGCGGGCCTCCCGACCGGTAGACTGGACCTTCGGTCTGTGTGGAATACGGAGCGGCATGTCCGAACAGGTGCTTCAGAGCGGGACGCTGGGTGAGCCCGTCTTCCTCGATCTGCTGATGGCGGCGCGTCGCGCTCCGTTCCCCGTCGTCCTCCACGTCGCCCGCACGCCCGCCCACGTCCGCTCCTTCCACTTCCGCGACGGCCGCATCACCGGGTTCTCGACGACCGCGGGGGGCGAAGACCTCACCGCCATGCTGGTCAAGCGCAAGCGGCTGTCACCCGAGTCGGCCCAAGACGTCGCCCGCAGCGCCCAGGCCGAGAACCTCTCGTCCGCCGCGATCATCCAGCGGCTCCGCCTCATGCCCGGGGCGTCCCTCGATCGCGAGATGTCGCTGTGGGCGACGCTGCTCCTCGTGCAGTCCTTCGCGTGGACCGAGGGCACGTTCCGCCTCGTCTCCGACGACAAGAAGAGCGCGCCGCCCCTCGCTATCGACGTGGACCTCGCCGCGTCGATCAAGAACGGGGTCTTCAAGCGGATCCCCGGCGCCCTCGCGCGCGCGGACCTGGCGCCCCACGCCACGTCGCTCCCCCAGCAGGCCCAAGGCGCGCCGATCCCGCTCCTCGCGTTCGGCCTGTCGGACGCCCAGGTCGCCCTGGCGGAGTCCCTGGACGGCAGCCGCCCCCTCGCCGAGATCCTGGCGGGCGACGCCCTCGAGGCGGACGAGCTCGCCCGCACCCTGTACCTGCTCCATCACAGCGAGTCGTTGCTGATGCTGCCCCCCCGGGAAGAGTCGACGGACCTGGGCGACTTCCTCGAAGACTTCGGCGAGACCGAGGGCGACGGCTTCGCCAGCGTGGGGCCCGTCTCCACCCCGCCCGAGGCGCCCCCCGCCGCGGCGATCGACTTCTCGCAGATCAGCTTCGGCGCTTCGGCGGGCCGGGAGCGCTCGCGCACGACTCACGCGTCGACCAGCCACGTCCGCGAGGAGGTGGCGACCACCACCGGGCGCGCTCACGTGCAGGTCGTCACCGGATCGTCGCCGTCGGTGCAGACCGAGTTCGACGTGTCCCAGCCCCCGCCCAAGGCCGCGCCGAAGGGCCTGGGCGACGATCTGTTCGCGGGCATCGGAGACTCCGGCCGTCGCAGCGCGCCTCAGCCCAAGGCGGCCCCGAAGGCGAACGCGAAGCCGAAGCCCACGGGCCCGGGCGTCGACCGCCCGCCGGAGGGCCCCGGCTTCACCATCGAGCAGGGCGAGTGGAACCGGCTCACCACCAAGGACAAGGCCCGCATCAAGGAGCTGGCCGCGCGCCTCGAGGAGATGGAGGACCAGAACTACTTCCAGTGGCTGGACCTGCCCGACGAAGCGCCCCTCATGTCGGTGAAGAAGGCCTTCTTCAAGCTGGCTCAGCGCTTCCACCCGGACAAGATGATCGACGAGCCGGAGGTCTACGGGCGGCTGGCCGAGGTGCTGTTCACCAAGGTGTCGGAGGCCTACGAGACGCTCGGCGACGAGGAGTCGTCCAGCGCCTACGTGCGCAAGCACATCCGCGGGGAGAAGGACGAGAACGACCTCGCCATGGAGAAGGTCCAGGTGATCCTGGCGGCCGAGGGCGAGTTCAAGCGGGGCCAGCGCATGCTCAACGCGGGCAAGCTCATGGGCGCGCTGGGCGCCTTCAAGGCCGCGCACGAGGGGTACCCGGAGGAGGGCGAATACGCGGCCTACTACGGCTATCTGCAGTTCCGCGTGAAGCAGAAGTCCGACCCCGCCGAGGCCGAAGAGGGGCTCCAGCTGGTCCAGAAGGGCATCGAGCTCAGCCCCGCCGCCACGGCCCCGCCCCACCTCCTGGGCAAGTGCTACATCCTGCTGGGGGACGGGGCGGCCGCGAAGAAGGCGATCCGCACGAGCCTGAAGATGAACGCCGACAACCCCGAGGCCCTCCGCGACTACAAGCGGGCGGACGCGCTCTCCAAGGGCGAGGATCCCGACGCCCGCCCCGCAGAGAAGAAGGGCCTCAAGAAGCTCTTCGGCCGGTTCAAGAAGGGCAAATGAGGTACGCGCTCTCGGCCGCGGTCGTCGCGCTCGCGGCTTGTGTCGCGGCTCCGGCCCACGCGCAGATGATCCCCCGCACGGTCGAGATCGACGTGGGGGCCAGCGCCTACGTGTTCGTGAACCGCGGCGGCTTCTCCGCGGGGGAGACGGTCAAGTCCGAGAACCTGCGCGACACTCTGATGATCGACACGCGCCTGGCGGTGCACTTCACCGAGTTCCTCGCGTTCGAGGCCAGCCTCGGCTTCGCCCCCACGGCCACCTGGGACACCTGGCGCCGCGCCTTCTACATCCAGTCGCACTACGGGGTGCTCTTCTCGATGCCGACCCCCTACGTCGTGCCGTACGCGGTGGTGGGCGCGGGGTTCCAGCACTACAACATCCGGCCCGAGCTGGTGAAGGGACAGGGCGCGGCGTTCGACGACGTGCCCGTCCGCGACCCGTACGAGGCCGGGTTCGACGCCGAGGGCAACACCTTCTACCGGCCGATCGACGAGCCCTACCGCTACCGCTCGTTCGACGGCGACTTCGTGGTCGCCGCGGGCGCGGGCGTGAAGTTCCTCCCCGTCGAGCGGTTCGGCCTCCGCTTCGACGCCCGCTGGCTGTTGTCGGTGGGGCCCGGCGGCGAGGAGGACGGCGTGCCCACGCTCGCCCCCGAGCCGGTCTTCAACGACCTGTTCCACCACGTGCAGATCGGCGGCAGCGCCTTCGTCCTGCTGGGCGGCGGCATCGGCCCGGACGCGGACGGCGACGGCGTGCCCAACCGCGACGACCAGTGCCGGGACGAGGCGGAGGACGCGGACGGGTTCGAGGACGAGGACGGCTGCCCGGACCTGGACAACGACGCGGACGGGGTGCCCGACACCGAAGACAAGTGCGTGGGCGAGGCCGAGGACCGCGACGGGTTCGAGGACGAGGACGGCTGCCCGGACCTCGACAACGACGGCGACGGCCTCGCGGACGCGCGCGACGAGTGCCCCACGAAGCCCGAGGACGACGACGGGTTCGAGGACAAGGACGGCTGCCCGGACCTCGACAACGATGTCGACGGCCTGCTCGACGTCGCGGACCAGTGCCCCAACGCGCCGGAGAACTTCAACTCGTACCTCGACGCGGACGGCTGCCCGGACGAGATCCCCGACGATCTGCGCGAGTTCGCGGGGGCGATCCCGGCGATCCAGTTCGAGGTCGGCAGCGCCCGCCTCAAGCGATCCGCCCTCCCGATCCTGCGCAAGTCCGCCCGCGCCCTGCAGCGGTACGCGGACCTCCGAGTGGAGATCCAGGGCCACGCCAGCAGCGAGGGCGACGACCAGCTCAACATGCAGCTGAGCCAGAGCCGCGTGGAGTCCGTCCGAGAGTTCCTGATCCAGCAGGGCATCGACCCCGACCGCCTCGTCGCGCGCGGCTACGGCGAGACCAAGCCCATCGCCGACAACGCAACGGAGGCGGGCCGCCGCGCCAATCGCCGGGTGGAGTTCAAGCTGTTCCGATGACTCGCTTCCCCGCCGGTTTCGTCGCGCTGATCGGTGCTCTGGTCCTCCTCGCCGGGTGCGAGGTCGTGGTCCCCAACGAGTTCGAGTGCGGGGGCGGGACCACCGCGACGCACGCCGATCAGGCCGTCTTGTGGGACGGCTACAGCTACCAGTGGGAGGACCTGTCCCACCGCGTCTCCTTCCTGCGCGCCGGGGTCTCCGTGCCCGGGGAGGACGGCTTCGCCCACCGGATGGGCATCGGCGGCGGCCCCTGGGCGGACGGCAGCAGCTACCGCGACATCCCGCACTTCGCCAACGGCCACACGACGCTGGACGCGGCGGCCTCCGGCCTCGTGGCGCACTACGGGGAGGCGGAGATCGGCATCGGCCCCGACGGGCGCGGCTTCTCCACCGTGGACCTCGACCTGGACGAGATCGACCTGCCCGAGCGCACCGACTACGTGGTGGGCCTGCGCGGGTTCTGCTTCAACACCGACGTCCCGCTCACCGAGGGCTACGCGGGCAGCTACGACCCGTACAAGGGGTGGACGCCGCAGGCCTGGGGGGCGCGCGTGAGCGACACCCAGCAGGACGGCCGGGGGCTCTCGTTCCTCACGGAGCTGCGCTTCGAGGCGGGCGCGCTGGATCGCAGCGACCACAACGAGGCCGTCCCCTTCCAGCAGCTCCGGGGGTCGGTGCAGTACGTGGTGCTCGCGCTCGACACCCTCGGGGTGACCCGCGCCACCGTCGCGGCGTCCGTCTACCACCGGTCCGAGGGCGAGGCGCACTCGTACATCCCGGGCCTGCCCGAGGAGACGCTCACGGCGACGATGGAGCTGCCGGTGGGCGGCACGACGGCCTTCCCGGTCCTGCGCGCGTGGCAGCAGGTGCTCAACGAGGACACGGACCCCGAGCGCCGCGGCCGCTACCTGCGCGCCTGGACCTCCCGCCTGGACCGCTTCGACTACGACGGCGAGACCGGCGCCGCGTCGGCGTCCATGGACCTGTACCTCTCCCACTCGTCCTTCTCCCAGGAGGGCGACCTCGAGGTCGAGCACAGCGGCGAGTTCGACGTGGTGGTGCTCGACGACGAGGAGGCGCACGTCGATCGCGCCCTCACCACCGGGCGCCTCGACGCCTTGGGGCCGGTGGACGTCCCCGCCCCGCTCCCGGCCCCGCCCGCGGAGTGAACACCCCGGCCCGGCGTCCGCCCCGGAAGGTCACCCCCGCGTCGCTGCACGCGGCGGCCGTGCGCTACCTGCAGCGGTTCGCGCCCACGACGCACGCGTTTCGACGGGTGATGGAGCGTCGCATCCGAAAGTCCCTGGCGCACCACGGCGGCGACCCCGACGAGCACGCGGCCATGCTCGACGACCTCGTGGCGCGGCTCACGGAGGCGGGCGCCCTGGACGACGATCGCTGGGCGCGGGCGCGGGCGGAGGAGCTCCACCGTCGGGGGACGCCTCGCCGAGGGATCCGGGCGAAGCTCGCGGCCAAGGGCGTGGACCGGGAGATCATCGCCGTCGCCATCGAGGCGCTGGAGGAGTCCCTGGAGGAGCAGGACCCCGATCTTCTCGCGGGCTGGGCCTACGCACGTCGCCGTCGGCTCGGGCCGTTTCGGCGTGATCCCGAGGAGCGCGGTGAGCGCCGGGAGAAGGACTTGGCGGCGATGGGGCGGGCGGGATTCCACTGGGGTCTCGCCAAACGAATAATCGATGGATCGGATCCGGACGACGGTTGATAGGGTGGGTTGACGATGGATCGTCGTCTCGCGCTTCTCTTCGTCTTCGTGGTCGCGGCCTGCCCGCGCGCCGAGGACGAGGGCGCGACCGCCGGGGACGCGACCCCCGTCCACGGCGAGTTCGAGTGGATCGACTGCATCGCCGAGGCCGCCTCGGTGGACGTCCCCATGGGCGAGACCCGGGAGGTCCGCCTGCGCGCAATGGCGCTGCCCACGGGGGCGGACGAGTCCGAGGCCGTGGACGTCACCGCGGACGCGTGGTGGACGGTGCTCCAGGGCGAGGGCACGGTGGCCGAGGCCGTCTACACGACCCCCGACGACAAGGGCGGGCTCGCGGCGATCGAGGTCCAGCTGCAAGGCCTGTCGGACGTCTGCGAGATCGAGATGCATCTCCAGATCTGGGTCGACGGCGCGGGCTCGGGCCTGGCCCCCGAGCAGGTCCTCGAGCACGAGATCGAAGGCAACGACGAGTGCGCGGCGGTGGTGGTGTACCCGTCGCGGGACTCGGCGTTCCCGCCCAACCAGGTGCCGCCCCGCGTGCAGTGGCTGCCGTCGTGGTGGGACGACCTCTACATCGTCGACATCGAGAGCGAATACGTGCACATGCTGGCCACGACCCGGGACCACCAGTGGGAGCCCGACTTCGAGCTGCTGCGCGTCCTCTCGCGCTCGCACGACGCGGCCCGCGTGCCGTTCGAGCTGCGGGTCCTGTCGGCGTCGTTCGACTACGAGAACAGCGGCTGGGGGGGCGCGTTGTGCAACGCGAGTCGGCCCGTGAACCTGGAGGTCTCGAACGTGCGGCTGCCCGGGTCGGTCGTGTACTGGAGCCCGATCACCGAGGGGCTGTGGAGCATCGAGATCGGCGCCACGGAGGCCGTCCCGCTCCTGGATCCGGACACCGTGGGCTGCGTGGGCTGCCACGCCCTGAACACCGGCGCGCCCGACCGGCTCTCCATGGCTTGGGGCGAGCGCGCGGTGGTGAGCCGCCTCGACGACCTGGAGCAGCCCGTGGTCGAGCCGAGCGAGGAGCGGCCGGGGCGCTTCACGATCCTCGACGACGCCTCGAACCGACTGATCCGCTCCTGGGAGGGCGAGCTCTTCTACGACGACGCGGGCACCGGCGCCATCCTCGGCCGCCTGCCGACCGTCGGCTACGCGACCCACCCGACCATCAACTCCGACGGCGATCGGCTCGTGTACAGCAGCTGCGAGTCCGGCGACGGCTGGGAGTGGAACATGATCGGCTGCGGCCTGCGGGCGCTCGAGATGGACGGGCAGGGCGAGCTCACGATCGACCGCGAGCTGCTGCCCCGACACGAGGCCTGGAACTACTACTACCCCTCGATCTCGCCGGACGGGCAGTGGGTCCTCTACAACCGCAGCACCGGCGACACGCACGACGATCGCGACGCCGAGCTGATGCTGATCCCGCTCGCGATCGAGGGCGACCCGATCCGGCTCGACCGGGCGAACGGCGGCGTCGACCTCACGAACTCCTGGCCTCGCTGGGGCCCGATGCTCCAGGACCGCGCCTGGATCAGCTTCTCGAGTCGTCGCGGCTACGGCGACCGGAGCGACCGCGGCACCCCGCAGGTGTGGATCGCCGAGGTCGACCTCGCCCTCGCGTGGTCCGGCTTCGACCCGAGTCGCGCCGCGATCCGCCTGCCGGGGCAGGACCTCGACGTCGGCAACCACACGCCCGTGTGGGTCCCGAGAGGCTCGGGCCTCTGACACCCCTCTGACGTTCTGTTCCAGATTGGATCACCCGCGTGCTCACGTGATCTAAGATGGTGCACATGGCGAACAAGCCCAGGCGCCCGGAGTGGCTCACCGAGCTCCGGAAGGAAGACTGGGACGCGCCGATCGATCTCGATCGCAGCATCCGCAGCATCCTCTTGGGGCTGTCGCGCGGCTTCCGGGCCCGCACCGCCCACCTCTTCCTGTTCGACCGCGCCCGGGGCGAGCTGGTCACCCGGGTGCTCGACGGTTCGGACCTCCAGGACGTGCGGGTGCCGCTCGCGGCCGGGGCGGCGGGTCGCTGCATCGAGGGCGCGGCCCCGGTCCGCATCGACGCGTCGGGCGACGAGCGCATCACGGAGGGTGACCTCGCGCGGGCGGGCGGGGCCGTGGACAACCTCCTCGCCGTCCCGCTCTTCGACCCGGGGGCCGTCACGCGCCAGCCGGGGGACGTCGTGGGCGTCGTCCAGCTGGTGAACCGCAAGGGAGGCTTCAGCCTCGCGCTGCAGGAGCGGCTCGCCGACCTCTCTCTCGACATCGCCGGCCTGTTCTTCCGCACCTCCCTGCGGTACGACCTGCGCGCGAAGATGCTGCGTCACCCGCTGGTGTGGGGGCTCAGCCACGTGGTGGGCGCGGGCCCGAAGCTCCAGGCCGCCGCGGGGCGGATCCTTCGGGCGTCGGGGACGGACGTGTCCGTCCTCATTCGCGGCGAGACGGGGACGGGCAAGGAGCTGCTCGCGCGCGCCCTGCACGCCAACTCGCCGCGGCGGCACCGGCCCCTGGTCAAGGTCGACTGCGCGGCCCTGCCGGTCGACATGATCGAGAACGAGCTCTTCGGGCACGAGAAGGGCGCCTTCCGGGGGGCGGGCGCGGGCGCCGACGGGAAGGTCGCGGCCGCCGAGGGGGGGACGCTCTTCCTCGACGAGATCGGCGACCTGCCCCTCGCCGTGCAGGGGAAGCTGCTGCGGCTCGTCCAGGACCGGACGTATCACCGGCTCGGGGCGCAGGAGGTGCGCACCGCGGACGTGCGGTTCGTGGCCTCGACGCACCGGAACCTCGAGGCCGAGGTGCGCGGGGACCTCTTCCGCCGCGATCTCTACTTCCGGCTGCGGGTCGTGGAGGTCCGCCTCCCGCCCCTGCGGGAGCGCAGCCGGGCGGACGTCGACCGCCTGATCGACTACTTCCTCGGTCGCTTCGGGGAGGTGCACGGGCGCGCGGGGCTGCGGCTCTCGGAGCCCGCCCGGGAGACGCTGCTGGCGCACACGTGGCCGGGGAACATCCGCGAGCTCGAGAACTGCATCGAGTCGGCGGTCGTGCTCACCGAGGGGCCGAAGATCCAGCCCAAGGATCTGCCGCTGGTCGACCCGCGGACGCTGGGGATGCCGGTGGTGCCCACGTCGGCGTCCCAGCTCATCGAGGCCACGCCCGGGGACGCGACCCTGCGCGAGATGGAGGACCGCTGGATCCGGGAGGTCCTGGACCGAGCCGGTGGGAACCGCACGAAGGCCGCGGAGATCCTCGGGATCGGCCGCAACACGCTCCTGCGGCGGCTCCGACGGTCGTCGATCGACGACGTGGACCCCGAGGACACACTCCCGCCCTGAGGGCTATTCGGGGCCTCCCAGGCGCAGCAGCTCGGCCCCGTCCACGGCGGGCTCGCCCCGTCGCCACTCCACCAGGCAACCGACGTCGCCCGCGCGCCAATACAGCGAGCAGTCGTCGCCTTCGCACCGGTACGGCACGTCGTCGTGGGGGCCGAACGAGGCCGTGGAGCAGGCGCCGGGTTCGCAGCCCGAGCGATAGGCGTCGAGCCCGAGCCTCGTGAACACGTCGGCGGGGGTGTCTCCCGGGAGCACCTCCCCGCACGCCTGCTCCAGATCGAGCGTCTCCACGTGGCGGTCCGCGCGGGTGAGCGCGGCGTAGGCGATCAGCAGCGTGACCGCGACGAGGACCAGGCCCCCGAGGCGCTTCACGGCGCCGTCCAGGGGAGCGCGACCTCGTCGTCGACCGTCCAGGCCCCCGCGGCGATCTCGGCCTCGAGCTGCCCGGGCCCCCACCGGGCGTGCCCGAAGACGAGGCCGCTGGGGACCGGATCGCGCGACACCGCGCCCGCTGCGTTCCGGCTCGACGTCCAGAAGACCCCCTGGGCCGTGCGGTGCAGGAGGACGCCGCGCGAGGGCGCGAGGGGCCCGCCGAGGTGCACGTTCCCGGGGATGCGGAAGAGGGTGCGGGCCGCCACCGGGAGCTCGCGGTCGAGGAAGAAGCCGAGCGCGCCCGCCTCGTCGTGGCCGCAGATCAGGACCGTCGTCTCGCGGAAGGAGGGGTCGACGACCGCCCCGGTGGCGCGCAGGGTCGGCCCGTCGCAGGGGGTGGGGCCGAGGACGGGGAGGGGCGCGCCGCCTCGGTCTTCGAGGGCGGGGCCCAGGGCGGCCACGATCTCGGACGGGGCCGTGATGGGGCCGTCGCGGCGCGAGGCGACGTGCGCCGCCGCGAGGATGAGAGCGAGGACGACGAACCCGCGCAGGGCGTCGCCCGCGACGGGTCGGAACGGGGAGGGGGCGCTCCGGGGTCCGGACGTCAGCGGTACTCGGCCGTCTGGCGGTCGATCATCTCACCGACGCGCGGCATCGCGGCCTGGACGTGCTGCTTGCCCCTCGGGCGGAGCTTCCCGTACGCCTTCACGAGCTGCTTGTGCTTGCTGTGTTTGGCCCGCTCGTCCGTCACCCCGAGCAGCGCGTCGGCGACGTCGCTGCCGTTCTGGACGAAGTGGCCCCGGAGGTCGCGCCCGCCGGGGTCCGAGACCCACTGCTCGTAGAACGGCTCCACCCGACCGACGAACTCGTCCAGCAGGTCGTCGATCGCCTTGGGGATGAACCCCGGCTGGAAGTTCTTGATGACCTTGAACACGCCCTTCACGGCGAGCCCGGTCATGCCGCTCTTGTCGGCGACCTCCGCCTCGAGGACCTGCGTGGCGTCCTTGATGACCTTCTTCCGCTTCTCGGGATCCTGCGTCAGCTTCTCCGCCAGGGACATCTCGGCTCCGGGGGTCGGGGGGGGGACGGCTGCGACCGTCGGCGACGATATAGTAACTGCGAGCGAAGAGCGTCGCCCCGCCGTTGCCCTTGATCCCGCGCCTCGTTGGAGCCAGTGTGAGTCACCGATGATCGTCCTCCGTTCGCTCCTCCTCGTCTCCGTGCTCGCCGTCCCCGCCACCTCCTGGGCGGACGGGGCCCTGGAAGAAGATCGCGACGTCGACCTGCTCGACATGCACCTCGCCATGCACACGGGGGCCGACGGCGCCGCGGCGGCGCTGGCCACGGGCTCCATCGTCGCGGGCATCGAGGCGTTCACCCACGGCACCCCCAACTCCGCGATCTCGGGCCTGACCCTCACGCTCTGGGGGACCGCCTCGATCATCAGCTCCGTGACGTCGATCGACGGCAACGTCCGCAACTGGCAGCGCGTCCGCCCGATGCTCACGAACGCGTCCGCCGCCGAGCGACGGCTGTTCCGCGAGAGCCAGACGGCCCGACTGCGCCAGGTGGCGATCAACCGCGCAATCGGGCTCGCCGCCGACGGCGTGTCCCTGGGCATCGGGATCGCGCTGCGGGTGGCGGCTCCCCTCACGGTCACCCAGTCCCTGGGCGAGTCCCTGATCGTCAACGGCGCCTTCCTGCTGGGCATCGACATCTTCCGCACCGCCGTGGACGGCGAGACGTCCGCCGAGTGGCAGAACCGCAACGAGATCGCCGAGGAGGGCTACTTCAGCCACGCGACGCGTCCGCGCCCGCGGTTCTCGGTGGCCCTCGCGCCCATCGCCCGGCCCACCCTCGACGGGACCGTCGACCGCGGCGGGTTCTTCCTCTTCAGCGGACGATTCTGAGCCGGGGCCCCGAGCGGGCCGGGAACATCGCGCGCGCAGCCTTGTCGGTAGGGAACCACCCCGGAGTTCCCCATGCGCTTCTTCCTCGTCGCCTCCCTCGCCACCCTCTTCGCGCTGCCCAACGCGGCGCACGCCGACTGCCTCGACGCCCTGCGCGTGGGCGTGGACCAGGTGGACCGCGATCGCGCCGTCTCCGACCAGGCGCTGACCGACATCGGCCGGGCGTGTGAAGGCGAGCCGGCGGCGTCCCTGGTGAACGAGCTCGTGCGCGTCGGACGCTGCGACGCGGCGGCCCAGTGGGGACGCGCCGACGCCGCGGGCGGCGGCCGGTCGCTCGACGCGGCCATCGAGGCGGCCGACCAGTGCCTCGCTACGACCGTCGCGGGCAAGCTCGACGACCTCTCCGCCGCCTTCGACGAGCTCGAAGACATGGACGCGGAGGACGTGGCGAACCTCGGCACCATCGGCTCCGGCCGCGGCGGGGGCAGCTTCGGCGACGTCGGCGGACTCTCGGGCCTCTCCGGAGGCGAGCTGCGCGGCCCCACGGCCTACGAGCCCCGGCGCTCCCGGGCGAAGGTCCGCGGCGCGAGCGAGTACGGCAGCGGCGACGGCTACGGCGGGGTGGAGAGCGAGGCCCCGCGCGCGGCGACCGGGGCCGGACGCTACGTCGCGTCGGCCCTCGACAAGTCCGCCCACACGAGGGCGCCCATCGCCGACGGGACGACGGTCGCGTGGAGCCGCCTGGACCTCGCGGTCTGGTTCGACTTCGACTCGGCGGGCCTGCGCCCCGAGGCGCTCGAGACGCTCGCGGTGCTCTCGCGGCGCGTGGAGGCGATGCGCCCCGGCACGGTCCTCGAGATCGTCGGCCACACCGACAGCCGCGGCACGTGGGGCTACAACCTGGACCTGAGCTCCCGCCGCGCCGAGTCCGTGCGCCGCGCCCTGAGCCTCGCCGGCGTGTCCTCGTCCCGCATGGGCACCCGCGCCATGGGCGAGTCGGACCCCGTGCGCAGCAACCGCACCTGGTACGGCCGAGCGCAGAACCGTCGCGTCGAGTTCCGCTTCATGCAGCCGGTGACCCGCCTGACGCGGTAGGGGCCGTCCCCGGCCGGGGCCGGGTCCAGGCGATCGCGAAGCCGAGGATGTCCTCGACGCGGGCGTCCGGGTGGGCGGCTCGGAGGGCCCCCACGCAGTCGCTGTCGCCGGTGACGATCCACGTCCCGGGCTTCACGTCGCGACCCGCCGCTGAGGAGGCGCCGACGGCCGCGGCCGCCTCGGGGCGACGCAGGTCGTGGAAGTCCCCGGCCCCGCAGCAGGCGGAGCGGTCCGGGTACCCGTCGAGCGAGGCGGGGGCCGAGCCCGTGAGCGCCTCCACCACCTCGTGGACCGCCGCCCCCGCGCCCACCCGACGGTGCAGCCCGCAGGCGTCGTGCACCACGACCGTGGGGACGGGCTCGTCGCGGGCCTCGAAGCCGTCCATGGCCGCCTTCCCGCGGTCGCCGAGGGCCTCCTTGAAGAAGAGCATGTACTCGGCCGCGTGCAGGACCTCCGCGCGGATGTCCTGATCGATGGCCTGGTAGCCGTTCCGCACGGTCAGCAGGCATCGGGACGACGGCGTGACCCAGGTGCGCTGGCGGTTGAAGTACTGCTGGAGCGAAGCGGCCGCGACCTCGAGCCCGGGCTGGTCGCCGACGACCTGCAGGGGCGCGCCGCAGCAGGGGATCTCGCTCCGCGCGGGGAGGCTCATGTGGTCGCCCCCCAGGTCGCGGAACAGGTCCATCGCGGCCGCCGCCTGCTCGGGGCGCTCCGCGAGCATCCGACAGCTCGGCCAGAACAGGACGCGGCCCTTGCGGTCGAAGTCCCGATCCTCCTTGGCGTGCGCCCGCAGCGCGGCGTGCAGGTCCCGGCCGAAGGGGTTGCCGTGCTCCAGGTGGACGGCGTGCAGGGCCTCCGCCCCGGGCGCCGCTTCGCCTGCCGCGAAGGCCTCGGCGCGGGCGGCGTAGAGCAGGGCGGGCACGTCCTGGTCGAACTCGCAGGGGGCGCGGCAGGCCTCGCACCCGGTGCACTTCTCGAGGGTCTCGGCCGCCTCCGACCAGGGGATCCGTCCCGCCCGGGCGTCGCCCGCCGCCTGGAGCATGGCCGTGGGCGTCGCGCCCTCGTCGGCCGTCCCGTCCGCCACCGGGCAGGCGAAGCGGCACAGCTTGGGGCACAGCGCGCAGAGGCGAGGATCGGCGGCGGTCGCGGTCATGAGGGGTCCCCCAGGGCCGTCGCCACGGCCGCGGTGAGGCGTTCGCTCGCGGTGGTGCCGGCGTCGTCGGCGAGGGGGGTGCCCCGCCCTCCGAAGGCCTCTTCGGGGATCCCCTCTTCGGAGCGGAAGGTCAGCGCGATCTCGCGGGCTCCGAAGCTCCGGATCGACTCCCGCACCTGGTGGTGCAGCAGCGTGTAGGCGCCGTCGCCCGGGCGGGTCGACGTGAACCTCCAGCGGACGGTGCAGCCGGTCTCGCGCGGCGCGTCGATCCACCCGAACGCCCGGGTCTTGCCGCCGGTGAGGGTCTCCACCGCCCGGAGCAGCTGGAGGGCCTTGCCCCATCCCACCGTCGCCGCGCCGCGACCGATCTCGTCGTCGCGGGGCATCGGCCCCGTCGCGTCGAGGACCCCGGCGCCCTCGCGATGCGCGCAGCCCCACTGGTCTTCGTACCAGTCGAGCGCCTCCTGATCCGTCGTGGGGCGGCCCCCCGCGGCGACCAGTCGATCCACCACCTGCTGGGTGCCCGACGGGAAGCCGTCCGGGTCCACGAACGCCAGGAACACCACCCCCCCGTCGCGGCCGATCTTCGCGTCCTGGACGACGGTTCGGAACCCGCCGGGCTCGGTCCCCGCGAAGACCATGCCGTCGTGGGGCGGCGGGGCGCCTCGGAGCGCCTCCCGCAGGGCCGTGACGGCCGTGTCCATGTGGTCGAAGACGAAGCCGACCATGCGGATCAGCGGCGAGGACAGGGAGCGCAGGGTGACCAGGGTGGGGGTCACCGGCAGGGCCCCGTCGGCGTCGCCCAGGCCGAAGGGCAGGTAGGAGGGGCCCGCTGCCGATCGCGGGAGGCGTCCGCTCCGCCACAGCCGCCCGTCGGGCAGCAGGCCCTCGACCGCGAGGACGGGGTGCTCCCACGCGCCGTGCACCGCGTGGTGGGCCGCGACCGCCCCCGAGCGCAGCCACTCCTCCACCGTCGACTCGAGGAACTCGCGACCCAGGGGCGGGACGAAGTGGCCCCGCAGCTCCAGCTCGGCGAGCAGGTCCACTCCCCGCCAGCCCGCCCCGGCGACGGCCACGCCGTCCTCGTAGTCGGGGATGATCAGGGCCTTCGGATCCGGCGCCTCGTCCCGGCCGGTGGACGGGGGCACCGCGTCCGGGAACAGCTTGCCGATGTTGAGGACGCGGTCCTCGTCCACGGCGGCGCGGGCGGCCTCGAAGAGCATCCGGGCGGCGCCGTGCTCCCGGTCCATGAAGTCGCGCTTGAGCGCCCCGACCCCGTGGTGGTGAGTGAGGGTCGCGCCCACCGAGAGGGCGGCGTCCATGGCGGCGTTCCACGTGGATTCGTAGCGCCGATCGGCCTCCGCGGGGGTGCGGCCGTAGCCCACGAAGGTGAAGTAGATCGAGCAGCCCTCGTGATACGCGTGGCTCATGTGGGCCATCACGAGCACGTGGGGAGACACCGCCTTGCGCACGGCGTCGTAGAGCGGCTCCACGCGCGACCACGGCGCGGCCGTCTCGAACGTGTCCGCGAAGCCCCCGCCGATGAGGAGCTTCGGCATCTTGAAGGAGACGTGGTAGCGCGTGCGGAACCACTGCTCGCCGGGGCCGGCGCCCAGGTCGATGGCCCCCAGTCGGCCCCCCGCGGCGACGATCGCCTCGACCATCTCGCTCGCGACGGCCGGGTCTCCTTCGGCGCCGAAGATCGCCAGGCACCGCTCGGGCAGCATGTTGATCGACCGGTTGAGCAGCGACGGGTTCGTCAGCAGCTTGTCCACGGGCATGTTCTCGGGCTTCAGCAGGTGCTTGAGCTGATCGCCCACGAGCCGGTTCGCGACGCCGCCCAGCACCGTCGCCTTGGCCGCCTCCCGCAGCCCGCCCTTGCGCCCGAACGCGCGCTTGAACAGGGACCGCCCGCGCGACGCGCCCTTGATCGCCGAGTCCGTGAAGGTCCCGGGGCTGACGACCGAGCCCATGACGCGAGGCGTCGCCGAGTCCTTCGGCGGGACCCCGCCGGGCTGCGCCGCGACCTCCGCCCGACGCGCACGGGCTCCTCCGACAAGGGGCCTCCCGCCGCCCGGAGTGGGGCTCGCGCCGCCCGCGTCGTCGGCCTTCTGCATGGCCATCCACGTGTCGAGGGGGTCGTAGAGCCGCATGACGCTGGGGCGCAGACCGGACTGCAGGACCTCGCGGAACCCGTCGATGCCCGACCGGACCGTGGGGAACCGCAGGCCCCGCAGCACGAGCGCCCCGGGTAGCGGGTGGACCCGGAGTCGGATCGCCGTGATGAGGCCGAGGGTGCCCTCGGAGCCCACGAACAGGGGCGTCCAGTCGAGCCCTCGAGCGCGCGACTCGAGGGAGCCCGTCGCGACGATCCCCTGGCCCGGGGTCACCACCCGCAGGCCGGTGACCATGTCCTCGATCTTGCCGTAGCGCGACGACAGCTGGCCCGCGCCTCGGGCCGCCACGCACCCCCCGATCGACGCCGCGAAGATCGACGACGGGAAGTGGCCCAGCGTCCAGCCCGCGTCGTTGAGGCGCTCCTCGAGGTTCTGGAGGATGATCCCCGGCCCGCAGGTCACCTGCATGGACCCGGCGTCCACCGCTTCGAGATGGTCGAGCCGCTTCAGGTCGACGACGACCCCGCCGTGCAGCGGCGCGGCTCCCCCGCACACGCCGGACCCGGCCCCGTAGGCGACGATCGGCAGGCCGTGGCGCACGGCCGCCCGGACGGTTCGGAGCACGGCCTGTTCGTCGGCGGGGCGCACCACCGCGGCGGGGCGCCGGGGCGCGACGCCTTCGCGGTATCCCAGGGTCAGCTTCGGCCAGAGGTCGCGGGCGTAGGCGCCGAGGTCCGCGGGGGTCGCGCTCACGGCGGCGTCCCCCGCGGCGGCGCGGAGGTCCGAGAGAAGCTCCGGGGTGGCGCCGTCCGGCATCGGTGGAAGCTTATCCGACAGGTCCCTGCGGCGCGTATCGTGCCCGTCGATGTCCGACGAGATCGAGGAGGAAGACCGACGGCAGGGGGATCGTCGCGAAGACGAGCGCCGCGAGTTTCGTCGGGAGACCGGGCGCAGGGACGAGGTCGTCTCGGAGCGACGAGGTCGTCCGGGCCGCGTGCGCCGCCTGGCCGTCGTCCTCGTGGTGCTGCTCGTGGGCTTCCTGGGGTGGCGGTCGATCGTCGTGGGGCCCGCGAGGGTGGCGGCGGCCGAGGCGACCCAAGCGCTGATCGTGGCTCAGGACATCTTCTCGGAGGTGCACCTCCCGGGGATCGCCGCGCCCGGCTTCGGCGCTCCGTCGGACGGCGACCCGGGCCTCGCCGACCTCTCCTCCCTGCTCGGGGCCCCCCAGCGCGACGAGCTGTCGCGCATCGACACCCGCCTGGCGCCCGCCCTCGAAGCGGCGCCGCGGGTGGCGGGCGTCCCCGAGGTCCTCGCTCCGGTCCGGCTGCTGTTGGGGCGCGAGCGTGAGGCGAGGTTGGCCTGGGAGGCGCTCCTGCGGACCGGGGATCCGCGGCAGCGGGGTCGAGCGCGGGTGGGGCTGGCCGTCGTCGCGATCCGGGCGGGGTTGCGGGCGACCGAGGAGCAGGACGCGATGTTCGCCTACGACGTGGCCGCAGCGCAGCTCGAACAGGTCGACGACGGGCACCCGGACGCGGAGGCCGCGGCCGCGGACCTCGCCCTCATCGAGGCTTTGCGGAGACGATGGACGGACCCGGCCGGGCCGCCTACGATCGAGACGGCGCAGGAGCCCGAGAACCCCTAGGAGTCCCCCTTGGCCCGCAGAGACAAAGACAGCCGACGCTGGGCCGAGGTCGTCGACGACATCCAGCGGTTCATGCAGCAGGTCAAGAACGAGTTCGAGATGTACTTCATGGGGATCATCCGGCGCCCCCCCATGGAGAAGCACCGCGAGCTCAAGCGGATGTTCCACGAGATCACCCAGAACCCGCCCGTGAACACCGGCGTCGTCTACAAGATCCGGGTCCTCCGTACGCGCTTCAACACGCTCTCGCTGCTGTGGCTCCGCACCGTGAAGCAGATCGAGGACGGCACCTACAAGGGCCATCGGTTCATGGCGGACAAGCGCGAGGCCGAGCGCCTCAAGCGTCGCCAGAACCAGAAGTCGCCCCAGCAGCTCCGCGAGGAGATCAGAGCGCTCGCCCGCGGCGAGAAGCTCCCCGAGGAGGCCCCGCCGAAGAAGGTCGCGGCCCCCCGGGGCGCCAAGGCGTCGAAGGGCGGCCGTCCCGCGGGGCACGCCGTGGACTCCGCCGACCTGATGAAGGACTACCTGAGCCACCGCAAACAGAACGGCGAGGGCACGTCCATCAACCAGGCTGCCCTGCGCGCCCAGCTCGAGAAGACGCGCGAGCAGATCAAGGCGCGCTACAAGGTCAAGGACGTGCGCTTCAAGGTCGTGACCGAGAACGGCCGGAGCAAGGTCAAGGCGCTCCCGATCAAGTAGCGCCGCCCCTCAGGGCAGGTTCACGGTGATCGTGCCCGCCGGGCCGGTCGGCGGGTTGGTCGCCAGGTAGACGCCCGCGCCCGCCCCCGCGCCGCCCAGGATCCCGAGCACGATCGCGACGATCGCCCCCGGTGGCGGCCCCGCGCGCTCCTCTTCGACCTCGCCTCCGCCCACGGTGGTGGCCACGGGCACGTCGTCGCGGGGGACGACGTACAGGTAGTCGTTCAGCGTGGGGTTGCCGCCCAGCAGGAGCGGCAGGACCTTCGCGTCCACCTTCTCGGCGATGATCAGCCCGTCGCGCTCGGCGTAGAGGGAGATGCGCTCGACCAGCTGACGGACGAACGCGCCCTGCGCCCCCGGCGACGCGGCCAGGCTCGCGGTCAGCGACAAGGAGAAGGTGTTGGCGCCCCGGCAGTGCAGCGCCACGCGAAAGTCGCCCGCCTCGTCGAAGCCCGCCAGCACCACGAGATCGGTGGCCGCGGCCTCCGCGATCGCCCGGTAGAGCCGACGGGTGGTGCCGCTGCGCTCGCTCTGCATGCGCTCTCCGCGACGCGCGAGGCCGCGTGCCTTCAGGAGGACGTTCGTGGAGCCGCCGCCGCCCGCGCGCACGTCGATGCCGCCGAACCAGCGGTGTCCGCCGGGGCGCTCGACGAGCAGGTCGTGGGAGCCGGGCGGGATGCGCTCGAGGGTCGTGGGCGCGGTGCCCACGAGGCGCCCGTCGAGGTGGATCGCGGCGTCGCCGTCGCCGGTGGAGTCCTCGTCCAGTTGGACGCCGTGAGAGCCCGCGCCCTCCTGGAGCACCGCGCCCCGCACCGCGTTGAAGAGATCGACCGTCGACGGCGGGTACTCGAGCGTGTCGAGGACCCGGTCCGGGGCCATGCGCACGACGTCCGCGAACGCGGCCCTCGCCGCCTTCAGCTTCCCGCGAGTCTCGAAGGCGAGCCCGCGATGGAAGGCGATGTCCACGGCCAGGCGCTGGTCCTTGAGGAACTCCTCGTTCCCGTCCAGGGCGGCGGCCGCGCGATCGAAGGCCTCGATCGCCTCGTCGGGGCGGGCCTGGTTGTAGAGGACCCGCCCCTCCTCGAAGGCTTGCTGGGCGGGCCCGAGGTAGGCCTCCTGGAGGATGTCGTCCCGCTTGGGCTCGAGGCGGGCGCGCAAGGTGTCGCCGGTGACGACCTCGAAGCGGCCGCCGTCGCTGAGCCCGAGCACGAGGTCGCGGTGCAGGGCCCTCAGGAGCGCGTCGTCCTGGCTGCCGTTGCCGTGGACGCCCACCACCGCGATCGTGGCCCGGGGCGCGTCCTGCGCCTGCGCGACCCGGACGCCGAGCGGGAGCGGTCCGACCCCCAGGAGGACGGCGAGGAGCAGCGCCAGTGGGCGCCCGAGGGGAGGCGTCGCGGAAGGCAAGACGACGAATGATACGGTATGCGGCCTTCGCCCACAGACCCCCCGCGTCCTCGAGCTTCTCCATGTCCCCGATGCGCCTCCTGCTGTCGATCCTCGTCCTCGCCACGGCCCTGTCCGGTCCCGCCCTCGCGGCCCGGTCGGCGGAGGTGGCGCGGCTGGCCGGCACGGCCGACTCGCTCGCCGAGCAGGGACACACGTCCATGGCGCTCGAGAAGTACCGCGAGGCGCTGAAGGCCGCGCCCGGCGACATCCGGCTCCACCGCGAGTACCAGGACCTGATGCAGGCCGCGGGCTACGCGCTGGATGTGCTCCAGGAGTACTCGACGGCCCTCAAGAAGGGCCCCGAGACGGCCGACGCGCTCTACCTCTACGGGCGCGCGTCGGGAGAGCCCACGGCGGCGAAGGCGGCGTTCGACAAGGCCCTGGCGAAGGACCCGAGCCACGTGTGGGCGCGCCAGGGGCTGGGCGGCGTGGCGGCGGTGCAAGGGAAGCTGCGGGAGGCCCTCGCGGAGCTCGACAAGGCGGCGACGCTGGCCGCGAGTCGGCCGGAGATCCAGGCCGAGGTCTACAACAAGATCGCGAACGTCCAGCTCGCCCAGGGCGAGTTCGAGGCGGCCTCCGCGTCCTGGAAGCAGGCGATCCGCCTCGACCCCGACGACCACCACGCCTACCAGAACTACGGGGCGGCCCTCGCGATCGAAGGACGCGTGGAGGACGCCGCGGCCCAGCTCGCCATCGCCGTGCAGAAGGCCCCCGGTCGACGCCTGGTGCACGTCAACTACGCCTACATCCTGTTCAAGCAGCAGAACTTCGACCTCGCCCTCGCGCACTTCGAGGCGGCGCTCGCGATCAACCCCCGGGACCGCACGGTGTCGGGCTCCCGCGACCTGGTGAAGCAGGTGAAGAACGGCACGATCCCGTTCGCCGCCTGGGCCCCCTACGAGAAGGCCATGAGCGCCCAGCTGTCGGACCCGGCGACGGCCGTGCAGCACTACAAGGAGGTCCTGATCCTCGCGCCGACGTTCGCGGCCGCCCACATGAACCTGGGCCTCGCGCAGTACTCCGCCGGCCAGAAGGACGACGCGCGCGCGTCCCTGAAGAAGGCGGTGGAGCACGCCCCGAAGGACCCGGCCACGCTCTTCAACGCGGGCTCCCTGGCCCTCGCCGAGGGCGACGTGACCGAGGCCGAGCTGCTCCTCCGACGCGCTCACAACGAGGACCCCGAGGACCACGAGGTGATGGTCGCCCTGGCCCTCGCCTCCATGGGTCTGGGTTCGCCCGCGGACGCCGAGGGGTGGTTCATGAAGGCGCTGAAGCTCCGGCCCCGCGACCCTCAGCTGTGGATGCAGTTCGGCGGCGCCCAGGCGGCCGCGGGCGACTTCTCGGCGGCCGAGGCGAAGTTCCGAAAGGCCCTCGAGATCGCCCCGACGTTCATCGGGGCGCGGGTGCAGCTGGTCGCGCTGCTCCGGCAGGACCGTCGGTACGACGACGCGCTGAAGGAGCTCGCGATCATCGAGCGGGCCGTCCCGGACCACCCGGACGTGGCCAACGAGCGTCGCGCGATCGAGTCCGCCAAGGCGGCGCGCGCGAAGGCCGCGGGCAGCGGCGGCGTGCACCTCTCGCAGATCTTCCTCACCGACCGTTCGCGCGCCGAGGAGGTGCTCGCAGCGCTGCGATCCGGTCGCTCCTGGGACGTCCTGGCGCGCACCTTCGGCGAAGGCCCCGAAGCGAAGAGCGCGGGCGACGTGGGGTACGTGAAGCCCGGCGAGCTCCGCGCCGAGATCGCCGAGGCGCTGGGCGGCCTGCAGGTCGGGGACACGAGCGGCCTCGTGGGCGTCGGGCCCGGCTGGGTCATCCTCAAGCGGCTCGAGTAGTTTTTTCAAGTCGTGCCGGGGTCCGCGTTCCATCCTTCAGAGGCGACGCTCTCCGACGTGGAGGTGCTCGCGCTCTTCACGGCCCCGGGGGCCGAGTCGGAGGTGGCGTGGACGACCTTTCTCGGGCACTACGACCGGACGATCCGGTTCACCTGCGCCTACTGGATGCGCCGCTTCGGGCGCCCGGACGAGGCGGACGACCGCATCCAGGACGTCTACGAGAAGCTGTGCCGGGACGACTTCCGGGCCATCCGCGAGTTCACCCCCGGGCGCGCGCGCGTCACCACCTGGCTCACGACCGTCGCGAACAACGTCTGCAAGGGCTGGGTGCGCGGCCGGGACCACACGGTGTTCGTCGCTGAGTCCGAGCCGGGCGTCGGCCCGGATCGCACGGACGGCGGCTGGGTGGACGTGGTCGAGATGATCGGCCGGGCCCAGGACGGCGAGGCCGCGATCCGCGCCCTGTCCCGCTGCATCAACGAGCTCGACGACAAGCGACGCCTGATGATGGTCACCAAGCTCCTGTGCCAGGTGGCCTTCGATCGCAAGCCCACGACCACGGAGGTCGGGCGGATGCACGGGGCGTCGCCCCAGACCACGAAGTATCGCCTCGACAAGGCGATGGAGCTGCTGCGCGAGTGCGTCGCGGCGCACGCGGGAGGCGAGGCATGAAGGACACGAGGACCGAGACCTCCCCCGCGGAGTACCTGGCGCTGCTCATCGCCGAGCTCGGAGAGGACGCGCCGGAGCGCGCGCCGAAGGACCTCCGCGCGTTCGTCGCCCAGCTGCTCGACGCGGTGCCGGCGGGCATCGAGGACCACGAGCTCGCGGCCTACTACGAGCAGTCTCTGGCCCCGGGCGACCGCGAGCGGGTGCAGAGGGCGTTGGCGTCGGACCCGTCGGCGCTGGCGGATCTCATCGCGCTGGACGAGGTGAGCCGCGCGTACGAGGCCTTCGGGAGCGAGGGGTCCCCGGAAGACGCCGGGCGTCGGGCGGCGGAGGCCGCGAGCGAGCTGGTGCCCCATCGTCCGGGCCCCGCCGGCGACGGCGTCGAGACCCTGCTGCCGGGCCGCGTGGCCAAGGACGAGATCGCACCACCGCTGCTCGCTCGCGCCCCCGAGAACCAGCGCACGTCGTGGCCGGTGACCATCCTCACGGTCGTCGGCATCGTGGTGGTCGTCTTCCTGCTGGGTCGTCTGATGGAGACCCTGGGGGTCTGAGCCCGACCGCCCCGGGACCGGCGCGCGGAAACCCGGCCATGCGGCTTGCGGAAGGGGCACCGCTCCCCTATGAATGACCATTCAGTCAACCCGCCGGAGCTATCCCCATGGCCGTGACCGACTACAAGGTCGACCTTCGTGACATCCGTTTCGTGCTCTTCGAGCAGCTCGGGGTGCACGACCTCGACGACCCCCGGTACGCGGACTACGACCTCGAGGTCTACGACATGGTCCTGGCCGAGGCGGCCAAGTTCTCGGAGGAGGTCATCCACCCCGTGAACGGCCCCGGCGACCGCCAGGGCTGCACGTGGAAGGACGGCGAGGTCACCACCCCCGACGGCTACAAGGCGGTCTACGACGCCTTCTGCCAAGCGGGCTGGGGCGGCCTCGCCACCCCGATGGAGTACGGCGGCCAGGGCCTTCCTCACGGCGTCGCGCTCGCGTGCGTGGAGATGTTCATCGGGGCGTCGCCGGCCCTGAACATGTACCCCGGCCTCACGGCCGCGGCGGCCAACCTGGTGCGCCAGCGCGGCACCGACTGGATGCGTGAGAAGGTGCTCCCCAAGCTCGTCACCGGCGAGTGGGCGGGCACGATGTGCCTCACCGAGCCCCAGGCGGGGTCCGCGGTCGGCGACGCGCGGACGATCGCCACCCGGAACGACGACGGCTCCTACACCCTCGAGGGCACCAAGATCTTCGTCTCCGGCGGGGAGCAGGACCTCACCGAGAACATCATCCACATGATGCTCGCCCGCACGCCCGACGCCCCGTCGGGGATCAAGGGCCTGTCGCTGTTCGTGGTGCCGAAGTTCATCCTCGACAAGGACGGGAAGATGGGCGAGCGCAACGACGTCCACTGCTCCGGCATCGAGCACAAGATGGGCATCAACGGCTCGGCCACGTGCACCCTGAACATGGGCGACCACGGCGGCGCGAAGGGCTGGATCGTGGGCGAAGAGGGCCAGGGCATCCAGCACATGTTCCTGATGATGAACGAGGCCCGGATCGGCGTCGGCGTGCAGGGCCTGGCGGTCGCCTCGGCGGCCTACCAGTCCGCGCTGCAGTACGCAAAGGAGCGCGTTCAGGGCACCGCCGTCAAGGACTTCAAGGACGCCGACGCCCGCCGCGTCCCCATCATCGAGCACGCGGACGTCCGTCGCATGCTCCTGTGGCAGCGGTCCCACATCTCCGGCATGCGGGCGCTGGCGCTCACGCTCGCGTACTGGCACGACTCGGACGCCGGCGACGACGACATGATCGAGGTGCTCACCCCGATCTGTAAGGCCTGGTGCACCGACCAGGGCTTCGAGGTGACGCGGTGGGCGCTGCAGTGCTTCGGGGGGTACGGCTACATCGGCGAGTACCCGGCCGAGCAGTACGTGCGCGACGCGAAGATCTTCAGCATCTACGAGGGGACCAACGGCATCCAGGCGCTGGACCTCGTGGGCCGCAAGATGCGCATCAAGGGCGGCATGGCGTTCATGTCGGTGCTGAACTGGATCAACGGCGAGCTCGGCCGGCTCGGCGAGTTCGCGTTCGCGGCCGAGAAGACCGCGCTGGAGAAGGCGCGCGACCGGCTGGGCTCGGCGGCGATGCACCTGCAGTCCCTCGGGATGGGCGGCGATCGGGAGCTGCCCGTGCTGCACGCGTACGACGTGCTGATGCTGTTCGGGGACGTCGTCATCGCGACCCTGCTCTCCCAGCAGGCCCGCATCGGCAACGCGAAGCTCATCGAGATCGCCGACGGCGAAGGCGTGGATCTCGAGGACGACGAGCACCGCCGCGAGCTCCTCGAGAACGACGACGAGGCCCGGTTCTACGCGGGCAAGGTCGACGACTTCCGCTTCTTCACGCACCAGTGCCTGCCCCGGACCGCCGCTCTTCTGCGTCAGATCAGCTCGCCGGATCGCACGGCCCTCACCGCCGTGCTGTAGTCCCCATGTGACCGCGTTCGCGCCCGACGCCCTCACCCCCGCCGACTTCCCGTTCGCGTTCGGGAGGTACGAGCTGCGCGGCCTGCTCGGCGAAGGCGGCATGGCCCGCGTCTTTCGGGCGGTCCTCCAGGGCCAAGGGGGCTTCCGCAAGTCCGTCGCGCTCAAGGTGATCCGCGCCCGCGTGACCGTGCCGTCGCCCGCGATCCGCGCGAGCCTCGAGAACGAGGCGCGGCTCGGCGGCCTGCTGCACCACCCCAACATCGTCGAGACCTACGACTTCGGCACCGTCGACGGCCAGCTCTTCATCGCCATGGAGCTGGTGGAGGGCCGCACGCTCGGGGAGCTGCTGGCCGACGGCCCCCTCTCCACCGCGGCGGCGCTCGAGGTCGCGCGGCAGGTCGCGGCGGGCCTGGAGCACGCCCACGCGCTGCGGGAGGACGGGGTGGAGGTGGGCCTGGTGCACCGGGACCTCAAGCCCGCGAACGTGATGGTCGATCGCGACGGCACGGCCAAGGTCATGGACTTCGGCATCGCCCGGTCGGACGTGAACGTGGGCCCGCGGACCATGCCCGGGATGAGCAAGGGCACGCCCAGCTACATGGCGCCCGAGCAGATCGAGGGCGAGAACATCGACGATCGGGCCGACATCTTCTCGTTCGGGACCCTGCTCTACGAGCTGCTGACGGGCCGGTGCATGTTCGGCGGGGACACGCTCATGGCGATCCTCAGCGGGGTCGCGGGGGTGGAGAAGCGCCTGCGCGAGGACGCCGAGTTCGTCGCCATGCGGCGGGACGAGCCGGAGCTGATCGCCCTGCTGGAGGGGTGCTGGCGGATCCGGAAGGAGGAGCGCATCCCGCACGCGGGCGAGCTGGTGCGCGAGATCGGGCTGGCGGCGGCGAAGCACCCGATCGCCGCCTCCGCCTATCGCGAGGAGATCCGCTCTCGCCTCGGCGCCGAGGAGGCCGAGACGATCCGGTCCGAGCGCACCCAGCGCCGCAGTCGCCTGCCCCCGGGCACGGACCCGGACGAGGTCACGCACCCCATGGCGCGCCCCGAGCTGCCCAAGCCGGTGTCGCTCGCGGCCCTGGCGGCGCGGCCCGCCGAGCCGGAGATCGAGGAGGACGACGAGGCGACCGTGCTCGCGAAGGCGCCCCCCGAGGTCGCCGCGAAGGCGCCTCTCGAGATCGCCGCGGAGCCGCCGCCGAAGACGACCCCGAAGAAGCGGTCGAAGAGCAGCATCCGCAAGCGGGGGACTCGCCGCCGGGTCGCTCGTCGACGGGCGCTGGAGGCGGTGGTCGCGGTGTCGATCGCCGCGATCGTCGTCGTGCTCCTCTTGCTTCTGAAGCTCTCGGCCGGCTGAGTCAGCGCAGCTTCGGTCGGATCGCGGCCAGGGCCGCGGGCAGCGTGACGAGATCCGCGACGAGCGCGATGGCGATCGCCGTCCCGCTCAGCAGCCCGAAGTAGATGTTCGGGCGGAACGACGCCGTCGTCAGAACCCAGAACCCGGCGACGAGGATGAGCGTGGTCGCCACCAGCGCCCGCCCCGTGGCCCGCAGCGTCCGGTGCACGGCCTCTTCGAGGGTCGCGCCAGCGTTGATCTCCTCGCGGAAGTAGTGCAGGAAGTGGACGGTGTCGTCCACCACGAGGCCGAGGGCGACGGCCCCGCACATCACCGTCCCCGGGTCGAGGCCGATCCCGGACCACCCCATGATCCCGAGCACCATCCCGATGGGGAGGACGTTGGGGATCATCGAGAAGAGCCCGAGGCGGACGCTCCGCAGGGCGATCATCAGGGCGAAGAGGACGGTCACGAAGGCGAGGGACAGCGACCGGATCTGCGACTCCAGCAGGTAGGTCTGCATGTTGTGGATCAGCTTGCTCGTGCCCGTGAGCGAGACCTTCGTGGGGGGCGCGAACATCCCCTTCACCGCGGCCTCGATCTCGGGGACGTCGCTCGCCAGCTGCTCGACGATCGACATCTTGACCGTCGCCGTGATGCGGCCCCGCTGGAAGTCGAAGTCCACCAGCCGCTCCAGGTCGTCGCTGTCGTCGAGCATCATCAGCAGCTGGGCCGCCTCCCGCCGATTGGCAGGCAGCCGGCGCTCCGCCGGGTCGCCGCCCCGCGCGGCCTCCCGGAGCTCCATCAGGTAGTCGGCCAACGAGATGGTGTCGCCGACGCCCGTGAGGGGACCGATGTACTCCTGCACGCGCCGCATCCCCGCGAGCAGGTCGGGCTCCTTCATGGCGTCCGGGCCTGCACCCTCCACGAAGATCTCGAGGGTCGTCGTGCCGTCCAAGGCGGCGTCGACGAACAGCAGGTCGGTGCGCACGGGGGCGTCGTCGCGGAAGTAGTTGAGGACGTTGCTGCCGATCGTGAGGTGCGCGAGGCCCGCGAGGGTCGTCACCAGGAGCACCGCCGAGACCGCCAGGACCACCCGCGGCCGATCCAGCGCGAACCGACCCGCCGCGTCCAGGCCGGCGTCCAGGCGACCGGCGGCCCGGCTCTCCCGGAGGGCCCGGCCGCCGATTCGCGGGAGGATCCAGGGGCCCAGGGCGAAGGTGAGCAGGAAGGCGGCCGCCACGCCCGCCGCCGCCTGCACGCCGAACTGGCGAACCGGCCCGAGCGTCGCCGTCTGGAGCGAGGCCAAGCCGGCGACGGTGGTCGCGGCCGTGAAGAAGCAGGGCGAGAGCAGCCGCTTCAGCGCTTCGTCGCTCGCCTCCCGGGCCACGAGCCCCTCCTTGCGGAGCAGCAGGTAGCGGTTGGTGATGTGTACGGACGACGCGATGCCCACCCCCAGCACGAGGGGGTACACCGCCGAGCTCACGGCCGTGATGCGGCCCCCGAACAGCGCCAAGCCGCCCGTGATCCAGATGCAGGCCAGGGCCACGACGGTCACGGGGAGGATCAAGGCGGCCGGGGACCCGAAGAGGGCGAGGATGGCGACGACGATCACCGCCAACATGGCGGGAAACACCGTCTTCAGATCCCGGGCGGTGTACTCGAAGAAGGCTTCGTCGAGGATCGTGGGACCGGCATAGGTGAAATCGACGCCTCTTCGGGCCGCGAACGGCTCGCACGCACCCTTCACGGCGAGCGCGAGCTCCGTCTTCGCGCCCTGCTCCTCGACGAGGTTGTCGACCCACAGGACGACGGCGGGGACCCGGCCGTCGGGAGAGATGAGCTTCCCGACGTAGAGCTCGTCGACCAGGATCCGGTCGCGCAGGGCGGCGGGGTCGGGCGGCGCGTCCCAGTCCACCAGCGGGGTCACGGAGAGGACGCCCGGGGACGCCTCCAGGGTGCGCGCCCTCGCCAGCGAGGTGGCGGACTGCACGTGGTCGAGGCCGGCGAGGGCGTCCGTCAGGTCCCGAACGAACACCAGCCCCTCGTCGGTCCACAGGTCCTCGTCCTCCCAGGCGACGAGGATCATCTGGTCGGTGTCGAAGTGCTCGAGGAAGCGGTGGTAGGCGAGGAGGTCGGGGTCGTCGTCCAGGAACCAGGCCTCGATGGAGGCGTCGAACTCGACGTCCTGCAGGGCCGCCCCGGTGATCCCGGTCACCACGAGGACTGCGAGCAGGGCCGCCCACCGCTTCAAGGGCCGACCGCCGCTTCGAGCTCGTCGAGCTGCGCCTCGACCACCGCCACGCCGCGCGCCCAGAAGTCGGGGTCCGCGAGGTCCAGGCCGAGGCCTGCGACCAGGGCCGCGGGCGACCTCGATCCTCCGGCCCGGAGCAGCGCGAGGTAGTCGTCCACGAACGCGTCGCCGCGCTCCTGCCACACGCCGTACAGGGCGAGCGTGAGCAGCTTCCCGAACGCGTAGGACCAGCAGTAGAAGCGCGCGAAGACGAAGTGGGGGATGCGCATCCACGCCTCCCGATCGGCGTCGGTCATGCGCACGGCGTCGCCCCAGAGGGCGCGCATCCGCTCCGTCCACAGATCGGAGAGCTCGTCCCGCGTGGCCACCCCCTCGGCGCGACGCAGGTGGGCTCGGATCTCCCACTGGACGAAGGTGATCTGGGTCCACGCGGACCGCATCGCCGAGTCGACCTGCATGTCGAGGAGCCGCACGCGCGCCTCGGGGTCGTCGTCGGCCGCCTCCATGAGGCGCTCGTGCAGCAGCAGCTCGGCGAAGATGGAGGCCGTCTCGGCGACGGGCATCCCCGTCCAGTAGTTCACCGGGGCCTGCTCCAGGGACAGCGCGAAGTGGACCCCGTGGCCCAGCTCGTGGGCCAGCGTGAACATGTCGCTGGTGGTGCCCGTGAAGTTGGTGAGGATGTAGGGCGGATCCGGGGGCATGCCGGGCGAGCAGAAGGCGCCGGGGGACTTGCCGGGGCGGGGGAAGGCGTCGATGCGACGCTCGGTGAAGTAGGCCCGGGCGACCTCCGCGAAGCGCGGCGAGAAGCCCTCGAAGGCGCCGAGGACGGTGTCCCGCGCCTCCTCCCAGGGGATGTCCGACGGGTCCCCGAAGAGGGGCAGGGCGCGGTCGAAGGAGGCGTAGTCGTCCAGCCCCGAGACTCTCGCCCGCAGCGCCTGGTAGCGATGGGAGAGGTCCGCGCGCCGGGTCACCGAGTCGATCACCGCGTCGACCACGGCCGGGGTGAGGTCGTCGTGCAGGACGGTGAAGTCGGTGACGCGGTCGTACCCGCGAGTCTCCATCTCGCTGCGGTGGTCCTCGAACAGGGTGTTGAACACGAAGGTCAGCACGTCCGCGTGAGGCGCGTACCCGTCGGCGCGGGCCTTGGACGCGGCCTCGCGCAGGCTCCGGTCGGGGCTCTCGAGCAGCGCGTGGACCTCGCCCGACGTGAGCTCCCGGACCTCGCCGCCGTGGTCCACCGGGAACCGCAGGCCGCCGGTGATCTGGAGGTACAGCTGCACCCAGGCGTTCTTCCCGGTGACCTCCTTGCGGGTGATCGTCGCCTCGGACGCCTCGTCCAGCGAGTAGGCCGCGAACGCCCGCTGGTAGCCCAGGTAGTGGTCGTAGCCGCGGAGGGCGTCGCCGGCGCCGAGGTCGTCGAGGTGGTCCGCGGGCAGCTCCTTGAGCTCCAGCGCGAAGAAGACGACCTCGGCCCCCACCGCCGCGGCGTGAGCCTGGGCGGCGGTCTGGGCGGCGCGGGCGTCGTCGTCGGTGGTGTCTTCGGCGAACCGGAGGGACGCGTACCAGCCCTCGCGACGGCTCAGGCGCGTGAGGTCGTCGAAGGCGCGCAGGGCGGCGAGCAGGCCGTCGGCGTCCAGGCCCGCCACGCGGCCGCGGTATCGGGTCGCGAACTCCCTCGCCGAGGCGAGCGCCCGCTCCCGATCCGACGCCAGCCGGGGATCGTCGAAGCCGTCGTAGAGCGCGGACAGATCCCAGCGGACGTCGGTCATCGCGGGGACGCTAGCACTGCTTGATCACTCGGCCGGGGGGCGCGCCGTCGCGCGGCGGCTCAGTCTCGGCGTCGGCGGATGAGCCCGGGAGGCAGCAGCAACAAGGGCAGGAGCGCGGCGGTGCCGACGTACGCGCAGCCCGAGCCGCCGTCTTCGTCGGCCGCGGGGTCCACGCCGTCGCAGTTCTGGTCGATCCCGTCGCCGCGGATCTCGGACACGTCCGGGCCCACGCCGTCGTCGAAGTCGTCGCAGTCCCGCCCGCCGTCCTCGACGCTCGCCGCGCCGTCCTCATCGATGTCGTACAGCGCGTGCGGGCTGGACGTCACCGGCGCCCACACGGACTGGTGGGACCAGGACGTGCCCCAGCCGAGCCACAGGTAGCCGTCGAGGCCCCAGTCGGCGCCCCAGGAGTTGCGCGCCAGCCAGGCCTGCTGCGTGTCGTCCCAGCCCACGAGCAGCAGCGCGTGCATGCCCACCCGGGCCTCCTCGGTCTCGTCCGCGGCCACGTACACCCCGGCCTCGTAGCGGAAGAGGTCGTTCCAGACGCCGATCGAGATGAGGACGGGCGCCCGCGCGAGGGCCTCCTTGATGGTCGCGACCTGCTCGGGGAGCTCCATGTCGCCCACCCGCACGCGCTCGGCGGCGTCCAGGTACACGCGTCCCTTGTCGCCGCCCTCGCACGCCTCGGAGCAGTAGGTGAGGTCGATCGTGCCGTCGAGGAACTCGTTGTAGGGCGAGCACTCCTCGGTGGGCAGGCCCTCCTGGATCAGGGTGCCGATGCCGTCGCCGAGGCTGATGCCGTTGTCGCAGTCGCCCCCCGTGCAGGTGAGGCAGTGGGAGTCGGACAGGTCGATGTCCAGGCCCGGCTCGTCGAGCTCGATCTTCACGAGCGCCTCGAGCATGGACGTGATGCCGAAGGCCGCGCAGGACCCGCACCGGCGCTGGTTGCGCACGGGCATGAGCCAGTCCGCCCCCCGATGGTTCCGCCAGGAGAAGGTCGCGGGCAGCTCGCCGTCGCGCCGGGGGGGCTCGAAGGTCGAGAACTCGTCGTCGATGCCCTCCTCGTCGCGCTCCATGGAGACGAGGCGGCGCTTCTCTTCGTCGCTGAGGCGGCTGACCCAGTTGTCCTCGACGGTGAAGGTCGCCCGCGAGGTCTCCTCGGCGGCCGCGGCCGTGGGGACGAGGAGAGCGGCGGCGATCACACAGAACAGGGCGCGGCGCATGACGTCACCATAGGCGGGGCCGGACGGAATGTCCGGGATTCCCGGTGCAACCCGGGCTTGCATCGCCCGATCCGGACGTCGCGTCCGGAGGGCTCAGACCCGCGCGACGGCCTCGATCTCCACGAGCGCGCCCGCGGGCAGCGCGGCGGCCTGGACGGCCGAGCGACCGGGGAAGGGCGCCTGGAAGTACTGCGCGTAGACCGCGTTCACCGCCTTGTAGTCCGCCATGTCGGCCACGAAGACGGTCGTCTTCACCACGCGATCGAAGCCGGAGCCCGCGGCCTCGAGGACCGCCCCGAGGTTGGTGAGCGCGCGGTGGGCCTGGGCCTCCACGCCGCCCTCGACCATGGCGCCGGTGGCGGGATCGAGCCCGATCTGCCCCGCCGTGAAGACGAGCTCGCCGCTCACGACGGCCTGGCTGTAGGGGCCGATCGCGGCCGGGGCTCCGTCGGTGTGGATCGCGCGGTGGCTCACGGCTCAGTCCTCCGGCGGCGTGTAGATGCCGACGTACGGGAGGTTGCGGAAGTAGCCGGCGAGGTCGAGCCCGTAGCCGACCACGAAGTGGTTGGGGATGGTGTAGCCCACGTAGTCGACCTTCACGTCGCCGCCCTCGAGCCGCCCGGACGGCTTGTCCAGGAGCGTGCAGATCGCCGTGCTCGCGGGCGCGCGGGCGCCGAAGTTCTCCAGCAGGTACGCGAGGGTGCGCCCGGTGTCGACGATGTCCTCCACGATGATCACGTTCTTGCCGCGGATCGTGTGGCTGAGGTCCTTCACCAACCGCACGACGCCGGTCGACTCCAGGCCCCCCTCGTAGGACGAGCACTCCAGGAAGTCGATCTGCACGGGCCGGTCGATCGCCCGCATGAGGTCGCTGAGGAACGGCAGGGAGCCCTTGAGGATGCCGACGAGCGTGATGTCCCGCCCCGCGTAGTCGGCCGTGATCCGGGCGCCCAGCTCGGCGACCTTCGCGGCCAGCTGTTCGGCGGTGATGAGCGGCTCTACCCGGCGCAGGTCGGGGATGTTCGCGGACACGTCGGCTCCGGGGCTGAAGGAGCGGCGGAGTGTACCTTCCCTGCTACCCTCCGCGCCCCCGGGGATGGCTTCCGACGCCGGGGACGAGTCGACAAACGCTCGAATCCGGAGCGAGCCGCGAGGCCAGGGCCGGGTTCGCCCAAGGAACGCGCAGCGTTCCCGGAGGGACGGATGAAGGTCGTCGAGAATGGATCCTGGCGGACGTTCCAGGACATGCCCTCGAGGGGCTGGTTCAAGGGCACGCGCGTCAAGGAGCTGCGGTCCCAGACGCTGACGCCGGGCGGCCGCGCGAAGCTCACGCTGTTCTCGACGCCCGAGGGCGAGGAGCGCAGCCACCCGCGCATGTCGTGGGAGATGCCGCCCGCCGCCGATCCGAACCCCGGCGCAATGCCCGCGCCCGCCGCCACCCTGGGCGAGGCGACCACGATCGCCGCCTTCCGGCTCGCGCTCGCCGCGCACCTCGGCGCCGAGGAGGTCCAGAAGGCCCTCGCGGGCCAGGATCTGGACGACGAGGGCGTCCCCCGCACGTCGGTGAGGTACCGCCGCAACAGCATCCGCGCGCAGCGGGTCGCGGCGTACTTCGAGCAGGCCCGCGCGAAGGTCGCCTCGGGCCCCATGAGCAGCGACGATCGCGACGCGGCCCTCTACACGCTCGCGTCGAAGGAGGACGAGGCCTACTCCGGGCAGAACCTCTACGACGACTACAACACCGGCACGTACCACTCCTTCGGCCACGACGCGCCCTTCGTGCACTACATCGAGACCATGCTCGAGTCGCTGCCCGCCGAGGACTCCGAGGACTGGGCGGCGCTCGATCCCGGGCGTCGCGAGGGCGTCCGTCGCCAGCGCGAGCAGGCCCAGAACCACCTCGACCACCTGATGCGGCACAAGTACGCGTTCCACGGGATCGAGGAGCGCGACATCGAGAAGTCCCTCGGCGGCTTCCTCGTCGACCGGGACACCCGCCACGTCGTCTCCGAGACCCCCGAGTCCGCGTCCGAGCTGGCGCCCGAGTACGAGCTCCTGCGCATCGACCCCACCGCGGAGCACGCGCACGCCGGGGCCTGGATCCACCGCGCGGGCGACGTCCTGCGGTTGGAGGCCGACTTCGAGGCCGTGGAGGTGCCCGAGGAGGCGCTGGTGCGCATCGCCGTCGAGGCCGAGGACCTGACCTTCAAGCGCGCCCCGGACGACGAGCACCTGCGGGACGGCGTGCGCCTCGACTGGGACGGCAACGGCTGGGTCCAGAAGGACGCGATCGACTGGATCGGCTGGGCGGGCCACTGCGACATCAAGGCGATCGTCGAGTCCCTGGGCTGCACGCTCGAGGACGACGAGCAGGTGCACGAGCTGTGCGCCGAGACCGGGAAGGTGACGGTCTACGACAACGACCAGATCCTCGAGATGCTCACCGCCACGATGGAGCTCGGATCGCTGTACGCGAGGCTCGACGGCGGCGGTCGGCTCATGCTCGGCAAGCACCTGTTCGGGGGCTCGCGCAACGACTCGCGGCCCGACCGGCTGCAGTTCCAGGGCCACGGCCAGGGGCGCCACTTCCGATGGCCGCTGGGCGGGCGTCGGGACACGTTCACGATCACCGAGGTGCAGCGCGACGGCGAGGCCGTGGATCTCAACTACGCCTTCTTCAAGTACCTGCCCGACGCCGAGGCGGTGACCTTCACGGACAACCCCTCCTACCTGAAGGTCGTCGAGGGCGACTACAGCCTCATCGACGTCGCGGGCACGAAGCTCACGGCGCGCGCCAAGATCGACTCCATCGACCCGGACAGCGGGTACCCGATTCAGAAGACCGAGACGTTGGTCGTCGATCTGGGGCCCGACGCGCCCGCCCGGCAGCTGCTGGGGACGTTCCTCTACGACGCGACGAAGCGTCACATCTATCGCTTCTACTTCGAGACGGGCGACGCGCCGAAGATCGTGGGCGCGCTGGACACCCACGAGCGGAAGGACGGGAAGTGGACGGCCGTCGAGGACCCGGCGGAGGCCTACTCGTTGCCCCTCGTGCCCGGGGGCACCACGACCCTCAGCCGGGAGATGAAGCGCGACCAGCCCGAGGCCTTCCAGACGCTGCTGGACGTGGCCCTGCGCGCCGCCCAGAACATCTGCGCCGACACCGATCAGGAGTCGGAGGTCTGGAACGGCGCGGTGACGGGCATCGACGCGGCCAAGAAGGGCGAGAACCTGGAGGCGCGGACGGAGCACTGGTCCTATCGCTTCAAGGCCCGCTTCGGCACGGCCACGCTCGAGTACCTGGTTCGTCGCTCCGCCACGGGCGAGCCCGAGGCCTACTGCCCGGTCCAGGGCGAGTCCGACTGGCAGAAGCAGCCCGACTTCCTGTGGTTGGACCACCCGGACGTGGGCAGCAAGGCGGTCGTGGACGGCCACTGGGTCGTCAACGAGAAGATGATCGAGCGGGACCTCGTCTACGCGCGACACGCCGGGTGGGCCGGGGGCGAGACCTTCGTGCACGACGAGTACGTCAAGCACCTCTTCGAGCTGCTCTTCTGCGCCATGAGCGGCCGTCGGTGGACGGTGCTGCACGCCGCCAAGCGGTACGCGTTCGACTCCGAGGCCGACTGGAAGAAGGCGAAGCGGAACGCCCGCGCGGCCCGCGGACGCCTCGACTTCACGCCGTAGCGGCGGCCGGCTCCTGGGCCGCCGACGGTTCCTCCGTCGCGACCGCCCGGGCCTCCTTGCGGGCCTTGCGCTCCGCGTCGCGGGCGATGTCCGCGGCCTCGCGCTCCGTCCCGACGTACGGGATCCGCGTCCCCAGCAGGAGGTCGAACCACGGCCGGGTCACGCACCAGTTCGCGTCCTGATTCGGACCCATGTGGTGGTCGTAGTGCCACGGCAGGTGCTCGCGCGCCCACGCGGCGTCCAGGTGGGCCCGCTTGTGCTTCACGTAGTACTCGAGCGCGCAGAAGAGGACGGTCGCGTAGAAGACCGGGGACACCAAGGCCGAGGGGGCCATCACCACGGCGCCCAGCAGCAGCCCGGCGGCCTCCTTCGTCTGGCCGTTCCACCCGCGCAGCAGCGGCAGCTCGTAGTCGGGGTCGTGGTGGGCGTTCCGGCGCGCGTTGCGGTGGTGCTCCCGCCAGTGGAACGACCAGAAGCCGCCCTTCTTCGTGCCGCGGCCGTGCAGTTGGTACTTGTGCAGGAACCACTCCGCGCCGTTGGCGAAGACGAAACCTGCGGGGATGGAGAGGGCGGCGAGGACGAGGTTCAAGGTCGGCTCCGAGGATAAGCATGACCATACGGTCACTGTTTGGTGTTATATAGTGACCATATGGTCGCTGTAAAGGGAGATCTTCCGAGGGTGCCGTCCCACCGGCCGGGCCCGCCGGGAGGAAAGCGCGAACAGAACCGGCGCCGTCGGGTGCAGGAGCTGACGTCGGCGGCCCTCGAGCTGTTCCTCCAGGACGGCATCGCGGGGGTGACCGTCGACCGCATCACCACCGCGGCGGGCACCAGCAAGGGCAACTTCTATCGTTACTTCGGCGACAAGGAGGAGCTGGTGGCGACGCTCTTCGCGCCCCTGCGGGAAGGCTTCGAAGCGGCCCTGGATCGGTCCGAGGAGGTGCTGTCCGCGGCCCGGGACCACGACGAGCTGGTCGCCGGCTATCGGCTCCTGGGGGTGTCCTTGGGGGCGCTCCTGTTCGCGCACTCGGGCGTGGTGCGCCTCTACCTGCAGGAGGCCCGCGCGCCCGCGGTGGGGGCCCGACGTCCGGTGCGGGTGCTGTCGGACCTGGTCGCGCGGCGATCGATCACCCTCACGGACGTCGCCCGGGAGAACGGCCTGCTGCGGACGGTCGATCCGCGGGTCTCCGCCCTGGCCGTGGTGGGCGCCGTCGAGCGCATGCTGTGGGCCAGCCTGACGGGCGAGCACACCTTCGACCCCCTGCAGACGGCCGAGGCTTTGATCGCGATCGTCATGGACGGACTGCGACCGACCACCCCCGCGATGTAGTCTCCTCGCTCGTTTACGGCCGACCCTCCCGGCCGGAGGAGATTCGATGGGCGCGAGCCCCGACGAGCAAGCCATCGAGCGCGCCCTGGGCTCCCTCGTTTCCGGCCTCAGCGGCGCCAACCGCGCCTACATCGAGGACCTGTACGCCGACTGGCTCGAGGCGCCGTCGTCCGTGGGCGCCCAGTGGCGGTCCGTGTTCGAGGCGCTGGGCGAGCGCGCCCTGTCCCGGGAGGCGGTGGTGGGCCCGGAGCCGATCCGTCGCTCGATCTTCGGGGGCAAGACGGCCGGTCGGGTGGCGAACCAGGCCGAGCAGACGCGCAAGTCGGCGGCGGTCCTCCAGCTGATCTCCGCGTACCGCCGCAACGGCCACCTCGTCGCCGACCTCGATCCGCTGGGCGTGCGCGAGATCCGGGAGCCCCGCGAGCTCTCCCTGGCGTACTGGGGCCTGTCCGACGCGGACCTCGACACCCCCTTCCACACCGGCCGCCTCGCGGGTCCCAAGATCGCCCCCCTGCGAGACATCATCGCCCGCTGCAAGGCGACGTACACGGCCAGCGTGGGCAGCGAGTTCATGTACATCCGCGAGGAGGAGCGGCGGCGCTGGGTCGAGCACAACATCGAGGAGTCCGGCAGCCGCATCCCCCTGACTCGGGAGACCGCCCTGCGCGTGCTCGAGAAGCTGACCGCGGCGGACAAGCTGGAGCAGTTCATCCACACGAAGTACCTCGGGGCCAAGCGCTTCTCCGTCGAGGGCGGCGAGGCCATCATCCCGCTCCTGGACCAGCTGCTCGCGGGCCTGACGGAGCTCGGGGCCAAGGAGGCCGTCATCGGGATGGCCCACCGCGGCCGACTCAACGTGCTGGCGAACATCCTCGGCAAGGCGCACTCGGACATCTTCGAGGAGTTCGAGGACGCGTTCGAGCGACCCGAGCACCTCGGCAGCGGCGACGTGAAGTACCACCTGGGGTACGCCGCCGACGTGGAGACGACGGCCGGGCGCATCCACGTGAACCTGGCCTTCAACCCGTCGCACCTCGAGTTCGTGGCCCCGGTGGTCGTCGGTCAGGTGCGGGCGAGGCAGGACCACTTCGGCGACGCCACCGGCAAGGCGGCCGTCCCGATCATCATCCACGGCGACGCCGCCTTCGCGGGGCAGGGCATCGCCACCGAGACGCTCCAGCTGGGCGGGCTGCCGGGCTACAGCACGGGCGGCACGATCCACATCGTCGTGAACAACCAGATCGGGTTCACCACGCCGCCCGAGTCGTCGCGCTCGGCGGAGCACTGCACGGACGTGGTGAAGCTGATCCTCCCGCCCGTCCTGCACGTCAACAGCGACGACCTCGGCGCCGTCGCGTTCGTGGCGCGGCTCGCGGCGGAGTACCGGCAGAAGTACCGCAAGGACATCGTCATCGACCTGTGGTGCTACCGGAAGTACGGGCACAACGAGGGCGACGAGCCCGCCTTCACCAACCCGATGATGGTGCAGGCCATCAAGGCTCGGCCGACCCCGCTGGAGCTCTTCCATCGCCGGGCGCTGGAGCAGGGCGTGCTCACCCAGGCGGACATCGACGAGGCGAATCGGGCCATCCGATCGCACCTGGACGCCGAGCTGACCCGCGCCCGAGAGCGGGCCGCGCGCCCCGACGCCGCGGGCTTCGGCGGCCTCTGGAAGGGCCTGCAGCTCAGCTACGCCCCCTCGGCGGTCGACCGCCCGACCAAGGTGCCCGAGGCGACCCTGCGCAGGCTCGCCCTCAAGCTCACCGAGGTGCCCGACGGGTTCACGCCCCACAACAAGCTCAAGCGCATCTTCAAGAAGCGCCGCGCCGTGGGCGAAGAGGGCGTGCCCCTCGACTGGGCGCTGGGGGAGACGCTCGCGTTCGCCACGCTCCTCGAGGAGAAGTACGACGTCCGCATCTCCGGCCAGGACGCGGGACGAGGCACCTTCAGCCATCGCCACGCCGTGTTGCACGACCAGCACACCGGGGACCTGCTCATGCAGTTGGGGCAGCTGGGCGAGCGGCAGGGCTCCTTCGACGTGATCGACAGTCCGCTGTCCGAGGCCGCGGTGCTCGGTTTCGAGTACGGGTACACGCTGGTGCGCCCGAACTCGCTGGTCGTCTGGGAGGCGCAGTTCGGTGACTTCGCCAACGGCGCGCAGGTGATCATCGACCAGTTCGTCTGCAGCAGCGAGGCGAAGTGGAATCGCTGCTCGGGCCTCGTGATGATGCTCCCTCACGGCTACGAGGGGCAGGGCCCGGAGCACAGCTCGGCGCGCCTCGAGCGGTTCCTGAACCTGAGCGGCGACGACAACTGGCGGGTCATGAACCTCACGACGCCCGCGCAGCTCTTCCACGCGCTGCGCAGCCAGCTCCATCGCAACTTCCGCAAGCCGCTGGTGCTCATGACGCCCAAGAGCCTGCTGCGACACCCGCGCGTGCTGTCGCCGCTGAGCGCCTTCACCGAGGGCGGGTTCGACCCCGTGATCGACGACGACGTCATCGATCCGGCGTCCGTCCGGCGGGTGGTGCTGTGCTCGGGCAAGGTCTACTACGACCTGCTCGACGCCCGCGAGGAGGGCGGGATCGAGGACATCGCGCTCGTCCGCGTGGAGCAGCTCTACCCGCTGCCCGAGGCGGCGCTGCGGGAGGTCGTGGGTCGCTGGGCGGGGGCGGCGGAGATCGACTGGTGTCAGGAGGAGCCCGCGAACATGGGGGCCTGGGCCTACATCCAGCCGCTCCTGCGCGAGCTCCTGGACGACCGCCCCGTCGGGTACGCCGGGCGGGCCCGCGCGGCGGCACCGGCGACCGGAAGCAAGCACCTCCACGAAGAGGAACAGGCGGCGCTGATCGAGCGCGCGCTGCGCCCCGGCAAGGGCGCCGCGAAGTCGGCCTGACAGGAACGGAACGAGGCACCGATGCTCATCGACATCGTCGTCCCCGAACTCGGGGAGTCCATCACCGAAGGCACGATCACCACCTGGCTCGTCCAGGTCGGGGAGGCCGTGGCCGAGGACCAGCCCCTGCTGGAGCTGGAGACCGAGAAGGTCACCGCCGAGCTGCCGGCGCCCGCCGCGGGAGTGCTGCGCGAGATCGTCGTGGGCGACGGCGAGGACGTGCCCGTCGGCGCGATCGTCGGGCGCATCGAGGCGGGCGCGACGGCCGCGGCGTCTCCCGCGAAGGCAGCCCCTGCGGCCGCCGCTCCCCCGGCGCCGCCCGCCCCGGCCCGGGCCCCGGACCATCCGCTGTCCCCGGCGGTGCGCCGCCTCGTGGACGAGCACGGGTTGGACGCCTCGCAGATCCCGGCCACCGGCAAGGACGGGCGCCTGGTGAAGGCCGACGTCCTCGACTTCCTCGCCGCTCCTGCCGCCGCGGACAGCTCGGATCCCGCCACCGGCGTGAGCTTCGAGAGCCTCACGGCCCCCGATCTCGACCCCGATCGCTTCGGCACGGGCATGGCGACGATCGCGGTGGCGCCCGTCGGTCTCGAGCTCCCCTGGCGGGGCGGGAAGGAAGCGCCCGCGGTGTCCGCGGAGGCCCCGAGCGAGGGTCGCGGCACCCGCCGCGTAAAGATGACGCGCCTGCGTCGGGCGATCGCGCGCCGCCTCAAGGAGGTCCAGAACAACGCCGCGATGCTCACCACCTTCAACGAGGTGGACATGAAGCCCGTGATGGATCTGCGGGCTCGGTACAAGGAGCGGTTCGTCGATCGGCACGGGGTGAAGCTGGGCTTCATGAGCTTCTTCCTGAAGGCCTCGGTGGAGGCGCTGAAGCGCTACCCGGCCATCAACGGCGCGGTGGACGGCGACCACATCGTCTACAACGACTTCTTCGACATCGGCGTGGCCGTCTCCAGCAAGCGGGGGCTCGTGGTGCCCGTGGTTCGAGACGCCGACCGGCTGAGCCTGGCCGAGGTCGAGCAGGAGATCCGCAACCTCGCGGGCGCCGCGCGCGACGGCAAGCTGAGCCTCGAGCAGCTCTCCGGGGGCACGTTCACGATCACGAACGGCGGCGTCTTCGGCTCGATGCTGAGCACCCCGATCATCAACGGCAGCCAGTCGGCGATCCTGGGGATGCACAACATCGTGAAGCGGCCCTGGGTCGTGGACGGCGCGGTCGAGGTGCGGCCGATCATGTACCTCGCCCTCTCCTACGACCACCGGATCGTCGACGGCGCCGAAGCCGTGCGCTTCCTCGTGACCATCAAGGAAATCATCGAGGATCCCGCCCGGCTCCTCCTGGAGGTGTGACGTGGCGACCCGCTACGACGTGGTGGTCGTGGGCTCCGGGCCCGGCGGCTACGTGTGCGCCATCCGCTGCGCGCAGCTGGGGCTGAAGACCGCGTGCGTCGAGTACTGGCCGACGCTCGGGGGGACCTGCCTCAACGTCGGGTGCATCCCCAGCAAGGCCGTCCTGGAGAGCAGCGAGCTGTTCCACAAGGCCGGCCACCAGTTCGCCAAGCACGGCATCGTGGTGGAGCCGTCCCTCGATCTGGGGGCGTTGCACGCGCGAAAGGACAAGATCGTCGAGGGCCTCACCCGGGGTGTCGCGGGGCTGTTCAAGAAGCACGGCATCGACCGCTACGAAGGCCGCGGCGTGTTCCGTTCGGCGACGCAGCTGGGGGTCGAGCCGCGCAGCGCGGCGGACGGCGGCGGCGGGGGCGTCCCGGACCTCGTCCTGGAGGCGGGCGCGTTCGTGATCGCCACCGGGAGCAAGGTGAGGGACCTCCCCGGGATCGCCCGCGACGACGACCGCATCCTCGGGTCGGCGCAGGCGCTGGCCCTGCCCGAGGTGCCCGAGCACCTGGCCGTCATCGGGGCGGGCGTGATCGGCCTCGAGCTGGGGTCGGTGTGGCGTCGACTGGGCGCCCAGGTGACGGTCCTCGAGTACCTCGACCGGGTGTTCCCGACGGCGGACGCGGACGTCTCCAAGCAGGCGATGCGGGCCTTCCGCAAGCAGAAGCTGAAGTTCAAGTTCGGCGTCGCCGTGCAGCGCGCCGAGGCGGACGCGGACGGGGTCACCGTCTTCTACGACGACGACGGGGCCGAGCAGTCCCTCCGGTGCGACCGCCTCCTGGTCGCGGTGGGGCGTCGCCCCAACACGGACGGGCTGGGATGCGAGGCGGCGGGCGTCGCGCTCGATCGCGGCCGGGTGGTGATCGACGACCACTTCCGCACGTCGACGGACGGCATCTACGCGCTCGGCGACGTCGTGCGCGGTCCGATGCTCGCCCACAAGGCCGAAGACGAGGGCGTCGCCGTCGCGGAGATCATCGCGGGCAAGCCCGGGCACGTGAACTACGACGTCATCCCGTCCGTCATCTACACCGACCCGGAGGTCGCCTGGGTGGGTGAGACGGAGCAGGAGCTGAAGGACGGCGGCGTCCCCTACGTCGTGGGCAGCTTCCCGTTCCTCGCCAACGGCCGCGCCAAGGCGCTGGAGAGCACCGCGGGCATGGTCAAGCTGCTCGCCCACGCCGAGACCGACCGCATCCTCGGCGCGCACATCGTCGGTCCCATGGCGGGGGAGCTCATCGGCGAGATCTGCGTCGCGATGGAGTTCGGGGCCAGCGCCGAGGACATCGCGCGCACCTGCCACGCGCACCCGACGCTCAGCGAGGTCGTCAAGGAAGCGGCCCTCGACGCGGGCGGCCGGGTCATCCACATCTGACGAAGGGTGGCGGGCGGACGTGCCGACGAGAGGTGCTGGGCGACGCGAACACCATTGCCCGCGCCGCTCAGCGAACATTCGGCCCCACACCGCTCGGGTGCGAGTGAGGTCGAACGTCCCTCGCTCGCAGAACGAAGGAGCACGCGGCGTGCCGGCTTGGGCGGGTCGTGAACTTCCCAGTCGAAACAGGGACTTCGGGGATCAGGCGGGGGGCGACTGTCCGGGAGTGTCCGTCCGGGAGTGTCCATCCGTGTCCGGGAGTGTCTCGCCGGGCTCCGGGTCGGGTCGCCACCGATCGGGCAGGGCGCCCAGGAAGACCTCGGACATGTCGTCCAGGTGCTTCTGCATGGTGTCGGCGGACCAGTCGTCGGTGGGGATCGGGTCCAGGACCGAGATGTGCAGCGTGCCGGGATGGATGCGCCAAGGGCCCATCGGCCACCGCTCGGTGGCGTTGTGGGCCACGATCGGGACGATCGGCAGGCGCGTCGCCAGCGCCATGTGCACGAACCCCTTCTTGAACGGCCCGAGCTTGCCCGACCGCGACCGGGTCCCCTCGGGCCAGATCCAGCAGCTGATCCCGTGCTCCTGCATGAACGCCGTCGTGTCGTTCATGCGCTGGATGGCCTTGTCGCGGTTGCCGCGATCGATGAGCAGGTGGCCCGTGAGCCGGTAGAGCTGCCCGAACAGCGGGATCCGCGCCATCTCGCGCTTCGCCACCCCGCAGCCCCCCCAGGGGCAGTGCCACATGCCGATGAAGATATCGAGCGCCGAGCTGTGGTTCATCAGGTAGATGGCCGGCTTCTGCGCCTCGATCGCCCCGGGCCGATCCACCACGACCTTGGTCCCGAGCAGGATCGCGGCGCTCTTGCCCAGGAACTTCCCGTACGCGTTGCCGACCCGGATCCGCAGCGTGCGCCAGGGGAGCAGGAAGAGGCACGGGACCATGAACAGCGGCACCGTCACCAGCATCCACACGAAGATCGCCCAGATGCGAGCGCGGGAGATCCAGGCGTGCATCACGACGTCTCCTCAGCCTTCGCGGCGGCCTTCGCGGGCGCCTTCGCGGCGGCCTTGCGGCTCGGTCGCGGCGGATAGAGCCGCGCCGACATGCGATTCAACGTCATGGCCGCCCGTCCGTAAACGCTGGGCCTCCGGTACTTGCCCTCCCGCAGCTCCCCCGCGGGGCGGTCCAGCAGCACCTCGATCGCCTCCTCGATCGTGGAGACGGCCCACACCGCGAAGCGCCCGGCCTCGATCTCCGCCACGAGGTCCGCCGACAGGTGCAGGTCCGGCAGGTTGGCGACGGGGATGAGCACCCCGGCCGCGTCGCCCGCCCCCAGGTCCCGGCACGTGCGCCACCACCCCTCGATCTTCAGCGACAGCGAGCCCACCGGCAGCAGCTCCCCGCGCTGGGTCATCGCCCCCGTCACCGCGACGTCCTGGCGGCAGGGCACGCCCGAGAGCGCGGAGAGGATGGCCGCCGTCTCCGCGACCGTCGCCGAGTCGCCGTCGATGCGGCCGTAGCTCTGCTCGAAGGCGAGGGACGCCGCCACCGCCAGCGGGGCCGTGTGCGCGAAGGTGGCGCGCAGGAACCCCGAGAGCAGGAAGACGCCCTTGTCGAAGGATCGACCGCTGTACTTCGCCTCGCGCTCGACGTTGATCACGCCCTCGCGCCCCACCGCCACCCGGGCCGAGATCCGCCCCGGCAGGGCGTAGGCGCTCCGTCCGCTCGAGTACACCATCAGGCCGTTGGCGACCCCGATCTCACGCCCGTCGGCTCGCACCCGCAGCCGCCCGTTGGCCAAGCGCTCGCGGTGGGCCTGCTCCCGCCCCCCGCGGCGATGCTTGATGCGCGCGATGGCAGCCTCGACGGCGTCTCGGTCCGCCTTCGGTCCGGCCTCCAGCAGCACGTCCTCGGCGAAGGTCGTGTCGTCCAGCAGCCGGCCGCGGCGCGCCACGGCGTGGGCGTCCTCGATCAGGCGCTCCAGCGCCGACACGCGGGGCCTGCCGAGGTCCGCGGCGGCCGCGAACCGACGGAGCCGCTCGCTGATGAGCCGGGCGTGCTCCCGCGTCGCGGGGGTGTCCGACCCCACCTGGATCCGCCGGTGAAACCACGCCGCCACCCGCGGTCGGTCGTCGCGCCACTTCTTCAGGGCCGCGTCCGTCCCCACCACCACCAGGAGGATGCGCGCGGGCGCGGGCGCCGGATCGACGTCGTCCTCGCCCTTCTTCTTCGGCAGGGGCAGCACCGAGCCCGCCTCCACCGCTTCGGCGAGCGCCTCCGTCGCCTTCGGGGGGTGGGCGTCGTGCACGCTCATCACGACGATCCCGTAGTCGGCCCTGGCGAGGGCTCCGGGGAAGCCCTTGCCGCGAAGGACGTCCTCGCCGGCGCGGGTCAGGGGGTGGACGATCGGGCCCGCCCCGCTCAGGGCGTCCGCCACCACGGGGGTCCATCCGGGCGTGGCCGGCACCGACACCTCGACGTGTCGCGCGACCCCCTTGCTGAAGGCCGCCGCGGCGCCCTGCAGGTCGGCGAGGACTCGTGGCTGACACCACAGCCGCGCGGGCCGCTCGGGGACGTGCTCGGGCTTGGACGTCCAGCCCCGCGGGCAGCGCCAAGACAGCTTGCGCCGGGGGACCAGGAACCTCCCCGGCCGGGCTTTGCCCTTACTCGTCAAGCCGATAGGACTTTCGGGTGACGGTCCCCGCCTCGATCGAGATGGAGTCCTCGATGTCGACGCCCAGGCGCTCGTTGGTGAGCCGGAGGTCGTACTTCCCGGGCTTGAGCTCGTGTTCGTACAGCGGCGTCGTCTTCACGAACTCGCCGTCGATGTAGACGCGCGCCCAGCCCGGCAGGGCCGTGACGCTCAGTCGCCCGAGGGTCGGCGTCTCCTTGGCCGTGAGCTCGCGGAACACGCGCGCCTCCTCGCCGGCCTCGGGGCTGCGGGCCACGGCCTGCTCCGAGTGGTGGCCGGGGAGTCGGAACTCCACCGGGTACGCGGTCTCCGGCTCCGGCGCGGCCCACTGGAACGGCGTGCGCCCCACGACCCGGCCCTCGGCGAACACCCGGGCCCCGGGGGGCTCCGATTCGAACGAGATCACCGGCTTCGCCACGGGCGCGGGGGTCGGGCCGGGCGTAGGGGCCGCGGCCGCGATCTTCGGGCGCGGGGTGGGCCTCGGGGTGGCCTCGGGCGTGGGCTCCGGCGTGGGCTCGGGGGTCACGGGGCTCAGCTCGATGTCGACGCTGAAGACCTGGCCGGCGACGAGCTCGATCGACTTGTCCTTGCTGTGGAACCCGTCGGCGACCACCCGCAGGACGTGCTGCACGTCCGGCACGACGTGGTCGGTGACGGCGCCGATCGTCTCCCCGTCGAGCGTCAACTGGGCCCCCGCGGCGGCTTCGGACGGCGAGACGTTCACCCGGAGCGTCCCCGTGGTGGGCACGTCCGGCTTGCCGAACCAGAGCCCCAGCGCCCCGAGCAGGATGAGCAGCGCGAACCCGAAGTAGAGGAGGGGTCGCTCCTTCTTCGGCGCGGCGCGGGGGGGCGGATCGATCGCGGGGCGGATGCTCTCGAGCGTCGGCGGCGGGGGCTCGTCGTCGAGGTCGTCGTCCATCTCGAGGTCGAGCTCGCCCCCATAGTGGAGGTCCGACACGAGGGCGGTGGCGGCCTCGAGGCGGGCCTGCTCATCGGCGATCTCGGCCGCGAACCGCGCCCGAATGAGGGTCGAGAGGACGGGGGCGATGCGGTCGGGAGTGTCGGGCAGGAGGAAGTCCTGCAGATCCCGCTGGAGCGTCGCGCCGTCGGGGTACCGCTCCTCCCGGTCGAGGGCCAAGGCGCGCAGCACGACCCGGTCCAGCTCCGAGGGCACGGCGGGGTTGTAGGAGCTCGGCAGGGGATAGCGACCGCTCGCGATGGACTCGACCGTCTCCACGTCCGACTCGCGCTGGAAGAGCCGGTTGCCGGTCAACATCTCCCACAGGCAGATGCCGGCGGAGAACAGGTCGCTGCGGTGGTCGAGCTTCTCGCGTGCCGCCTGCTCCGGCGACATGTACTGGAACTTGCCCTTGATGACGTTGTCGGGCTCGGGCTGCGTGGTCTCCGCGCGGGCGATGCCGAAGTCGACGATCTTCACGCCGCCTTCATAGGACAGCAGGATGTTCGCCGGGGAGATGTCCCGGTGCACGATCTGCAGCGGCGCGCCCGCCACGTCCTTCTTGCGGTGGGCGTAGGCCAGCCCCTTCGCCATCTCGTGAGCGATGTACACCGCCACCTTCACGGGCATCCGCTCGGAGCCCTCGGCGAGCCGACGCATCATCAGCTTGAGGTTCTTGCCGTCGACCGCCTCCATGTCGAGGAAGAGGTTCGACTCGATCTTCCCGAAGTCGTAGATGTGGACGATGTTCGGGTGACCGAGCTGCACCGAGAGCTTCGCCTCGTCGACGAACATCGCCTCGAAGTCGGGCGACTGGGCGTAGTGCCCGAGGATGCGCTTGATCACGTGCGTCTTCTCGAACCCCGAGTGCCCGAAGGTCTTGGCTCGGAAGACCTCGGCCATGCCCCCGATCGCGATGCGATCCAAGAGGTAGTACTTCCCGAAGATCTCCGGCCTCACGCCGGAGACTGCGCTCGGAGGGGCCTGCGGCTGGGCCTCGTCTTGGCTCTCCAACGCGGTCCTCGGGGTCGTGTTCGAAAGGGCGCGCGGAGCCGGTGAAGGAGGGCCCGCGCGGGCGGAGATCGGAGCCCATCATCCTAGCAGGGACGGACCCCTGCGGTTTCCCCACCCGACGCGGGGCAGGGCCGGGCCCGGGGCGATAGGATTCCGCCATGGCGCGCGCCCTCCCCTTCGTACTCGCCCTGCCTTTGGTGCTGCTCGGGTGCGAGACCTTCGACGTCGCGCTGGACGTGGTGGTGGCGGACGGCCAGGGAGCCCTCGACTCGCTCGACCACCTCGCCCTCACCACCGACTACGGCGACGGCCGCGCCTACACCTTCGTGACCGCGGACCCCACGACGGGCGCCTGGTCCCTCGGCGAGGTGCCTCCGGGCGACGTGCGGCTCATCCTCGAGGGGCGCGTCGACGATCCCGTGACCGCGGGCAACAGCCTCGTCGTCAGCGAGGGGCGCGTGGGGCCCGTGGCCATCGGCCCCGACACCCAGGTGGAGCGCGACGGCGCCCGCGTCCTGTTCACGCGTCGAAACGCGATGGGGCTGCTTCACGACGCCTTGGACGACGGGCTCCAGCACCACGCGATCGCCCCCCTGCCCGGCGGCGGGGCGGTGTCCTTCGGCGGCCGCGGGGCAGACGAGGAGGACGGGACCCGCAAGATCCTGCGCTTCGACACCGACGGCACGATCGACTCGCTCGTCTTCCGCGAGGTCGCCTCCATGAGCGCGCCGCGGCGGGATCACGCAGCCGTCCCCCTCGCCGACGGTCGCGTCCTGATCACCGGGACGCTCCCGCTCTACGACCCGCGGGGAGGCGCCCAGGTCCTCATCAACCAGGGCAGCGGCTCCGCGCTGGAGGAGGCCCGCGAGGCCGCCGCGCCGGAGATCTACGACCCCCTCGACGACTCCCTCACCGCCCTCGTGGAGCCGGACTTCGACGACGAGCTCGACGACATCTTCGTGCGCGGCCGCCACACCACGACGCTGCTGGACGACGGTCGGGTCTTCCTCGCCGGGGGCGTGCAGTTCGACGACAACGGCGGCCTCGGCATCTACTTCCCGGGGGACACCCTGCTGATCGACCCCGACGGGGGGTACGCGCTCGGCCCGAACGTGGGCGCGAACCGGTTCGCGCACACCGCGACGAAGCTCGCGGACGGGCGGGTCCTGATCGTCGGCGGCCGGGGCGTCACCGGGGGGAGCCTCCGGGATCAGGAGAGCACCGAGCTGTTCGATCCGAGCGACGACACGTCCACCTTCGCGGGCGCCCTCGAGCCGCCTCGGGGCGAGCACGGCGCGGCGCTGCTGCCCGACGGGCGGGTGATCGTCTTCGGGGGCTCCACGTCCGACGGGACCGTCGCCCTGGACGCGGCCGCGTTCTTCGACCCCGAGACCCTCACCTGGTCGGACGGCCCGGCGCTGAACGTCGCGCGCTGGAACCCGGCGGTGGCCACCGGGCCGGGCGGCGCGGTCGTGGTGTGCGGCGGCGCGAACGAAGCGGGCCCGGTCCCCGGCTGCGAGGTGTTCGTCCCGGGACCCGGTGAAGGTTGGGCGCCCGCCCCGGATCCGGGCGGCGTGAGCGACCTGCGCGACGGCGCGAAGCTGGTGACGTTGGGCTCGGGCGACGTCCTCGGCGTCGGCGGCATCACGGACGCCGCGCCGAACCTCGAAGTGTTGCTCTTCCGCCCCTGACGGGAGCGGGAAGGACCCGGCCCGGATCAGTAGCGGTGAGGACCCGGCCCGGATCGCGACGACGGTGCCGAGTGC
>Ga0114932_10000093_pt1 | contig 97386 bp, 97 predicted proteins | sample 2SBtaG_2_FD_87286 | JGI IMG/M metagenome (GOLD analysis project Ga0114932, IMG submission 87286) | Deep subsurface microbial communities from Kolumbo volcano to uncover new lineages of life (NeLLi) - 2SBTROV12_ACTIVE470 metaG | ecosystem: Environmental > Aquatic > Marine > Volcanic ...
TCTTCTTTGGTATTAGCATCAATGACTTTCACGCCAATTGCCTTGCCCAGTTGTTCATCATATATAACAGAATGCACCACTGAAAAAGGACGTATCGTAAGGTTACCCGTCCTGGCTGCCCAGGGAAGCGTAGCGGCATTTGAACTGAAATACCCGCCGAAAGGACAACCGCGCATGCAAAGGTTCCTGCTCAGGCATTGGCGATTTTGTTCCTTATGAATGGCCTGTGGTTCTGTAACCTGCGCCCATCTGCCGGATACATAATGACGCTTAAATTTACTTGCCAGCACTTCTCTCAAATGCTGTTCCACACAATTCAATTCAAAGGCGGGCAGGAATTCTCCATCGGGCATGGTATCTATGCCTTCTTTGCTTCCACAAACGCCAATGAATTGTTCTACGTGACTGTACCAGGGCGCAATATCCTGGTAGCCGATGGGCCATTCGATGCCATATCCATAACGGTGCGGCGCTGTAAAATCCATATCGCTCCAGCGTGCGCATGCCCGCCCCCAGGTCAATGACTTGCCACCTACTTGGTAACCCCTTATCCACTCGAATGGTTTCTCTTGTACATATGGGTGGTCTGAATCTTTCACAAAGAAATGAGCAGTAGTAGCGTCATAACCCGCAGCGCGACTGATATAAGGATTGGCGTCTAACACTCTCCTGGAAAGCGTGCCCCGGTATGGAAACTCCCAAATGGGCGTGTTCGCCGTAGGATAATCTTTGATGTGCTCTACATTACGCCCGCGCTCCAGCACCAGGGTTTTCAATCCTTTTTCACACAATTCCTTAGCGGCCCATCCGCCGCTGATGCCGCTACCCACTACAATGGCATCAAAAGAAGTGGCTGCCGGATGATTCGTTGGGATATGTAACGTATCAGGCATAGTGAATGTTTTCCTGTAGAAATATACACATTTATACGTCTTTTAGGTCACCACAAAACAAACAATGGTACGGCCCAAAGATTTGTTCCGAAAGGAACCACTTCTTTACCTGTATATAACACTACCCCACCAATGAAATCGTTTCCCGTAATTGCCTGGAATTCTTTTATCCCTTTAAAATCATCTATGGTTACTGTTTCGGATCGTTTTACTTCAATAGCAAAGACAGATCCGTTGGGCTTCTCTATGATAAAATCCACTTCTTTTCCATCGCTTGTTCTGAAATGGTACAATGAAGCGTTAATATGGCTGTTGTTCAACTGCTTTAAGATTTCCGTTGCCACATAGTTTTCGAGAATATGTCCAAACAATTCGGGTTTGCTGGTGGCAAGATCGTCGATGTTCCAATCGAGCATGTGACATAAAAGCGCAGTGTCTATGATATATCCTTTAGGTGCTTTCACCAGTCGTTTGCCAATATTCCTGTGCCAGGGTCTTATATCAAAGGTCAGGAACATCATTTGCAGTATATGCCTGTATGTTTTAGTAGTGGGGGAGGTCAGTCCGATTTCCCTGGCTATATCAGAATCATTCAGGAGGCCTCCTGCCCTGGCAGCCAGTATGCGCAATAATTGAGGCAGCAAATAACTTTTCTCCAGTTCTGCAATCTGCTTTACATCCCGTTGAATTAAAGTAGCAATGTAATTCTCATACCAACTGTTACGATCTTTGTCATGAGCGATGGCTATTTCCGGGAATGTAGCCAGTTTCATCGCGTCTATCAGGGATATTTCACGATTTGTTATTCCGAAAAAATCCATTTCTAATAACCTGTTCAGTCCTTTCCCATCGCCTTTACTCGCCTCAGCAGCAGTAAACGGGTACAGGGTGAGCACCTGCATACGACCCACCAATGGGTCAGATAGCTTGGGTAAAGCCAGGATATTGGCCGATCCGGTAAGTAGGTAATTGCCAACAGCGCCTTTGTTAAATAACCTGTCCTCATCAACAATTACTTTCAATGCCCGGAAGACTTCGGGAACCAGTTGCACTTCATCAATAATGAGCGGTTTGGGATACCCGGTTAAAAAAGCTTCTGGTGCTGCTGAAGCTGCAGCCATAACTGTGGGTCTATCGAAAGTTACATAGGATGCCGGCAGATGGTTTCTTCCGATGTTTTGCGCTACATCATTTACAAGTGTGCTCTTACCTGTTTGCCGGGCGCCGTTTAAAAATACGACCGGACTGGTTTTTAATGCGGCTAGTAGCCTGGATTCAATATGACGAGGTAAAAACATCATTTATTGCAAATTTAAAACAATATTTTAAATATTATAAAAAATAATTTTAAATTTGCAATAAATATAGTGCTTTTGTTTAAAATTTTTAGCACATCTGATCTATAAGTGTTCTTTTTGTTGTCATAGAACGTAATCTGACAGCTTTGACCGGGATTTTTCAACTGTTGGGCGGAATCCACCAACTGTTTAACGCCATTTACCAGTTGTAAGTAAGCAACTTCTACTTATGTACAGAAACTCGTATTATCGCGCTTTCAACATGGTATGTACCTGCTGGGTAGCCATATTCTGTAAGCGGGCATAATAAACGCCCGTAGGGAGATTGCCACTGTCGAACACTATGGTGTAATTACCGGCCGTATAATCTTTATCAACGAGGTTTGCAATCACTTTACCGGTGGCGTCCATGATCTGTACCAGGGTATGCCCGCCGGAGGTTTTGAAAGTGATCACCGTAGAACTGGTGAATGGATTGGGGTAGTTGCTGATGAGCGTTTCTCCCGAAAGGTTTATCGGCTTTTTGCAGGATACCGTGCTCACCAGTGGAAGCATTTGAAAATTCTTGAGCATGATCTGCTGCAGGTCTTTTTCATCAACACAAAGCCAGTTAGATAATAAGGTAGCATACACGCTCCTGAAATCGTATTGAAAAGGGAGATTGTCGTTCACACTCACACTGGCTGCAATATTGGGTGTATCGCCCAATACGCCGCCAATCACATTCTTTCCGAAAATAAACATAGGCGCCGCAGATCCATGGTCGGTGCCTATACTTCCATTGCTCTTGATACGTCTGCCGAATTCAGAGAAAGTCATGCCTGTTACCCTGTCGTCTACTTTCATGAATTTGAGATCGTCTTCAAAAGCCTTAATCGCATCGCTTACATTTTTCAACAAACGGGCATGGTTGCCGGTGGTATTATCGGTACTGTCTACCTGGGCAGAATGTGTATCGAAGCCGCCATAGTTCACCATGTAAATACGTGTTTGCAAACCGCCGCCGATGAGCCTGGCTACAATTTTCAATTGGTCGGCCAATGAGTTATTGGTAGGATAGGTAACCTGTTGCGTTACTTTCGATGCCGCATCTTTGATCACGGCCGCATATTGTTGTGTTTGCTGCGCCACCATGCGCACGAACTTCAACTCTTTACCCGCCGGCGTTTCCGGCGCCGGATCCTGTACACCATTGATGAGGTTGTAAAAATTATTGGTATTGCTGATGCTCATACCCATGCTCACTGCCGGTCCCTGTAAAGTCAGCGATGTGATGGAACCGATCTGGATAGCCAGCGGGTCGCGCATGCTGGCATTGGGATAACCATTGGGGAAATTAGGATATTCATAATTCAAATAACGCCCAGCCCAGCCACTGTTGACCGTGGTATTGCTGTCGCTGCCACTCATCCAGATATCTGTTGCCCTGAAATGCGAAAAATTAGGTTGCGGATAACCTACCGAATGGACCAGTTTTACACGCCCGTCGTTGAACATATTTTGCAGTCCCGTCATGGCCGGATGCAATCCTACTTTTTGCGTGCCGCTCAAAGACAATACCGATTGCTGCGGAATGGCAATATTGCTCCTGGCATTGGTATAATTACTATAATACTCGAGGGGAATGACCGTGTTCAGTCCGTCGTTACCCCCACTGAGCTGAATAATCACCAGCACATGGTCTGTTTCGGTGGTAGGCAGGAACATGCCCTGCATCAACAGGTCTTCAACGCTGAATGCTTTTACCGATAATCCTCCCAGCAGTGAAGGGATCAGTACTCCGGAATTGCGTAAAAAATCTCTTCTCTTCATTTGAATGGTTTTATGCCAGCTGATATTCAGAAAGGTCCATCAGGTATTTCAACAGATCGCGCACTTTGTTCTTAACAGTAGTGGTATTGGCCGTATCACCGGGCGTGGAAACATACTGGTTCCACGCACTCGTCCAGTAATAATCGCTGATTTGTCCGCTCAGCAAAATATCCTGTTTCACCTGCGCTTTGGAAGCGGCCGACAAATCGATCCTGAACAAAAGCCTGGTCAGGTCATCGATGAGTTTGTTCGGATCGCCGGGCTGCGACAATGTTTTGATGAACCCTGCGCCGTCTACCATTATTTTCTTACCATTGAACGTATAGCCGCTGTTCATCAGGATATCGCTGAATTGATTGCGCTTGGGAAGCGTGTCGCTGTTGATCCATGTTTCATAAAACTGCGGCGCCTGGTAATAAGCTTTCCAACCGCTCACATCGGGCGGATCGCCGATGTTCTGTTGCAGGCTGGCAACCCAGCTCAGGAGATAATTCCAATGTCCGTAATTGCTCACATAATCTGTAAGAGGCGGGAAACTCAATTCCAGTTCCCTGCAAAATCCCACTACAAAATCCACCGGGCTCTTGATCTGGCACCCTCTGGAGAGTGCGTCGAAGAAGTGTTCACTTTTGAGCAAAGTACTGAGGACCGGCACAATATTATAATTGTTGCTGCGGAAAATGGCGGCTAACGGAGTAATTACATTCGCTTCTACCGTACTGTCGATATCGTAATAAACAAACCACCGATAGAGGCGGCGGCAAATGTACATGGCCACTTCATCGGTAGCCAGTATCATAGAGATCATGGCATCGATCTCTTCATCACCGGCTGTTGCAGTAGTGCGTCCTTGTATTACGGTATTGTTATAGAATGAAGAGAATTGTTTGCTGTTCTTATCGTGCCGGTTGATGTCGAAATAAGAACTGATGTTCGTTGCGTTATTGCGCCAACCGGTAAGTACGCGTGCTGCAGCTTTCACATCGGCTTCTGTGTATTGCGATCCCGGTCCCTTTCCGCAGCAGAACAGTTCCTGTAATTCCCTTCCGTAGTTTTCATCAGGCGCCGCCGCCACATTCTGTTGACCATTCAGGAATACCAGCATACCCGGATCGATGGTCACCGCTTTTACCAGGCTCCTGAAGTTGCCCAGCGCATTGGCCCGCAGCATGGCGTGGTGCTTGTACACATATTGCGCATAGCTGATCACCCCTGTTTCGGTAGAAAAATGGTTGTGCCAGAAAAAGGTCATCTTTTCCCGGATGCTCCTGTCCTGGTTCACCATCTGTCCCATCCACCATTTCTTGAAAGAAGCTACCCGCAGGCTGTTCACCGAACCATCGGTATTGGCATCACCCACCCAGGTACTGCCCGCAACGATATTACTGTCGGCCGGGTTGGCGGTTGCCGGTGTAGTATATTCTTTAACCGGAGGAGCTGGCAGGGGGGCCTGGGGATTGAGCAATTCATCAACCGCCTGGGAACAGGTCTTGCCCAGGAAATAGCTGATATCGGCCCGCCTGGCGCCAAACATGGCCCGTTTCAGCAGGTGAATGACTTCGTTTTCGGTCCAGGGACCGGAATAAGGCGCCAGTCCTGTTGCAGGAGGCGGAGCTGGAAAATCCATTCTGGACGTCATGCCGAGGGGTTTAGGTCTGATCTGAAATCGGTTTTTCGCAAGAACGTTTAAAATTAATCAACAGATACATTTTGGCCGTACTATGCAGCATAAGAAGGGAAATAATGTCTATATTTAGGGTACACATTTACCCCTCATGACAGAACAGGCAATCATTGCTGGCTGTTTACATAATGATTCTGCGGCCCAACGCGAACTGTACAACCGGTTCAGCCCTAAGATGCTGAGCGTTTGTTATCGCTTCGCACAGAGCCGTGAAGACGCAGAGGATATGTTGCAGGAGGGGTTCATTAAAGTGTTTACCCAAATACATACGTTCCAGAACAAAGGGGCATTTGAAGGATGGATCAGGAGGATCGTCGTGCATACCTGTATCAACTTCTTGAAGAAGAATAAAAAATTCAATGAGCGGGTTGATCTGGATTATGCCACTATGGTGGAAGTGCGGGAAGAGACCATTCCATCCATCATGCAGGCCCGGCAGATCATTGAGTGCATCAGGTTATTACCCATCGGATACCGGACGGTATTGAACCTGTATGCTATGGAAGGATATAGTCATAAAGAGATAGGTATGATGCTGGACATCGAAGAAAGCACCAGCCGTAGTCAATATACGCGCGCCAAATCGATGCTGGAGACCATACTGGTAAAGAAAAAAATCATTGAGATGCCTAAAGAAGATTTTCATTGGCTGGCTGCATTTAAAAAATAGCAGTGGTTGATTGACCGATAGATTGATGCCGTGTTTGTTATGGAAAACCAAAACTACAGAGACGAACTTGAGCAGTTTTTACACGACGAAGTAAAACAGCACCGGATATATCCTTCCGACCATGTCTGGAAGAATATTCGCACGGAGTTACATGGAAACCATTCCTGGCCGGCGCTCAGTTTTTTTGCCCTTTTCATCATTACCGCACTCACCCTTTCCACTTTACTTATTAACCATCCTGCAAGGTTCGCCGCGCATACACTGCTGGTTAACGGGCAGATGAAAAACAACCTGGCAGCATCGGCAGATCATACCACCAGATCTGTACAAGAAAATTATTTCACACAGATGGCATCCGGACATGTCACTGCAGCTACACTCGAGGAACTGGCCAGCAGACAAACGGCAACACTGCCGCAGCCCGAAACTGTTCCTACGGTCGGATATGATGCTGTAGCCACCGCTGCAACAGAAAAGACCATGGCAACCATCACTGCCAAAACTACCAACCTGAAGCCAGCTGCCTCTTTGATTACATCAGCCCAAAGCAACAAAACCCGTTCGTTGAGTACGTCTTCATTCACTGCACCTACAGATAACAGGCAGGATGTGGATACAGCCAATAGTCTTGCTGCAAGTGAGAAAGCAGCTCCTGCCACTACCACCGAAACAACAACGCCACCGGTTACGGAGAACACACACAAAGCCTCTGCTTATGCTTACAATCCGCCTGTTGTTATCAACCAGAAAAGGAATTCCAGAGTAGGCATCCAGTTCTACCTCACGCCTTCTACCAGTTATCGCAAACTCACCGATGAGAAACTGAAAGAGATCATACAACCTGCCAGCAATGCTGTTAACACGCCCCTGAGCCAGAACAACAGCTCTGACGTTAACCAGGTAGTGCGTCACAAGCCTGCTATCGGACTCGAATTTGGTTTTGCAGTGCTGTATAATATGAGCAACCGCCTCAAGTTCAAAACAGGGGTGCAAATGAACATCAGGCAGTATTATATCGAAACATTCCAGTCGCCCACCAGCGATGTGGCTACCATATCCCTGATCAATTACCGTGGTATCGAAAACATCAACCTGTATTCACCCTATCATAACAATTCGGGGTTGAGCGCAACGCAACTCGATAATAAACTGTACCAGGTATCTATTCCGCTGGGCATACAATGGGAGATATTCAATGGAAATCATTGGGGCGTGAATACAGAAGCTTCTGTACAACCCACTTTCACACTCAACAAAAAAGTGTACCTGTTGTCTACCGACCTCAAGCATTATGCCGACGGCGGTTCATTCCTTCGCAAATGGAATGTAAATACAGGTGTAGGCATCAACCTTACGTATAAAACAAGAGGCGCTACCATCCAACTGGGGCCGCAGATCCGATACCAGCACCTACCCACTTATTCCAACCTCTACCCCATCAAGGAATACCTGCTTGATTATGGGTTGAGACTGGGTATCACAAAACAACTTTCGAAATAAAACCCATATGCATGATTCTTCTGACCACTGCTGTAAGGGCAGTGGTTTTTTATGCAGGTGATTGGATAATTTTGTAGGATGAAAAAATCAGTCCCTGCTCTTTTAGTTTTTTTGATAGCAGTATTATCTGTTGCTTGTGGTCACCATGCCGCGCCTGCCAGTCCGCAAACAGCTTCAGCAGACACAACCGGTTTCTTTGCATTGCCCGTTTTTTTCAAAGACCAGTTGGCTTATGCACAATCGCTTCATACGCCCATCTACCGCGTCACCATCAAAGACGGCAAAAAAGATTCTGCTTCACTGAACCAGGAAGCATTTAAACAGCTGGCAGGTATTTTTCTCAGCAAGGATATCTCGGCGCCCAATATTAAAGTGCTGTACCGAGAATCTGTTTTTCGCGACCTGGGTACAAAAAGCTATACACTCAGTTACACAACTGCCCACGATAACGCCATCATCCGGGAAATAAATATATTACTCGATGAAGAAAGCAATAACGTTAAACGGGTTTTTATCAGGAGCCAGTACAATAAAGGCGATACCAGTATCACAGAACAATGCAACTGGAAAGCCTACAAAAGTTTCCAGGTGAACCGCTATCTCCACGCAGGCCATTACAGTTCTACCGAATTGAATTACGTTAACTGGAACAACGACACGCCGTAAATGCACCAACATGACCGCAGATCAATTTCAGCAACTGGCTTCTACCATTCCGCAACAGCCCGGCGTTTACCAGTACTACGACGAGGGTAATACTTTGTTGTATGTAGGCAAGGCCAAGGATCTGCGCAAAAGGATCTCGTCTTATTTCGTTAAGAACCTTACCAGTTATAAAACTCATGAGCTTGTAAAACGCATCCATCGCATTGCTTTTACCATTGTAGATTCAGAACACGATGCATTCCTGCTGGAGAACTCTCTCATCAAGGAATACCAGCCACGCTATAATATCATGCTCAAGGACGATAAGACCTATCCTTTCATCGTTATCAAAAAAGAGCCTTTCTCACGTGTCTTCTTCACACGAAAAAAAGTGAACGACGGGTCTGAATACCTGGGACCATTTACTTCGGTAGGCAGGGTAAGGGAACTCATCAATTTCATCCGCCAATATGTTCCGTTGCGCACTTGCAAGCTCAACCTCACCGAGCAGAATATCCGGAAAGGCAAATTCAAAGTATGCCTTGAGTACCACCTGGGCAATTGCAAAGGACCATGCGAGGGTTTACAGTCAGCCGCAGATTATGCAGAGGGTTTGCAACAGGTACGTAATATCCTCAAAGGGAACCTGGGCTCGGTAGTTGGACAGTTCAAAGCGGAGATGCAAGCGCTGGCAGCCGGGCTCCAGTTCGAAAAAGCAGAGCTGGTAAGAAAAAAAATAGACCACCTCGAGAACTACCAGGCAAAATCTGTGGTGGTAGGCAGTCATTTTGCCGATATGGATGTATTCTCTATTGTGAAGGAAGACAACCTGGCTTATGTGAATTACCTCATGGTACAGAACGGCGCTATCGTGCAAACCCATACAGTTCCGCTGGAAACAAAGCTCGAGGAGACAGAAACCGAAGTATTGTCGTTTGCGGTAGCCAGGCTCAGGGGTACTTTCAACAGTACGGCCAAAGAACTGGTGGTTCCCTTTGCCATTGAAGTGGAAGAAGAAAACCTCACACTTACCATACCCAAAGCAGGCGAGAAGAAAAAGCTGCTGGAGTTGTCTGTGAAAAACGTGGATTATTTCCGCGAAGAACTGCGCAGAAAAAAAATACTGCACCTGGAAGATAAGAGCGACGAAGAAAAAGCGAAAGTGTTGTACGAATTGCAGGATTTCCTGCAGTTACAGGAGCCCCCTCTGCACATCGAATGCTTCGATAATTCCAACTTTCACGGCAGCTACCCGGTTTCGGCCATGGTATGCTTCAAAGACGGGATGCCCAGTAAAAAAGATTACCGGCATTTCAATGTGAAAACAGTTGAAGGGATCAACGATTTTGCCACCATGAAAGAAGTGGTGTACAGGAGGTACAAGAGGTTGCTGTCAGAAGCAGCGCCCATTCCCCAACTGGTGATCATTGATGGAGGAAAGGGGCAACTGGGCGCGGCCATGGAAAGCATTATCGAACTGGGACTGGTGGGTCGCATGACGGTTGTTGGGCTGGCTAAAAACGAAGAAGAGATCTTTTTCCCTGGCGATAGCCATTCTATCAAACTTCCCTGGAACAGCGACAGCCTGAAACTGGTAAGGCGTATTAGGGATGAAGTGCATAATTACGGCATCAGCTTTCACCGGAACCAGCGGTCAAAAGGAACATTTAAAAATGAGCTGGAGCAAATACCCGGTATTGGTAAGCAGACCGCCCTGCAGTTGCTGAAAGAATACAAATCGGTGAAGAAGGTAAGGGAGGCCGGTATGGATTCACTGGCCGCATTGATCGGCAAGAAAAAGGCGGCGTTGGTGACAGCGTATTTTAACGCAGAAAATTAACAGTTTATTAATAAAAAAGGGGCCAGGATAAAAATCCAGCCCCGCTTTTAAAATCCAATATCCTATGAAAAACCGAAGTAAAGATAAGGAAAGCATTTAATTAATACAATCAACTGGCCCTAATAATTTATAATGTAAACATAATTTTTGCGAAAAAAGGGGTCTTTTAAGCCCCCTTTTTTCCCTTGTTATATCAAATAATATTAATACGACCACAGGTCCTGCTCATAATTGAACAGCCTTTCTTTGATCTTATCACCCTCCAATAAACGGAATAGCGGGTCTCTGATCAGGCCACTAAGGAATTTATCGGTGGGATTGTTGTTACTGGTCTTGATCACATAGCTGGAAAAGAAGCGGCTTTCGAAAAGGTCTTCCCAAGTCATACGGCTGGCGAAATTTTTAGGGTTGTACACCAGGTATTTGGTCAGCGTCTGGCGCAGATCGGGATAATGTATCCAGAACAGCGTTTTGCTGGTGGGTTTGTTGTTGACCATGATCTTGGCTACCGGAGCAATACCAATGATCCGGCAGAACAGGCGGCTTGCTTCCTTATCGAATATCCATTGTTCTTTCAGTCTGAAAGTATAAATAGAATCGGGATTCGGTGCATACTTGGTATCATAGATCACAGTGGTATCGTACACATTGGGATTGTTGGCGTTCTGTACCAGCTGTGTATCCAGCGTACCTTTCAGTAATTTAGAAACATCATTGTATTGCAATGGCTTTGTAAAACGGTCATCACCCCCTTCGGCAGAGAAAGCTACTACGCTGTCTTCACGAATGGCTTTCAACAGAATCGCAAAAAAACGCTGGTCGCCCATTTCATCTTTGCCGGGATACATGAACGTCTGGTTCATTTTTTCCCTGGCATCGATCTCACGCCAGATCATCTCGCTGTACAGCCAGTCGTCTTCACGCAAGTGCTCATAAGCCAGTGGCTTTTTCTCCCTCGTAATGGTCCTTTCCACGGCAGTGTTATTCCTCAGGTTCCTGGGGGTTGTTTCTTCAAAACCTCCTACCGTAGTAGTATCTACTGTTTTCTTAGGTTTCAGCGAAGTATCAACAGCAGTAGCATTGGCTTTACTCAGTCCGGTTACTTTGTTGGTAACCGTAGAGGGCTGCTGGTTGGTACTTGGAGGATTGTTCGCAGGCTTTTTCTTGCCAAAGTTGAACTGTCCCATAGCACTGCTGCCTATCAGTACCGCAGCCAAAACCATAAGGGAAGTGATTCTTTTCATAACTCACTGTTATTGCAAAATGAATGTAATATTCTGATCCAGTTTACGTGTTCCGCCACCCGGTTCAATCAATTTGATCTCTCCTATCGTTACCGTTGTTCCCGCCTGGCACCGCTTGATCAGGGCACTGGCGCCACCGCTGAAAGCGGGGCCTGTAACCTGTGCGAATTCTGGTTCATCAAAACCTTTACCGGTGCAGATCACCATGTAAGACTGCACCTGGAACTTAATGCCTTCAAAAACGAAATCACGTAAGTCGGCAATCACGCCTGTCTGTACCCTGAACACATTTGCAGTCATGGTACCACCCGCACTACCGCCTACAATGGCGATCGGGTCGGGAATCCTTTTCACAGGTATTGTTACCTTTTGTGTTTTCTTTCCATCCGAAGCGATCACATTCACCGAACCCAGTTGGTTAGGTTTTACGATATACTGTCCGGGGCCGGCTTTACTAAATGCCACATTCGTGCCTTCCACATTTACCTGTACTTTTTCATCACCACCACTACCAGTAACACTCAGGGGGTTCTCTATGCCTTTATAGAATACCCTTGTCCTGTCGGTTGATATCACCATACCAGCAGGTACACCTACTGTATATTTCACTTCCTTTTCCACCACTGCCGGCGTACCGTCGGGCTTATAATAAGTGATCCTTACTTTTTTAGTGTTTGCACCAGGAGAGCTTACGGTAGCTTTGTATTCAGCCGCTCCATCTGCATTCAGGGGTACATTGGTACCATCGACGGTGATGGTAGGCTTGGCTGCTTTACTAAAAGCACCCATACCTGCTGTGATCACCAGTTCTTCACCTGGCATCAGGTACTGTGAATTGGTTCCGGCGAAAGCTTTGAATTCATCATATACGATCTCCACTTCACCTACTTCTTTGTGGCAGTACTCAACCACCTGCGCTTCACTGTTCTTCACATCGTTCTGAAATTTGCTCATGATCGTCAACGCCGCTATAGAAGGGGTCATATGAAAATAGGTAAATGCCCAGTCATCCTTACCGCCTTCATTTTTTGTCGGAGGGATGCTCAGATCGAGTGGCAGGTTAGGCCCTACATCTTTTTTAATGTCGGGGTCGATAGCGAGCAACTGATCTCTGAATTGCTTCAATTTAGCAAACAGCTCATTTCCTTTTCCTTTTCCGTTAGGGGGCATAGAAACCAGCAAACGGGTAGGTGCATCGAGATCATCTTCTTTAAAAGATTCCTGGCCGTTCTCTGTTTTCAGTCCCGATTCTTTTTTCAGATCCAGTTTCAGTCCTTCAATATAGTTGTAGACTTCATCTGCGAGGACCTTTGCTTTTTCTGCTTTAGGCATCCATATCGCAGCTTTTTCATGGGTTTTAGGGTCATCGAATTTTCTTTTGAACGATTTGAATACATCAGTATTCTTTCGTTCTACAATTTCTGTGGCAGTCTTCAAACTGTGGTCAACTGTCTTGAACGCGTTGAGGATTTCAGATGATACATTCAGTGCCAGCATTGCCGTAAGCACGAGGTACATGAAATTGATCATCTTTTGCCGCGGTTCCTTGGGTAGTGACATGCTTGTTAATTTTTACAAATTGATTTTACAATAGTGTTGTGTCATCATAACAAGCGGCACTAAGCCCTTCCCTGCATGGCGGTGAGCATATTACCATACACCTGGTTCAGTTTGCCCAGGTTGTTGGCCAGTATTGTGATCTGTTCTTTGGCTTTCAGTGCATCGTCTGCGCTGCCCGACATGGCTGCAGAAGCCTGTGTGAGCTTGCCGTAGAACTGGTTCATCGCCTTGAGGTGATTGTTACTCTCCTGTAATTCCAATTCATAAATAGTATTCAGAGACGACAGGTTTTTGGTCAACACCTGAACCTGGTCGTGAAATTGTTTGGTATGCTCTGTAGCAGCATTGAAACCGGCCAGAGAGTTGGTTACATGTCCTACTGCATCTTTCACCAATCCCAGCGCATGAGCTGCTTCTTTTGTTTTGGCTGAAAAATCACCGGTTGATTTTACTACATCGCTGATCTCTCCCATATTATTTACGGTAGTCCCCAGTTTCTGGAAACCGGCGCTCAGCTTGGAAAGGTTGGCAGGTGTTATATCGGCTTCCTGGAGCATTTTCTCCATCACACCAAGGGCAGGATTACCAGCCATAGCAGGTTCTGAAGAACCATGTGTAACATCTGGCGGAGGCAATATGGCATACACGATGAAAATCATAGCTTCTGTAGTAAGACCGATTTTCAGCGCCCAGTCGGCCCATGAAAGGTGTAGTATCTTAGCCATCGCGCCAAAAATTACAACGGCAGCGCCAAGACATACAATTACGTTTACAATTCGGTTTGTAGAGGGGGAAATTCCAGAGGCCATAGGTTTCTGTTTTTGGGGTTTGGATTTGTTATTGGATTTGGATAAGCTTAGTTATTTGTTTCTCCACTTGGGTGCCAGGTCAATCACGCAGCGGAAACCGATATAGGATTTGGCAGTATCCTGGTACTCATAGTTCCGGGTACCTACCTGTAAATAGTAGGCGATGTCTTTCCAGCTTCCTCCGCGCACCACTTTCCGTTTCATATTGGGCAGGTCGGAATCTTTGGCATCGAGACGTATATCGGGATTCATATCGGCCATGAAATTATAAGCGCCTTCGTAGTAGTACGAGCCGGTCCATTCAGCCACATTGCCCGACATGTTATACAAGCCATAATCATTGGGCCAGTATGCTTTGGCAGGAACGGTATAGAAACCGCCGTCTTCTGCGTAGTTACCACGGCCGGGTTTGAAGTTGGCGAGCAGACATCCTTTTTTATTGCGCAGGTAGTAGTTACCCCAGGGGAACATAGATTCTGTACGGCCGCCCCTTGCTGCATATTCCCATTCCGCTTCACTCGGCAGGCGGAAATCACCGTCAACTGCCATGTTGTGTTTTTCCAGGTAAGTATTCTGGTAATGTGTTCTCCAGTGACAGAAAGCCATTGCCTGTTTCCAGGTAACACCCACCACAGGATAACCACCATAAGACGGGTGAGAATAATAGCTCTTGGTCATGGGCTCGTTATACGAGTAAGAGAAATCCCGCATCCATACCAGGGTATCGGGATATACAGGCTGGTCTTTTGTTACGATGAAATTCTTCCGGGCAATACCTGCGTTCTCACGCTTGGCTGCTTCGGCCAGGTCGAAATATTCCATGTGGTAGACCAGTTTGGCAGGATCGATGCCCGGACGTCTGTACAAACGATTATCGGGAGCCAGGTTCAGTTCATTCAGTTTTTCGATGGTAGACCTGTCGTATTTGATGGTAGCCACTTTTTTCCAGTCAACCGCCATGGTATCTTCTTTGTTGATACCCGATCCGAACAGGATCTTGAAAGCCAGGGAGTCACGCACCCAGTTTACAAACTGTCTGTACTGGTTATTGGTGAGTTCCGTAGCATCCATCCAAAAACCTGGCATGGAAACTGTACGGTTACGATTGGTGTAGCTGAAGCTGATGTCTTCATCGCTGGGGCCCATATGAAATGCTCCCGGCGGAATGTAGACCATTCCAAGCGGAGGACGCATGTTTTGTTTTGCTGAAGGTGCAACGCCATGCAACTGCCCGTCATCAGGCAACCCCTTGGCTTTCCCGCTTTTCTTGAAAAAGCAGGAACTCAGGCTTAAAGACAGCATGGCCATGGTAATTGTAGTCAAATAACCTTTCATAAGATAATAAACTGATTTATGACAGTGACAAATATATGTTTTGCGTTGACAGTTACGCCAACACCATCTTTAATTCTCCATAATTTTTAAATGGGTAAAACTAAATTGTCAATGTGTATCAATTAGGATTTTACAATAGTGTCCCCAGAGTCGACACTGGCAACAAGCAAATTACCGTATTCTTTGTTACATTTTTGCTAAAAAATCTACTACATCTGTAAAGGGATCACTACATGCCCGGTTTTTGCATAGGTAGAATTTCACTGCATCCTGTCCTTCCAACAGCTTTCCTTTCAACAACGGGAAAACACCCTCTTCGGTTTCCCCGGTCTGGATGATTTTATTGGGGATGTATTTCTTCATCACTGGAGCGATAAATTGCTTTGAACGCTGCCCCGTAATGATAATTTCATTGGTTCCCCGGATCAATTCCTGGAGACACAAGGCCCATACCGCGAAAGAATTGGGGTATTGCCGGATGGCGCGGGAGAGCGGCTTCAACATTTCTTCTACCCGCCTTTCCCATGCTTCCTCCTCGAAAACCTTCGATAAATACCATAAGTTACGGGCCATTACGGCGTTTCCACTGGGGGTGGCTCCGTCGTAGACCTCTTTTTTGCGCAGGATCACATCTTCCTGGCCTTGCGGCGTATAGAAAAAGAAGCCGGTTCCCTGCTCCGAGAAAGCGGCTATCGCATGTTGCAGCAGCGACCGGGCCTTTAACAGGTACGCTCCGGTGCCGGTAATCTCCTGTAAATGCAGGTAAGCTTCTATAAGATAGGCGTAATCGTCGAGGAAAGCGGGTATCCTGGCCTGGCCTCCCTTATAAGTATGGTACCAGTTGCCCTGGTCATCGCAAAGCTGGCTTTCCAGGAACCGTATATGGGTCTCGGCCCGCTGCAGGTACTGCGGATTGCCCAATGCCGCATAGGCTTTGCTGTATGCTGTGTTCATCAGGGCATTCCAACCCAGTAATATCTTATCATCAAGTTGAGGTCTTACCCGCTTTTCCCGTTCAGAAAGCAGCTTTTGCCTGTCGGATTCGAGCAACCGGAGCATGTCGTTGATTTCCATGCCTCTCTGTAGTGCTGTTTTTTCCAGCGGCTCTTTTACCCAAAAAATATTTTTATTTTCCCAGTTTCCGGCGGCCGTTACCCCATAAATTTCACAAAAAAGGGGGGTATTTTCACCCAATGCTGCCTCTATTTCAGTCAGGTCCCAGGTATAAAACCGGCCTTCCTCCCCCTCACTGTCGGCATCCAATGCACTGTAAAATCCCTGTTCAGGCGAGGTCATTTCCCTTTCGATAAATGCCAGCGTTTCCCTGATCCCCCTTGCGTATTTTTCTATTCCGGTCAGCTGATAGGCTTCCGCCATTACGCTAACCAGCAGGGCATTATCGTACAGCATTTTTTCAAAATGAGGCACCAGCCATTCATTGTCGGTACTGTATCTCGCAAACCCGCCACCCAGTTGGTCGTAGATACCGCCATCGAGCATTTTATCGAGGCTCAGCAAAGCCTGCTGCAAAGCCGCTTCGTTTTTGGTGAAATGAAAATGCCGCAGCAAAAAGCAGATCGACTGGCTTTGCGGAAATTTAGGCGCCATTCCGAATCCACCCCATACTTTATCGGCATTGCCGAGTATATTCTTTGCGATCTCTTCTTCATTCGCAGCATCATATAAGGCGTCTGTAGCAGATATAGTCCGGTCCATGCCAAATGCATTGGATTGCAGCAGGTGTTCTGTAAGCTTGTGGGCCTGCTCTTCAATCGCTTCTTTTTTTGCGGAAAAAGCCTGCCGGACACCTTCCAGTACTTCAGACCAGCTCGCCCTGTTATGGGCTCTTACCGGGGGAAAATACGTACCGCCATAAAAAGGCTTTTTATCCGGTGTAAGGAATACATTCAAAGGCCAGCCTCCGCTGCCGGTCATGGCCTGTACTGCATCCATGTAAATATGGTCCAGGTCGGGCCGCTCTTCGCGGTCTATCTTGATATTGATAAAATGCGCGTTCATGAAATCCGCCACAGCTGCATCCTCAAAACTTTCTCTTTCCATTACATGACACCAGTGGCAGGCGGCGTAGCCGATACTCACGAGTATGGGTTTGTTTTCCTGCTTTGCCCTTTGCAGCGCTGTTTCGCCCCAGGGATACCATTCTACCGGATTATGTGCATGCTGCAACAAGTAAGGACTGGTTTCGTGTATAAGATGATTCATGGCGAATGTGCAAATGGCTCAATAACTCAATGGCTCAATGTTACGCATTTAATATCAAGTAAAATGGCCCGATCGCCCATTTTACTTGAGCCATCGAGCCATCGAGCTATTGAGCTATTAAATTTTTATTGCTGTTTTGCAGCAGCTTCTTTTTTCTTTTTATTATGATCGATGATCGCTCCGGTTCCTGCACCAGCTCCTGCGCCAAGCACAGCTCCTACTATCGCGCCTTCGCCATGCTTTTTATCAACGATGGCTCCGGTTACAGCGCCTACACCGGCACCGATGATGGCGCCTTTAGCAGTACTGCTCATACCTTTTTTCTTAGGTGCGGCAGCAGCGGGTGCAGTTCCTTCTGCATCAGCATAACGGGGACTTACATTTGAAGATCCGCTGTGGTGTTTGGAAGCAGCGGCAGCAACGGCTTTCAGGGAGTCGGCTGTTTTTTGTTCTTTCGCAACGATGCTTTTGAGCGAGTCAACTGTTTTCAATGAATCCATCATTCGCATTTTCGCTTTGGCCACTTCGTCTTCCAGCTTTGCAGCATTGTTACCACCATTGCCACAAGCGGCGAGTAATGAACCGAATAATAAAATGGATAATACTCTTTTCATACAAAGGGGTTTTTAAGGATGATTACTTTTTAGCTTCAACACCTATACCCAAAAAATAGTCCAACGCTGCTACCATACTCGGACGCTGGGGCATCGGCGCTTTGATTCCCAGTGTGAGGCCCGCGTCTTCCACGGCTTTGGAGGTGTTATTACCAAATGCTCCAATGACCGTGCCATTTTGCTTAAACTCTGGAAAATTATCAAATAAACTTTTGACGCCACTGGGTGTAAAAAAACAAATGACATCGAATTCGCAGCCTTTCACTACTTCCCTGATGTCATTGCTGATGGTCCTGTACATAAAAGCCAACTGATAAGCACATTTGTTTCCCTTCAACCAGTTCACGATCTCATTATCCTGCTGGTTCTCACTGCACACATACAGGAACTGTTCGTTCTCTTTGTGCTTGTTCACTACATCGAACATGCTCTTATTGGTGCCGTCGGCCCCATAAAAAACTTTCCTCTTCCGGTAAAGGATGAATTTCTGCAGGTACAGCGCCACCGCTTCTGTAATACAGAAGTACTTGGTGTCCTGGCCAATCACCACCTTCATCTCTTCGCAGGTGCGAAAAAAATGATCGATGGCGTTCCGGCTGGTAAACACTACTGCCGTAAACTGTGAGATGTCGATCTTTTGTTTGCGAAAGTCGCGTGCAGGTATCCCTTCCAACCTGATGAAAGGCTGAAAAACCAACTCAACCTGGTATTTTTTTTCCAGGTCGAAATAGGGCGATTTATCACTTTCAGGTCTGGGTTGTGAGACAAGAATCCGTTTCGCTGATTTAACCGGACCTGCATTTTTAGCGCCGCTTTTTGCCATGCTCCGTAGTCTAATATTTTGCAAAATTAAAACCTTCCGTCAATATAATTGATCAATACCTTATAGATTAATAACAACGGAAGCACCTCAACGGCACAAAGGTAGAGAAAAAAGTGTAATGCATTCACTTTCAGGTTATTCCGGATAGCGGTAAACGAAACTATGTATCTGTACAAAAAAAGCAGTACGATCACACCCCCTGAAACCGTCAGGGTCACTTCTGACAGGGGTTTGGCGGCAAAAGCCACGAGGAGGGCAAAGGGGATCAGCACGATGCCGATGGTTTTATTCACCAAAAACACAATAAAAACATAACCCGCGGCCGACTCGCGGCTGTTGAAAACCCATCCCGAGAACAGCAGGAACAGGTATTTCCCAAGGTAAACAACCACCAATACCAGGGCTCCATAAATGACCAATTGCCAGAAAGATACCATTGCCCACTGCTCATACCGGATTACCAGGGCCGCATATAAACTCACACTTATCACAAACAGCAGGTTGGTGAGCAGTGAAGCCAGGTTGTCTTGCAGCAACTGTTCCTTGGTTTGTTTCAGCCGCACCGAAGTCTGGAAAAAAGAATTGAAGAGGTTTTTAAAATAGCGGGGATATACCACTTTCAGGAAAGCAAAGAAAAATACAAGTCCCGCCATCACATAAAACAATTGGTCTTTCGATTCCCGCTTGCGGTAATCCATCAGCATATACACTGCCGGCTTGTTTTCTGGCAGATAGGGATTGTGCATGAAACGGGCATAGGTAGAAGTATCGATAACGGGCAAGGCTACATCAGCAGTTGCCTTCACTTTGCGGATAGAATCCTGCCGGAGGCTGTCAGCTTTCAAACGCAACGTGCTGTCTGCCGGCGCACTTGCCCAATTCACCACTACGGCAGGTTTGGGCAAAGGGGAAGATGAACTATCTCTTACTACGGATCGTACCGGAACCACCGTTTCTTTAGGGGTCAGGCTTTGTGTATCGTTACTCTTTTGTAAAGTACTCTCTGGCCTGGTTTTCGGCAAACCGGAATCGGTCTGTGCAAAACAACCAAGGGTCAACACCAGGAGAACTATCAATAACGTCTGCTTCAAAAAATGGATTTGCAACAAAAATATTGAAACGGGTGCATAAGTCTGAAACAGTATTTTTGTTTCTTTAACCGGACGGCTATGGCAGGTATTTATATTCATATTCCATTTTGCAGAAAGGCCTGTCATTATTGTAATTTTCATTTTTCCACTTCATTGAAGCAGATGCCTGCTATGGTCAGTGCCATAGAACAGGAGATATTGATGCGTTGCCGTTACCTCAACGGTGAGAAGATCGATACCATCTATTTCGGTGGGGGTACTCCTTCCTTGCTGCCGGAAGCAGCAATAGCATCCCTCCTGACCTACCTGGATTTTCTTTTCCAGGTTGACGAAAATGCAGAAATCACCCTCGAAGCCAATCCCGATGATATTTCCAAAACCAAACTGAAAGCATGGAAACGGGCAGGTTTCAACCGGCTCAGTATAGGTGTGCAATCTTTTTCCGACAGCAGCCTGCAATGGATGAACCGGGCACATCATTCGGCACAATCGGTTGAAGCCGTTGAACTCGCCCAGGCCATCGGCTTCAGCAATATCTCCATCGACCTCATCTACGGCGTACCCGGCATGAGCGATGCAGATTGGGAACAGGATGTTCACAAAGCGATTGCCTTGCAAGTACCCCATCTTTCCTGCTATGCGCTTACCGTAGAACCACGCACGGCGCTTGATAAGATGATACGGACAAAAAAGTCGGTGGATATTGATGCCGACACCCAGGCAAGGCAGTTCAGCATTCTCACACAGAAACTGGCAGAAGCCGGTTTTGAACATTATGAAATTTCCAATTTCGCCAAGCCCGGGTTCCGCAGCAGGCATAACAGCAGTTACTGGCAAGGTACTCCTTACTTAGGCTTGGGGCCTTCTGCCCATTCGTTCAATGGTACCAGCCGGCAATGGAATACGTCCAATAATGCACTCTACCTATCCTGTATCAAAGAAGAAATCGTTCCCTGCGAGCAGGAAATCCTATCGTCCGTTCAACAATTGAATGAATACATCATGACAAGCTTGCGTACCATTGAGGGTATTGATCTCAACAGGGTCGCAACCAGGTGGGGCAATGCCCAAATGGATGCTTTGCTCCTGACTGCCGGGAAATACCTCGAATCCGGGCGTCTTACACAAATCGATCAACGGTTACAATTAACAGAAGAAGGCAAATTCCTGGCCGATGGCATTGCAGCCGATCTTTTCTCAGCGTAACAGGCTTTCTATTTTTTTAAACCCCTGCGCCGCCGGAACCTGTTCCCATAGTATTTCATAAATAGCAGTAGCAATGGGAATGGCTGCATGGATGGAATGGTTCATGGTAAAGATGCATTTGCTTGCATTGTATCCTTCCGCTATCATATTGAGTTCGAGTTGCGCCGCTTTTACAGAATAGCCTTTGCCAATCATGTTGCCAAACGTACGATTGCGGCTATATAATGAATAGCAGGTAACCAGCAGATCACCCAGGTAAACAGAAGCGGCGTAATTGTGCGATTGTTCGGCGAATGGTCCTTTGTCGTTCGATTGCTGCAGGAAAATTTCCATTTCATTGGCGCTATTGGCAATGTACACGCTTAAAAAATTATCGCCGTACTCCAAGCCGTGTGCAATACCTGCTCCCAATGCATAAATATTTTTCAGTACGGCTGCATACTGCACACCCAGTACATCGGTGTTCACCACCGTATTCAGGTAATCGGTTTTGAAATGTGCGGCAATGGCTGCCGTAGCTTCCGGCTGTTGCCCCGAAAAAGTAAGGTAAGATAATTTTTCGGCGGCTACTTCTTCCGCATGACAGGGACCCAGTAAAGTGAAATAGCTTTCTAATGGAAATGAAAAAGCCTCAGAGAGATAATCATTGAGCAGCCGGTTGCCGGAAGGCAGTATCCCTTTCACTGCCGAAACAATTTTTTTATTGCGCAGTTGTTGTGGGCTAAGTGCTTCGAGACTGCTTTCAACATAAGCTGATGGAACCGCGATCACCAATACATCTGAACCAGTTACCACAGCCTGTATATCGCTGCTGAGTTGCAGTTGCGCATTATTGAAATAAGTGCTGCTGAGATAATGCGGGTTATGCCTTCGTTTCTCTATATAAGAGATGGTATCGTTGTTACGCACCCACCAGTTGACGGTATTTCCGTTGTCAGTAAGAATTTTTGCGATCGCCGTTGCCCAGCTTCCGCTACCGATGATACCAAATCGCATATTGATGCCAGCTGTTGATCGGCAAAAATACGTTTTTCGTACCTAGTTCTTCTTCTCTTCAAACAACTTGTCTTTAGGGACCACTTTTACCAGGGTTCCGTCTTTCAGTGTTTTACTTACTGTACTGTATGGGCCCGTGATCACTTCTTCTCCACCCTGGAGTCCACTGGTGATCTGAATATAATTCAGGTCCTGTATAGAAGATTTTACCGGTGTTTTTTTCACTGTATTGTCTTTCTGCAATACAAATACCACTTCCTGGATATTATCATCTGCGTTGACAGATTTAACGGCAGATGCATCGCTGGCCGGCTTATCGTCTTTCTTTTCTCCCGGCGCCTTATCGCTGCTCTTATCCCTGGTGGTAACGGCATTCAGCGGCACCGCCAGCACTCCCACATTGGTTTTGGTTTGTATATCGGCGCTCGCGCTCATACCCGGACGGAAGGGAAATGCCTTACCTGCTTTTACAATATCCGCATAACTATTGGGCAACAAACGGATATGTACTTTGTAATTGGTAACATCGGTACTCGTAGTGGTAGTGGTTGCCACATTCGGGTTGGCGATCTTATAAACAATGCCCCTGAATTTGCGGTTGGTATAAGCATCTACTTCTACAAGTGCGGTATCGCCCAGCTTTACTTTGGGGATATCGTTTTCTCCTACATCTACCCGCACTTCAATGCTGCGCATATCGGCAACGCGCATCATTTCTGTACCGGCCATCTGCGCTGTACCTACCACGCGTTCTCCTTTTTTCACCGCGAGCAGACTGATCACTCCGTCCATCGGCGCTGTGAGTGTGGTACGTGAGAGGTCTTTATTTGCCCTGGCCAACTGCGCTTCTGCACTGCGTATCGATGCCTGTCCGCCTTTCAACCCTTCTTTTGCTGCGTTGTAGTTGGCTTCCGCAGAGCGGTACGCCTGCTCGGCCTGGTCGAATTCGGAACGGGAAATCACTTTATCGGTGTACAACTTTTTCTGCCTGTCGTAACTGGCTTTTGCATTATCCAGTGTGGCTTTCAATCCCTCAATACCTGCCGATGAGTTCGACAGTTGCGCCCTGGCTTGTTCTACGCCTGCCGCTACCTGGTCGCGCTGGGTAGAATAAATATCGGCATATATCCTGGCAAGTATCTGTCCTTTTTTCACGCTATCACCTTCGTTCACATTGAGTTCTACGATCTCACCACTGATATCCGGACTCACTTTTACTTCCACTTCGGGATACACTTTGCCACTGGCATTCACCGTTTCAATAATGGTGCGTGTACTTACTTTTTCAGACGATACTTTGATCCCTTCGTCTTTACCAATGATACCAGCTTTCTTCATACCCACGAAGGCAGCAATGACGCCTACCAGTATGATGATGGTCCAGATTAGTTTCTTATTCATATGCTCAGGTGTTTCGGTTGTTTTGATATTATAATTTCAAGCCTACGCCTTTGTAAAATTCCAGCAATTTCATTTTGAATACATAGTCGTACTGGTTGCTCAGTTGCTGCAATTTGGCTTTCAGCAGGTTGTTTTGGTTGGTTAGCAAATCAATCGAACTCAACAAACCCACCTCATAACGTTTGAGTGCAAAATCGTATGCTTTTTGCGCGCTCATGACTGCTTTCTGTCCCGCATTGAATTTTTGCAAAGCAGCCGTAGCGTTGGTATAGGCTGTATAAATATCCTGTTTCAGTTTCAGATCGCTCTGACTTCTTTGCAGTTCTGCATTTTGCAGGTTCAGTTTGGATTGCTGGTATGCAATACGGTTTTGTCCGTTGTTGAAGATGGGTATCGAAATACTCATCCCAACGTTTTGTCCGAAGTTATTATCTAGCTGCTTGCCCCATCCCTGCCAGATATCTCCAAAGTTGCGGGTGCCTTGTGAAAATTTATAGATCGGATTTTGCAGGTAATAGTTTACATTATTCACTGTTACAATGGGCTCCGCTCCTGTAATGGGTGTATACCCCAGGAAAGTGGCGCCGTTGGTATATTTGAAAGAGTTTGAAAAGTTGGTAGACAGGTTGAAGCCCAGGTTGAGGGTAGGATAAAAACCGCCTTTGACTGCTGCGATGTTTTTCTGTGCGGCTTTTATTCTGAGTGCATTCCCTTTCTGCAAGGGTTGGTTCACGAGTGCCAATTGATATACTGCCTGTGGTTGCATATCGGCAAAGGATTCCAATGGAATTTTATCTACTGGTGGGGTTTCAACGCCAAAGATCACATCGGGGTCAAGGCCCAGTAATCCACGCAGGCTGATGAGGTTTTGTTCATAGGAAGTTTTGGCTGCGATATAATTGCTGCTGTCTGTTGACAACTGTGCTTCAATTTCCGCCAGGTTCAACTCCGGCAAGATCCCTGCATCTACTTTCTTTCGGGTCATTTCGAATTGGGCATTGGTTTGGCTGATCTGTACCTCACTGATGTTGATCTGCTCTTTGGCTGCCAGTACCTGCAAATAATAAGTGCACACATTCAATGCAACGTCATTGGCGGCTTTGGCAACATCGGCCAACGCAGCCTGGGCGCTGAATGAAGAAGCCTGCATGGTGTTACGTAACCTTCCGTTGTTGTATAACTGTATACCTCCGTTTACGCCAAAATTCTGGTACAGGAACTGGGTAGTGGCAAAACCATTGGTAGTGGGGTCGATCGAACGTCCGAAACGCACACCCGTAGAAGAATTACCTGATACGCCCGGATAAAGGTTCAATTTTGATTGTTTCAGTTGTAATGCACTGATCCTTGCCTGGATATCGGCCTGCTTAACAGAAATATTATTGGCCATTGCATAATCCACACACTGACGCAGGTTCCACCTGTCGGAATCATTCTGTGCATTTGCCTGCAAGAACGCTACACCACAAAGAAGGATAATCAGTTTTTTCATATCTAACAAAAATAACAGTTTCCCATCCACACCCATAATTTTTAGACAAGCGGAAAAGAGGCCTGCAAACCGCAGTAAAAAATGTTATGAAAGGTGCGAAATGGCTTTAAAAGCCTCTTCCAGGTCGGCCAAAAGGTAATCGGCTTCTTCCAGCCCTACATACAACCGCAGGCTTCTGTGCTCAGGGTCTGCTGCATTAAAAGCAGCCGGCTGCATGCCTGCGCATTTGGGTATGATCAGCGACTCATAACCACCCCAACTCACCGCCATGAGGATGTGTTGCAGCGATTCGCAAAAAAGCTCGATCGTTTCGCGTTTATCAGTTTTGATGAAAAAAGTAAGGAGGCCGCAGGCGCCCTTCATTTGTTTTTTTGCCAGCTCGTACTGCGGAAAGCCAGGGTCGAGCGGGAACAATACTTTTTCTACCCGCGGATGTGCATGCAGGAAATCCACTACCTGCTGCGTGGTACGGCTGATGCGTTCCAGCCTCGCCGGCAAAGTACGTAGCCCCCGGATCAACAACCATGCATTGAAAGGTTGTATACCCGATCCCACCGTCATATATTCACTGTTGAATATTTTTTCCATTTTTTCTTTGCTGCCGCTGAGCACACCGGCTACCACATCGCTGTGCCCACCTATGTATTTAGTGGCGGACTGTAACACCAGGTCAATACCCAACTTAATCGGCTGCTGGTATAATGGCGAGCAATAACTGTTATCGCAGATGGTAACAATGTTGTGCTTTTTTGCAAGTGCTGCAACAGCCGCCAGGTCTTGCAATTCAAACAACCAGCTATTGGGCGATTCGAGATAAATGACGGTGGTATTCGGCTGTATGGCGGCTTCAAAATGCTTTATATCTGTGCCATCCACATAAGTGACCGTTACCTGGAAGCGGGGCAGGATCACATCGAACATCCGTTGCGCCCATGAATAAGGTTTCTTTACACTAGCGATATGATCGCCGCTTTTTACCTGCGACAATACCGCGGCGAAGATCGCCGCAGCCCCGCTGTTGAATACCAGGCAATCTTCAGCGCCATCGAGCGCCGCCAGTTTTTTGCGCAATATTTCTACCGTAGGATTCAGTCCGCGGCTGTACAACCAGGTGCTGTATTCATCCTCAAATGCGCGGCGCATATCGGCCACTTTGCGGAATGCAAAATTGCTGGTCTGCACTATCGGCGGCGCTATCGAACGGAAATATTCGTCGCGGTCTTCGCCCAACTCATTCAGTATATACGACAGATCTGTCATTGTTTTTCTTTTTGAATCTTTGAGAAATGGAAATAGAGCACCATAAAAGCAGCCAGTACCAGCACGCCCGTCAGTGCAGTATAAGGTGTTTGCAAAGCAATGCTGATGCCTACGAATAAATAGGCCGACATAAAGACAAGCGGCATCAACGGGTACAGTTTCATTTTATAAATACCAGTGTTATCCAGTGCACGTGTGCGTTTGCGCAAAACAAATATGGTAGCGCTGGAGGCTACCATGCCAAAGCAATCGAGAAAGATGGCGAAGTTCAATATCTTTTCAAAGGTCTGGGCAAAGAAAAGGATCACGATACAGGTAGCGGAAAAAGCAGTCAGTGATACAGTGAATACTCCGTTTTTTTCGCTTGTCTTGGAAAACAGTTTCGGCAATGTACCTTCCGTACTCATGGCATACATTACCCTGGGGTTGCTCATCAGTAATGCATTGACATAAGCAAGTACACCAAAAAAGAGCAAAAAAGAAAATACATTGGCGCCTCTGTTACCAAACGTTTTTACCATTACTACGTAAGCGATCTCCCGCTCACCCTTCATGTTATTGAACCCGATGATATGGTAATAGCTCAGGTTTACCAGTAAATACAATGCAATGATGATGGCAATGCCAATGAAAATACCCCTTGGAATATTCCTGGCAGGCTGACTTACCTCACTGCCGAAATTGATGGTCTGCTGGTAGCCTCCATAAGTAAATGAAACAGCAATCAGGCTCACACCCAGGCTTTGTATCCAACTCATAGAAGAAGCAGGAGCAATATTCGCTGTTACTGCCTGCGGCTGGTGTGGAAAAAACAAGGCAAGGATCAACACTACGATCATGCTTATTTTAATGAGCATCAGTACATTTTGCACACGGGAACTCATCTTTAGCCCTGCCAGGTTGATCAGGTAAAAAATTACGATAGCAACGCAACTGACCAGGGCTTTATCTACATCGGTCCAGGCTACCTGTGGGAACAGCTTGGCAATATAGCCGCTGCCGATCAATGCTACGCCACTCAGGCTGGCAGCATTACTGATGAGGATGATGCAGTTGATGGCAAAAGCGATACTGGGGTGATAGGCATAAGAAAACACTTTATAATATCCGCCAGTAATGGGATAGCGGCTCCCGATCTCGGCATAAGTAAGCGCTCCGCAGAGTGCAAAGAATCCACCCAATACCCAGGCTGTAAAATAAACCGACGGTTCAATGGCATCCTTGGCGCTGGTTGCTGCCGTTCTGAAAATGCCCATCCCGATAACGAGTCCTACCACAATCATGGTAAAACTGAAAAGATTCAATTGCTGTTTCCCCTGCATGGCGTCGATTTTATTTCAGTTGACTTTAAATGTAGGAAATTGATGGATATCCCACTACATTTGCACCGTAGTTGGTCCCCGAAGGGTCGGGGTTAAAAGGGAAGTCCGGTGCAAATCCGGCGCTATCCCCGTAGCTGTAAGCGCTATTCAACTGCTGATACTTCTGCCACTGTTCATAAGAATGGGAAGGCCATCAGCGGAGCGCAAGCCAGAAGACCTGCCAGCAATAGGTTTCATTCAAGGCTTTCGGGTGAAAGGCATGGAATGTAAATGCTGTCTGCAGCAGCAATTTATATTTCTTCTTTTTTCAATTTTCCTGAAAGCTCATTGTTCAACTTAAAACAAACAAACAATGAGCAAAACATCGACGCTCTTATGCATGCTTACTGCTTCCCTGCTGGCAGGACAAACAGCATTTTCACAACAGGATTCTATCCGAACGGGACAACTCGATGAAGTGGTGGTTACCGCCAACAGGGTGAGTCTCAAACAATCACAAACCGGCAAGATCGTAACGGTCATAGACCAAAAAATGATTGCCAATAACCAGGGCAGAACACTTGCTGAATTACTCAATACCCAGGCAAGCTTTTTCATCAACGGTTCGAACAATACGCTGGGAACCAACCAGGACCTGTATTTCAGGGGTGCCGGTGTAGGCAGTATGCTGATCGTAATAGATGGTACGCCGGTATATGATCCTTCAATGAGCAGCAATTCTTTTGATCTGAATAATATTTCGCTGGACCAGGTGGAAAGGATTGAAATACTGAAAGGTGGACAAAGCACCCTCTGGGGTAGCGATGCCGTAGCCGGTGTGATACAGATCTTCATGAAAAAAGGAAGCGGTAAAAAAGCCAACGTCAATGCTTCCGCTGCCTATGGCACTTACAACACATTCCGCGCAGGAACAGGTTTGAGCGGGCGGCTGGATAAGCTCGGTTACAATGTACAGTATAGCTACGTTAAAAGCGATGGGATGGCTTCTGCCTATGATAGCACAGGCACAAAAGGTTTCAAGAAAGATGGATTTGAGCAGACCAATCTGCTTGCCGAACTCAATTACCAGCTCAGCAACCGCTTATCGGCAAGGGCTTTTGGCAATTTCGGCATTTACCGAACCGATTTGCCCGGCGGGGCCTTCACCGATGAAAAAGATTATACCGCTAAAAACAACCACCAGTTGAGCGGGTTCTCTCTGCATTACCACGACAACAACGGATTCAGCTGGAACCTGATGGGCAGTTACCAGCAGGCCAAAAGGTTGTTCGTGAACGACAGCACTTACACTGCCGCTTATACCAAGTATTATTCCGGAAACTATATTGGCAACTCTTACGTGCTGGAGACCAACGGCAACAAAAAATTCAATGCGCATGTACAATGGGTAGGCGGTATCCAGTATACACGTCAGAATACGACCCAATCATCCCTGTACATCAGCACGGGTGTTCCCGCTTACAAGTCTTCCTCGGCATTGGGTAAAGACAGCACGTATACCAGCCAGTTTTCGGCTTATAGTTCATTGTTGCTGACAGATCTTGGTGGCTTCAATTTTGAAGCGGGCGGACGCATCAACCATCATTCCATCTATGGCAACAACGCTACTTATACCATCAACCAGTCTTATAATATTGATGAGAACACCAAATTGTTTGTAAACATTTCTTCTGCTTACAAAGTGCCTTCTCTCTACCAGTTGTACAGCGAATACGGTAACAAAGGATTGAAACCGGAAAGCAGCACCACTTATGAAATAGGCGTGCAAACACAAAGCAATAACAAAAGACAGAGTTTGCGTTTCGCGGCATTCAAAAGGGATATCCGTAACCTCATCATCTTTTATACCGACCCGGTAACCTATGCCGGTCAGTATATCAATCGCGATGAACAGCACGATTATGGCTTTGAAGTGGAAAGCAACACACAATTGGCTTCTTTCGGAACCTGGAGCAATAACCTCAGCTTTATCAACGGGCAGGGTGTTGAAAGCGGTAAGAAAACAGACAACCTGTACCGCCGTCCCAAGTTCGTGTTCAACAGCAGCCTTACCCTGCAGCCTTGCAAGGCGCTGACAGTTATTCCTTCATTCAAATATGTAGGCGCCCGGTTAAAAGGGCCTTACGATGCGGGTCCGGCTGAACAACCACATTATTATACCATCGATTGCTATGCGGGATATGCTTTGTCCGGAAAAATTAAAGTATTTTTGGACTTCCATAACATCACCGATCAGCAGTATTTCGACATTGTTGGTTATACCAGCAAACGATTCAATATGATGGCCGGTTTCAGTGTTAAACTATAATAACTAACATCAAATCAACCGATATGTCGCTCAACAAAATCAATCCGCGCGTTTCTTTGCTTTTAGTGTTCATTGCCCTGACGGCCGGCTTACGCGTTTTTTCCGCTACCTCAGCAGGAACACAAGCTGCGCTCAACAACTTCACGCCCATTGGAGCCATGGCTCTTTTTGGAGGCGCCTACTTCCATACCAAATGGAAGGGTTATTTCTTTCCGCTGCTGGCGTTGTTTTTGAGTGATGTGATCATGATGAAGTTTGTATATGGAGGAACCGGATTGAGTAATGGTTTGTTGTACAGCGGGTGGTACTGGACTTATGGCGCTTTTGCGTTGATGGTGTTGATCGGATCGCTGATTAAAAATGTAAGCTTTAAAACCGTGATTGCCGGCGCAGTTGGCGCTGCACTGCTGCACTGGATCGTTACCGATTGTGGTGTATGGCTGGGCGGCGGTACCGATATTACCACAGGTCTTCCCTATACGCGCGACTGGAACGGATTGGTGAAATGTCACATACTGGCCATTCCTTTCATGAAAAATATGCTGATCGGGAACCTGGTCTACGGCGCTGTGCTCTTTGGAGGTTTTGAATGGCTGCAGAAAAGATACCCGGCATTATTATCCATGCAATAAGTTGTTGCAAAAGCCTTCCGCTCGGAAGGCTTTTGTTTTCCTTACCGATCAAAAAGAGTTATGGTTGCATTATCCTTTCTTCCGGCGGCCACCCGCATGATCTATGATATGGGATTGCAGGAGTTGCTGCATGGCGTTACGTTTGAATGCTTTCCTCCTGCCCTTGCAGAGAAGCCTAAAGTAGTACGCTGCTTACTCGAAGGCCATCACTATTCAAGCCAGGAGATCGACCGTATATTCTCTGCATCCAAAGCACAGGGCAAGAGCCTCTACTATGTAGATGAGCCGCTCTTGCAGGAACTGAAGCCTGATCTGATCTTCACACAGGATGTATGCGAGGTATGCCAGATAGATACGGCCTGTACCCATGCAGCTATCGCCAATCTGGACCACCAGCCGCTGCTTGTTCCACTTACACCACAAAATCTCGATGATGTATATCACACGGCCGTTGTCATTGCAGCTGCTTTGGGGAAAGAAGAAGCGGCTTACGAATACCTCGCATCGCTTAAAAAAAGAACCGATGGCATACTTGATACTTTGCGGGCCCATCGCATGCCTTTGAAACGCGTTATGCTTTTCGAATGGATCGACCCTATTTACAATTGCGGGCACTGGATACCTTACCAGGTAGCGCAGGCAGGCGGCATCGACATGTTGAGCAACCCTTCGGGCGATTCCATCGTTACACAATGGGAAAGGATCGTGAAGTATGATCCGGAGGTGCTGGTGATTGCACCCTGTGGCTTTGAAGTAACACGTGCCAAAGAAGAGTTGCACCTGCTTACCCAAAAACCGGAATGGGCTTCTTTGCAGGCAGTTCAGCACAGGCAGGTTTTCCTGGTCGATTTTGACCTTTTTACGCAGCCCAGCGCCAGCACGCTCACAGATGGTATTGAATTACTGGCTGCATTGTTCCATCCTGCATTGTTCAAAATACCCGCTCATTTAACACACAAATACCTTTCCTTATACGGAGAGAAAATAATGGCATCATGATCATTTTTGTAACCGGCGGCGCCCGAAGCGGTAAAAGTCGCTATGCACAGGAACTGGCGCTTTCTATGAGTAATAACCCGGTATACGTGGCAACAGCAAAAGATTGGGGAGGTGATTTCAGCGACCGCATCAAAAGACACCAGGGCGACAGGGGCCCTGAATGGACCAGCTATGAAGCGCAAAAAGAAGTGAGCGCTTTACCCATCGGTGAATGTGTATCGGTGATCGATTGCGTAACACTTTGGCTGACCAATTTCTTCATCGATTTTAAAAATGACATTGACCAATCACTCATTGCCTTCAAAAAAGAAATTGATGCGCTGGACAAAATGAATGGCACTTTCATTATTGTGAGCAATGAAATTGGCATGGGTGTCCATGCCGAAACTGAAATAGGCCGGAAATTCACAGACCTGCAGGGTTGGGCCAATCAATATGCTGCTGCAAAAGCTGCCCGGGTAGTGTTGTTGGTAAGCGGCATTCCTGTTACCATTAAGACATAGATCGTATGCAGTTTAATATCACAGATACCGAAATACTAAGAAACATCATCCTTCATCGCAGAGATGTAAGGGGAAACCGTTTTTTATCAACCCCCGTTTCATCAGCTGTAATGGATCAGTTGTTGTTCGCATTTGAACATGCTCCTTCTGTGGGATATTCTCAGCCATGGCAACTGATCGTTATTGAAAAAGAAGCAACCAAACAGGCTGTCAAAAATATTTTCACTGAATCGAACGATCATGAACATGTTCGTTTTGATAGCGACAAAGCAAGCCAGTACAAGCGTTTGAAGCTGGAAGGGATCGTAGAAGCGCCCGTTAACATAGCTGTCTTCTATACGCCGCCCAGGCAACCGGTATTAGGGCAGACAATGATGCCAGAGGTAGGCTTGTATAGCGTTGTTTGTGGTATCCAGAATATGTGGTTAATGGCCCGATCATTGAATGTTGGGATGGGATGGGTAAGCATACTGGAACCGGAAAAGATAAAAGAAGTACTGCATGTTCCATCACACTTGCAACTGGTAGCGTATTTATGTATTGGTTATGTGAGCAAGTTCGACGAATTGCCCGAATTGGAACTATTGGGATGGGAACGCAGGAAAAATCAAGCTGAATTCATACATCACGAAACATTCAAGCAATCCTGATATGCTACCTTATCGATCTTATTTTAACTGGAGTGGAGGAAAAGACAGTGCACTGGCTCTTTATCATGCATTGCAACAACCCGCCTACAGCATAGAAAGACTGATAACCAGCGTAAACAGCACTTATAACCGTATTTCCATGCATGGAGTGAGGGCAGAACTGCTGGAGCAACAGGCCGGCGCCTTGGGTATACCACTACAACAATTACGGATGTCAGACCAGCCTACGATGACGGAATACAACCAGGCGATGGCAGCATTAACTGCTGCATTGTATAAAGAAGGATTTACCCATTCTGTTTTCGGCGATATTTTCCTGGAAGACTTGCGCAGGTACCGCGAAGAACGGCTTGCCGAGCAACATATCAGCGCTTATTTCCCGATATGGAAAAGAGATACTACTGAGTTGATACATGAATTCATTGACCTCGGCTTTAAAACCATTACCGTTTGCGTAAAATCGGAATTGCTGGATCAAAGTTTTGTGGGCCGTGTTATTGATAAAGATTTTCTGAAAGATATTCCTTCCAATGTAGATCCTTGTGGCGAGAATGGCGAGTTTCACACATTCGTTTTCGATGGTCCCCTATTCAAACAACCCATTCCATTTACACTGGGCGAAAAAGTATTCAGAGAATACCAGGCGCCCAAAGACCAGGATGATAATTGTTTTTCAGGTACAGCCAACCGGCCTGCATCTATGGGATTCTGGTTCTGTGATCTTTTACCCGTTTAATTTCATTCATCATGTTACAAGAACAACTGCAACAGGCCATCAACAATAAAACCAAACCATTGGGCGCACTGGGTGTGCTTGAAACGATCGCATTACAAACAGGCATGATCCAGGGAACGCTTCGCCCTGTCATCCGCCATCCGTATATTGTTGTTTTTGCAGGTGATCATGGCATCGCCGCAACCGGACTCGTCAACCCTTATCCGCAGGCCGTAACGGCGCAGATGGTGTTGAACTTTTTGCACGGAGGCGCTGCCATCAATGTGTTTACCAGGCAACATAACATCGAGTTGATAGTGGTGGATGCTGGTGTGAATCACGATTTTACCCAATTGCCCGATCATCCTCATTTCATTCATGCGAAGATTGCACAAGGCACACATAATTATCTAGAAGGGCTCGCCATGAGCCGCGAGCAGGCAAATGCAGCCATTGCAAAAGGAAAAGAAATTGTACACCAGCTGGCCACCAAAGGATGCAATTGTATTGGCTTTGGTGAAATGGGTATTGGCAATACTTCTTCTGCTTCACTGATTATGAATGCGTTAACAGGTTTATCTATTGAAGCCTGCACGGGGCGTGGAACCGGCGCATCGGATGAACAATTGCAAACAAAGATCCGTACGCTGGAAACAGTGGCACAAAAGCATCACCTGAAAAATTATGACAAAGATGCCATTAGCCTGTTATCGAAAGTGGGTGGTTTTGAAATTGCCATGATGGCCGGCGCTTATCTACAGGCGGCCGAAGAAAAAATGGTGATATTGGTAGACGGATTCATTGCAACAGCTGCTCTTCTCATTGCGAAAGAGCTGAACCCTGTTGTATTGGATCATTGCATTTTTGCACACCATAGTGGTGAGCACGGCCATGAAAAAATGTTGCAACACCTGGAAGCCAGGCCCCTATTGCAGTTGGGCATGCGGCTGGGTGAAGGAACGGGCGCGGCCCTGGCTATTCCACTGGTGCAAAGCGCCGTTAATTTTCTTTGTGAAATGGCCAGCTTTGAAAGCGCAGGAGTAGAAAAAAAGAGTGGAGACTAACCAATATGGAGCAAACGCAAAACAAATCTGGATTGAAACATCAATGGCATGTTTTTCTTACTGCCGTGATGTTCCTTACGCGCATACCTGTTCCTCATAATATTGACCATAGCAGCGGGATGCTGCAGAAAGCTGCCAGGTATTTTACCTGGGTAGGACTCGTTGTGGGTGTTATAGGCGGCGGGGTATTTTTTCTGTTGAATAAATATTTACCCGGTTCTCTTTCCATTGCTTTTTCGATGCTGGCGACTATTTTGGCTACCGGCGCTTTTCATGAAGACGGTTTTGCCGATTGCTGCGATGCTTTTGGAGGGGGATGGACTAAAGAAAAGATATTATTGATCATGAAAGATAGCCGCCTGGGTACTTACGGTGTAGTAGGATTACTGGGTGTGCTTGGCTTTAAGTTTTTGTTACTTTCTTCTCTTATCGTGCTTTGCGATCCCTTGCATTTAGCATTACTGATAATAGCGGCACACAGTACCAGCAGGCTCATGGCCATTGGCATCATGCAATCTTATTCGTATGTGCAGGATACCGATACCAGCAAAAGCAAACCAATTGCGAGCCGCAAGCTCACAACGCTTGAATTATTGATAGCGGTATCGGGCGCTTTATTGCCTATGTTGCTGCTAAAGCCTGCGCTCTGGCTGGTATTATTACCCATGGGCATTGCATGCTGGTGGGCCGGGCGGTATTTCCATAAATGGATCGGCGGCTATACCGGCGATTGCCTCGGCGCCACACAACAATTAACGGAACTGGTGTTTTATTTATCGGTATTTTTCATTATCCGTTAATTTGCACGATTATGGATATATACCTCATCCGGCATACCACTCCCGCCATCGCCAAAGGCATCTGTTACGGGCAAACAGATCTTGATGTAACCGACAGTTTTCCGGAAGAAATGTTGCGCACCAAAGCCCACTTACCACAAACTGTGAGCACTGTTTTCAGCAGTCCTTTGCAACGTTGCAGGAAATTGGCGGAAGCCCTTTTCCCACAGTATCCCATTCATTTTCACGATCATTTGAAAGAATTGGATTGCGGCGCCTGGGAAATGCAACCCTGGGATGATATCCCTAAAGAAGAGATCGATCCCTGGATGAAAGATTTTGTGCATGTAGCAGTACCCAATGGTGAAAGTTATACCAGGATGCACAAACGTGTGGTCGATTGTTTTGAACAAATACAACAGCTTCCGGGTCCTGCTGTGATCGTAGCCCATGGCGGCGTGCTTCGCAGCATCCTCTCGCATATTACCCATACACCATTGAAAGAATCATTCGACGCTTTCACACTGCATTATGGTTGTGTGGTCAGGCTCTATCAAAACGGGGTGGGCTTTGCGCATGAAGTACTGTACAACCATTCGCTGGAAGGAAAAGAATGGCACAGGCCAAGTAAAAATTGATCGTCATCCCGAGCGTCATTCCAACGTCATCCCGAGCGAAGCCGATGGATCTGTCTGAGTGTGAAGCAGCCCCTTCGACTCACTTCGTTCGCTCAGGGTGACGATCAATAAAATATCTTTTTTATCTTTAGTCAAACTGCATCCGATGTCTCTCAGCTTCGATCAACTCCTTACTGTTACTTTCACCTTGTTTGCCGTGATTGATATTGTGGGGTCGATCCCATTGCTCATTGCCCTGAAAGAGAAAATGGGCGGCATCAAAACAACACAGGCAACGCTTGTTTCAGGATTGCTGATGATCGGGTTTCTATTTGTGGGGGAACCGTTTTTGAAAACATTGGGACTGGATGTACGTTCTTTTGCGGTGGGTGGTTCGGTAGTGATTTTTTTATTGGGGTTGGAAATGGTACTCGGACATGAGATTTTCAAAGGCGATAAAGACACCAATGCCGGCAGCGTGGTGCCCATTGCTTTCCCAATCATTGCCGGCAGCGGCACGCTTACAACCATCATGTCGCTTAAAGCGAACTTCGAAACCGTTTATATCTTATCGGGCATCCTCATCAATCTCCTGGTAGTGTACCTTGTTTTACATTCTTTGAAATTCATCGAACGCATCCTGGGTCCCGCCGGTTTGTTGGCTATCCGTAAATTCTTTGGTGTGATCCTGCTGGCCATTGCGGTAAAAATATTCAGCAGCAATATTGCTGCATTTGGGAAATGAACCGTTTTACCATCACCATATCAACTTATTATACCAGGGCCTTTCGGTGGTGCCGGGCGCGAACAGAGCTATTGTTTTGGTTGATGGCATTGCTGCTGTTGTTTTTTTTGCCGGAAGGTGGTACCGGCATTTCGCTTTGCCCTTTTAAATGGATTGGTTTCACGGGTTGTCCGGGTTGCGGCATCGGCCATGCGATCCATCACGCCCTGCACCTGAACCTGCGCGATTCCTTTTCCAGTCACCCAATGGGAATACCCGCAGTAATTATTATATTTATCCGTATCAAACAATTACTCTATCCTACAAACCAAACAAATGAAACCCAACCTTATTACCATGATCCCCGCCCTTGAAGGCGAAGAATTGGTTCACCTGCAAAGCATCACCCGTGAACTGAGCGATGAACAACTGCAAAGTTTTATCGCTGTATACAACGGCAAACGCCGTAAAACCGACGATATCCTGATAGGTTGCATATTAGGTTTCGTATGTGTAGGTGGCATACAACGTTTCATGGTAAAACAGAACGGCATGGGTTTATTGTATTTGTTCACCGGAGGCTTGTGCCTGATAGGCACGATTGTTGATCTTGTGAATCATAAGAAACTCACTTTTGAATACAACCAGCAAATGGCGAGAGAATCCCTGGCGATGGTACATTCTTATTGATTGCCTTATTGTTAAAACAATGATGATCCTTTTGATAAATGCTTTGAAAGGAGTAATTTAACAGGAAAACCCACTAATTATGAAAGCGTTTTTGTTAAGTATTTGTTTAGCATTTGTACTTGTTGGTTTCGCACAGCAGAAACCGGCAACCACTGCATCTGCTGCCCCTGCCACTGCAGAGAAAGCAAAGCACGTACAGAATCCCGCTGCATGGGCCTGTCCGAAGTGTTATGCCATTACCAAGGATGGCGGTCAGTGTGCCAGCTGTAAGACAGACAAAGTGCAACTTGGCACTTATTATTGCACCCATTGCATGAAAGGTACCGGAGCCAAAGCAGGTAAATGTCCTGCCTGCGGCATGGCCACCACACAAATGACCCGCAAGCTCTGTGCAGAGCATACAAAAGGCGCGGCCATGAAAAAAGCTTCCTGATCGAATGATCGCCAATAAAAAAGCCCGCCTTCGTTAAAGCTATGGCGGGCTTTTTTATTGGCTACCTTTGCACGAATTACCTCAATATGAACTGGATTATTTTAATCATTGCCGGGTTATTCGAAGTAGGTTTTGCTTCATGCCTGGGTAAAGCCAGGAGCAGCAGTGGCACCACCGCTACCCTTTGGTATGCAGGTTTCCTGGTCTGCCTCACCATCAGCATGTACCTGCTCATGAAAGCCACGCAGAGTTTGCCACTTGGCACTGCTTATGCAGTATGGACAGGTATCGGTGCAGTAGGAACCGTATTGGTAGGTGTTCTTTTCTTTAAAGAACCTGCCAACTTCTGGCGCATATTTTTTCTCATTACGCTGATCGGGTCAATTGTAGGTTTGAAAGCAGTATCGCAGCATTAAAAATCTGGCCAAAGCTAGATATGGAAATTGCGCCAACATGAATTATTGGTAAATTACCTTGATTTTTTCAAAAAAGATTATTATACACTTTCTGTATGAAGATTGCTGGCTTTATTCTGTCATTACTGATAAGTGCCGCTTGTATGGCACAACTACCTATACTCGAATCGAAAGTTTATACCTGGGATAAATGCAATGCCGTGATAAAAAAGACTTCAGGAATGGAGAAGCTCATCTTCAATGGTAATGGCGGTAAGTTATCTCTCCATAGTATGAAGGGTATCATTCTTTACAAAGGGAAGAAATTGAATTATCCGTCAGACAATAATGGCCCTGAACGGTTCTTCATCATCAAAAAGGGACCCGTTTCCGTGCAGCTGTCAGGGATAGAATATACCATCGACAGGGGTTCGGTGATTGTATTATTACCGGGTGATGCACTAACAATCCTCAACAGTAATAATACCAATGCAGAACTCTATGAAATGACATACCATTCGATCGCTGCTCCTGATGCAGAAAGAGGCAGAAAAGCCGGAGCCTCATTTGTGATGAACTGGAACGATATGGTCTTCAAACCCCATGATAAGGGTGGGGTACGTCAATTATTCGATAGGTCAACAACGATGCTCAATCGCTTTGATATTCATGTTACCCAACTGAACAAAGGGTTTAAAAGTCATGAGCCGCATACACATGCCAATGAAGAGATCATTCTTATGCTGGAAGGAAACGCAGAAATGCAGATTGGAAACGAACACCAGAAAGCCAACCCTGGTGATGTAGTATTACTGAACTCAATGGTATTACACAACCTCACCAATATAGGAACAACGCCCTGCCTGTATTTTGCCATCCAGTGGAACTAATGTCATATCCGAATGAATTAACGCATTGATTATCAATATATATTGAAGTATATCTGTGGCCTCGCCAGCAAATAATATGTAAAATTAGTGTCTAGATGGGCATCTGATTGATTTTGAGTTGATCCGGTATTGATTATGCTTAAATATACATTACAATATAAATAAGACACGATAAACCACATTAAAAGTGGGCTGGTGTGGGAATAGTGTGGGCTTGATGTGGGTTTGACCCGAAGCAAGTACGCTTGAATTACCTGTCATTCGCCGTACAATGCCCCAAAAAAGCCGGAATCTCCACATATCCCTTTTATAGATTCCGGGGTTTGGATGGCTACAACCGATCGAGAAACAGATGAATTCGATTCAGGATTTCATCAAAAGGCGGTTGCCCTTTGTAATACAGAGCTGAGGTCAATTCGTATCGCTTTCGCAAGTTATCCCGTATAGCCCGATCATTCAGCAAAAAAGCCTCATTTTGGCCCAGAGGGGTTATAAGGTCATCTTTGGGAAACCGCCGCTCTTTATGCTCCTTATAGGCCTCCGTACCGATGAATTCCTGTACGGCTTTATCAGCTAAGAGTGAATATACGTCGAAATATTGGCGCATATAATTGGTTGCCGTTTCCCCCGTATTCATCTCCTTTCGGAATTTAGTAGCGATCGTTTGCAGCTTTTCAACAAATGTATACCGGTAGTCATAACAGGCAACATCAAATGCCCGGTTATCAATGATATCAATACCGGAGGTGGCTTTTGCCCTATCCAACGCCCAGGAGGTGATGGTTACCGGCATATTCGGGGTGACTGTGTCATAGCCAGCTTCCAATAAAATGCCGTCTTTCACCCCTCCTATGCTTCCGGTCAGCTTTTTATAATATAGCCGGATTCCGCCGCTATTGTAATTTTCGGGATTATCAAACAAAGTATCCCGCTCTATGCTTACAATGCCGTCGATCTTTATTTCCCTTGCCAGTCGATCGTAATAGTCCTTTTTCTTTTGAATATTCGCCGGCTTATTGTTTTTGGGATTTTCATTGATCCCTAGTTCCTTGGGCGGGGTAATATGGATATCTATATCCTCAGAAAAACGGCTAATCAGGCCAAACCCCTTCGACAATGAAGTGCCACCTTTCAATTGGAAATCATATCCTTGTTGTTTCAATCCATATAATACATGCATGATCCAGTAATCTTTTTCGATCAATCCGGAAAGGATATTCGTCTCACTTTCCAGTATCTTCAGCAAGTCTGGAAAATCTTTATGATTATGCAGATATATTGATGCCATAATTTTTATGACAAAATAGACGAGAATATCTTTTTGGTATTGACTGTTCCCCAATAATCAATCATCTGTTTCAGCTTCTTTTGGTTCATTTCAGGAGCTTTTCCTCTTACATTCTCCAATATTGCGGACTGGTCCTCCGCAAGATGTTTTAAATTGTTTACAAGGTCAACCAGCAGGAATTCTTTCGACATCTTTTCAGGTACATACGGTTTACGGACGAAGTGGAAAACCCGGTTTCCCAACCTGAAGTCGCCATGTCTCCTGTAATTATACACCTTCCTCGTATTATATAACTGTGTTGTTCCCACACCCAGTGAATTGTAATCATTCGGCGACATCACTAAAAACCGATCATCTTTCAAAAAACTGCCTATCAGTTCATTTTCATCTGCCGGGGCATTTCCAAAGACACTCCGCTTAGGCACATAGTAAAGCCCGCCGGATAACTTTTCCAGCATGCCGTCTTCAACCAATTCCTGTAAATGTCGGTCTACTGAGGTTGACCATTGTTGAAGATCGATTCGGCGATACACCCCCCCAACTTTGAGCCTATTTTTTAAAGCATCTACAGATTTCATACCCCAAAAGTAAGAAATTAGTGAAAATGAATGATTTTTTTATAAAATTTCATTCATTCAGTTTCATAATATGCTGATTATAAGTATATTAAAAGCGGCTTAAAATGATGTGTTTACAAATCACTGTAGCCTTCCGTGTTTTTGAAGCCTTATCATTTTTGTAGCCTTCCGTGTTTTTTACTGAAATGGATAGTGTGAAAGAAGGGCAAGTTTTATATAAGCTTCATAAGATTAGAGAGCGTGACAGAAAAATAATCGAGGCAAAGAAGAGCAAGGCATTAAAAGAACATGGCGAATTAAAATGTGAAGCTTGTGGTTTTGATTTTAAACTAAAATATGGAAAGCTTGGAGAAGGTTATATTGAATGTCACCATTTAATCCCACTTGCCCGATTTGAAACTACCAAAGAAACCAAACTAGAAGATCTTGCTTTATTATGCTCTAATTGCCACAAAATGATACATAGAGATATGAGCATTTCAACTATTACTGAGTTCAAAGCAAAATGGAGTATGTTATAGCAAACATGATCTTTATAATTGGGCCGAAATTCAGGAGATGATACGCCAAAACCCGGCTGCTTTCGATAAAGGTAAAAGTGAAGATTTTAAATACAATGCCCAAGCCAGTGATTTCGAGAAAGAGAAAAGAAGGTATTCCCATTTAAAATCAAAAAAAATAATGGATTCAAACAGCCTGAGTTATGATGAATTATTATTCCTTGAGCGGGGAAAGACTCTGTACGAGTAATATGAAATCTTCAAAAAATGTAAAATCCGGTCGCCAAGTTAAGTGGCCGGATTTTTTAAAATGAACGGTTTTATAGGATTTAAAAGAGAATACTGAAACACCTGTTACCCCCTATCCCTTATCTGTTTTCCTTTCATAGGCGGCATCCGAGAATGTAGCTACAGAAAAGGTTCATCCTTGTGGGAACGCCTCTTCTTATGTCCATTATAGGCCTCTATATCAATAAATCCTGCTTGGCTTTGTTAGCTAAAAACAAATGTACGTCAAAAAAAACTCATGTAATTGGTTACTATCCCCCCTCACGCAAGCTACGATTAATAGCAAAAAAACAGTTCAGTGCTAAACAAACTATTGCTAATAATTTTGGCATTTAAAGTCCGTTGCCTATATTTGGACAATTATTGTCAAGACTTAAACCTGCCCATGCTTGCGCAACAAACATTTGGTGAAATCCTTCGTAAACTTCGTGAACATGATGGCATGCCATTAAGAAAGCTTGCTGCTCTTCTTGATATGGACCAATCAACATTGAGTAAAATTGAACGCAACGAGCGTAAAGCTAATGCGGACCTTATCGAAAAACTATCAAGAATATTTAAAACTGATAAAAAGAAATTGCATATAAGTTTTATTAGCGATAAGGTCGCCTATGAATTGTTAGACGAAGAAAGCTCAATGGACATATTGAAAGTTGCCGAAGAAAAAATAGAATATTTGAAATCAAAAAGAAAGACGGTAAAATGATATTAACAGAAATAGGTTTAAAAGAGAAATTGGAAAATTTAAATTGGGATTTTCAGGATTCAGCTACTGAAGCTATTCATTCAATTCATCCTTACCCAGCTAAGTTTATTCCTGAAATTCCAAGGACTTTAATATCAAATCTTCCAATTCCTCCAAATACAATAATTCTTGATCCGTTTTGTGGAAGTGGCGTAACATTAGTTGAATCGCAAAAAGCGGGAATTGAATCCGTAGGCGTTGATCTTAACCCTATTGCTTGCCTTCTTTCAAAAGTTAAAACTCAAAGGCTGCCATCAGAGTTTCTCAATACTGTAAATAAGATAATAAATAATTGTATCGCATACAAAGGGAAAATCTCTATTCCGCAAATACCAAATCTTGATCATTGGTTTAAAAAGGAAATTCAAAAAGGATTGGCAATTATCTTAAATGAGATATACAAAATAGAAAACGAATCGATTTCAAATGCATTGAAATATTGTCTATCAAGTATAATAGTAAGAGTATCCAATCAAGATAGTGATACGAGATATGCAGCAGTTGAAAATCAATGGGAAAAAGATGATGTTTTCAACTTGTTTAAACTTTCTGCTGAGAAGCTCTGGAAAGCTAAAAATCAAAATATTATAGAATCAGTTTCAAAAGTAATAAACAAAAACTCCCTATTACTTGAAAAAAGTGATTTTAATAGGACAGTGGGGTTAGTAATTACATCTCCACCTTATCCCAACGCTTATGAATATTGGCTATATCATAAATACAGAATGTGGTGGTTAGGCTATGATCCGATTGATGTAAAGGAAAATGAAATAGGTGCAAGGGCCCATTATTTCAAAAAAAACCACCGAACAGCAGATGATTTTATAATCCAAATGAACACATTGTTCACTCATTTATGGAATGTGTGTGCAAAAGATGCATTTATTTGTTTTGTCATTGGACAATCAAAAATTCATGGGGAAATTATAGAAAATGAAAAACTCATAGCAAGTATTGGAAAACAAACTGGATTAACTCACATTACAACTTTAAAAAGAGCTATCAGGGCAGGAAGGAAGTCATTCAATCTGTCGCATGCTCGTATAAAAGATGAATTCATAGTTATACTTCAAAAATAATTAAATGAAAACTCAAGAAATAAATCTATACTGGCACAATTACAAGTTTTTCCCCTATGAGAAAAAATTTGCCGTAAGAGAAGTCCAATCTCTTCTAGAACCGAAGCAGTTAAAGGTGTTTGATGATAGACTTCTTATTTCTGGATTAAAGAACAACGACTGTATAAATAAGTTAGTATATTTTTCACATGCTGAAATCGAAAAAGAAATATTTCCCACAATTCAATTTCACTTTGAAAATGGAAGTGGAACAATAATCAGACATAAAAGACAAAACACTAGATATTCTGTACATGGCTTACATGAATACAAAGGAAAATTTAACCCTCAGGTAGTAAGGTCTTTATTCAATATTTACAATGTAAAATCCGGAGATAAGGTTTTAGATCCATTCTGTGGTAGTGGAACAACATTAGTGGAAGCAGCTCATGACAACATTTCCGCAAATGGAACAGATATTAATCCCTTAGCTGTTTTTATAGCAAATGCTAAAATAGATGCTTTAAGTATTTCGGCTCTAGAGATCTCCGAAAATAAAAAACAATTTTTTAGCCGCTATCTAACTATTAAGAACAAATTAATTCTTGATAATACGGACCCAAGAATTCAATACTTAAAGAATTGGTTTCCCGAAGATACACTAAAAGATATTGAAGCTTTAAGACTCTCTGCTATTGAATTAAAGGACTCAATAAAAAATATTCTTCTTGTTATTGTAAGCAATTTATTAAGGGATTACTCACTTCAAGAACCATCGGATTTGAGAGTTAGAAGAAGGTTTTCGCCATTCCCCGCAACACCTCTTATTCAACAATTAGAGTCATCAATTGATTCTTTTATTTCAAACTTAAAAGAATTTCAAACTTCTTTTACTCCAATTAAATCTGCAAACAAAGCTTTCAATTCAGACATTAAACACTTCAATAAGGTTGATACTTACGCAAATGAAAATACGGTTGACTTCGCAATTACTAGCCCCCCTTATGCAACAGCGTTACCTTATATTGACACACAAAGACTCAGTCTTGTATGGCTAAACCTGATATCTGCAAAGCAGATTAAATCGTTAGAAAGTGACTTAATTGGCAGTCGAGATTTCAAAGCTAAATCCGAACAAGAAAAATGGCAGTTTTTTTTGCAAAAAAACAAACTTTCTCTTCCTAACGAGATTCATTCATTTTGCATCGATCTCAATAATAAATTAAAGCCAAATGAAGGATTTAGAAAAAAAGCTCTCCCCTCTTTATTATACCGATATTTCAATGACATGGAACTTGCCTTCCAACAAGTTCATAGATTATTGAAAAAGGGAAAATATTTTTGCTTAATAGTCGGCCATAATCATACCACAATAGGAGGTCAACGAACTGATATTGATACACCAAAATTTTTATCTTACGTCGGCAAGCAAGTAGGGTTTACTCTTCATGAGATAATTGAACTAGATGCATATCAACGCTATGGGCTTAATTCATCAAACGCTGTTCAAAAAGAATCATTAATAGTATTTAAGAAATAGAAATATGCAATTTGCCATACACCCAAATGTTTACAATACAGATGCAAAGTCAAAAGGTCTTCTACATATGTTAGAGCAGACGTGGGTAAGAGGAAAACAACCTGGTGATGGGACATTCTATATAATATCTGGTTTTTCAAATTATAACGGCGGAGTCAGGTTCTATGAAACATTCAAACATCATATTGATGAAGGTGGTAATTGCATAGTTTTTTTAGGAGGTAGCACTTCACAAAAACTATCAAGCCAACAAGTAGTTGAACAGTTGTTAGAGATTGGTTGTAAAGTTTATATTATCAATAGGAAAAGAATCTTACATGCAAAATGTTATGGACACAGTTCGAAAAAAGGAGAATCGCTAGTTATTTCATCCGGGAATTTTACCGGCCCCGGAATGTCACAAAATATTGAAGCTTCATTATATTTAGAAGAAGGTCATGTTCAACAGATGGGTTTTTCATGGCAAACTCTTACTGATAATTTTTTCAAGCAAAATTGGGACATTTATGAACCAAGTCTGGAAGACAAAGCACATCCTTCATGGAAATTACTTTATGATGAAATTGGAGCAACAGTAAAACTTGAAGATGAACAGGAGGTGACAATGCTTATTACCCTAGTCCATGCAGACACCGCAAGAATTCAAGCAAACTCCGGAGATTCGGCAGGTCTAGGAACTCAATATTTTTGGTTGAGCAAAGATTCGTATGATTTTTTCCCAGCTTTAACTATTCGAAATGGTCGAGGGCATAAAACAACTTATTCCGCCATAATTAATATGAATTATATAGACATAGGCATAATTGACAATAAGTGCAGAGTAACATTTGAAGCAGAAAATAATTTAGATTTCAGACTTGGTACTGGTAAATTGAGATACACCAAAATTGCTCAAGAAGGAGATTTAGCTGCGATTACAAGAATATCTGAGTACAACTATGAACTAAGGGTCATTAAGCAAGAATCTGATTCGTATACAAGACTAATCCCTCATGCAATTAATTTCATTGGACACAAAGGCAAAAAATACGGCTACATTTCAAATCATGAATTCTTAAAAATTATAGAATAATCTCCATGTACCAACGCCTAACATTTCGTAATACGTCCCATTTCTTAAAATATAGGAAGCGAACTTAAATTGAAGTACTACTCTGTTTGTAGTATCCCTTGTATTGTAGTCAACCAATCTTACGGAAAAATGGTTCCATTTTTCTTGCTTAATAAATCCATTATTCCTCATAAAACAACTCATTATTTCACGATAAATAATTCTTATCTTTAATAAAATTTGTCACAATGGGCGAAAATAATAAAACTGATCTTGAAGCATTAACAACGATTGTTGCTGCACTGAAATCATTTGACTTTGAAACTCAAAAAAGAACTTTACAGGCTGTTGCGACTTTCCTTGGTATAAATGAAATTAAAGAAGTACAACATAGCAATAATAATTCTTCACGAGGGGTTTCATTTTCAGAAAATAGAGATATGTCTGCAAAGGATTTTCTCCGTGAAAAGTCTCCTAAAACAGATATTGAAAGAATTGTTTGCCTTGCATACTACCTTACGCATTACAAAGATACCCCCCATTTCAAAACTCTTGATTTAAGCAATCTAAATACTGAAGCGGCGCAATCAAAATTTTCAAATGCTGCATTTTCTGTTGTAAATGCAACCAACGCAGGTCTTTTAGTTCCTGCGGTAAAAGGTTCAAAGCAATTAAGTGCTGCTGGTGAATTATTTGTTCAAGCACTCCCAGACCGTGAAGCTGCAAGAGCTAGTATTGAGAACATGCGAATAAAAAGAAAGTCAAAAAAGAAAACAAGCAAAACAGCATAACATTAAAATTATAATTCTTTGGCAAATTCAAATAAGCGACATTCGTCAATAAGAATTGCTTTGTATAACCATAAAGGCGGCGTTGGAAAAACCACTTTGCTGGTAAACATTTCTGCTGCACTTGCCGACTTAAATAAACGGGTTCTACTTGTTGACACGGACCCCCAATGTAATTTAACGTCCTACTTAATAGATTCAGATGTTGTTGACAACTGGCTTGATAATTCAGATTCAAATAACGGTGTTACAATATGGTCAGCGCTTAAACCTTTTGTCGATGGTTTAGGATCAGTAAAAAACATTAAAATACCAGAGAGATTTGAAGGCGTTTATCTTTTGCCAGGAGATATTCGCCTTTCTGAGTTCGAGCAAGAATTAAATCAAATTTGGATTGACTGTCTTCAAAGAAAATCGAGAGGGTTTAATGGCGCTTCTGCTATCAGTGAAATTGTAAATAACCTTGCAATTAAAGAGAATGTTGATTTTGTATTTTATGACGTTGGTCCCAATATTGGTCCTTTGAACCGTGTTGTTCTTTTGGATTGCGACTATTTTATTGTTCCGGCAGCGTGTGATTTATTCTCCGTAAGAGCACTAAAAACATTAGGCAAGTCGCTTTTCGATTGGATTTCTGAATGGCAAATTATATCTCAATTAGCCCCCGATAATGCAATGCTTCTGCCCGGTAAACCTAAATATTTAGGCTATATACTTCAAAGATTTAGAATGTACGGCGATTCACTTGCTAGTCAGTTTGCCTCTTATGCAAGCAAGCTAGAAAGAACAACTCATAGCGATATTGTAGAGGTTCTTCGAAAAATTGATAAAGAACTCGCAAAAGGTACTATAAGCCAAAATAAATTAGGGCAAGTCAAAGATTTTGCAAGCTTAGTCCCACTTTCACAGACACAAGGTGTAGCTTTTTTCGATGTTGATGGGGGGGGGGAGAATCAAAAGCAATTAGCAAGGACTGAATTTCAATCAATCGCAAAAAATATCATCTCTTTAGCAAAATAACTTCTTTATTCATGAGTAAAGTTCTTGGAGTAAAAGAATTAAAGATGATTGATGAGTTAGTCGCATTATATGTTGCGAATCAAGAGCCATTGAAACGAGTTCTCAGTTCCATTCAAGGTTATATTGACAGCTCAAAAAGGCTTAATTTACTTATTCATTCAGTTAAGTCAAGACTTAAAGACCCTGAACATCTCAAGGATAAATTGATTAGAAAGGGAATTGAGGCAAAAGAAAAAAAAATTTCATTTCCATACACTAAAGAAAATTTTTTTTCCCAGATTAACGATTTAGCAGGTTACAGGATTATTCATCTTCATACAAAACAATTTGAAGAAATTCATGCAGAATTAAAAAGGATTTTTTCTGAACAGCAATGGATCATTATTGAGGGCCCAAAAGCAAAAACATGGGATGATGAATCAAGAGATTATTTTAAACACATAGGTGTTGGCGTTGCGAAATCTCCTAATTTATATACTAGTGTTCACTATATCGTAAAACCCAACAGAAGTGCTCAAATAACCTGTGAAATTCAAGTTAGAACTTTAATGGAAGAAGTTTGGGGAGAAGTTGATCATACAATTAACTACCCTCATAAATCCGAAGTCTATTCGATTCGGGAACAAATAAAAGTTTTGGCAAGGGTGACTTCCAGCTGTAGTCGTCTTGTCGATTCAATTTTTAGCACACATGATGACCATTCCACAAATAAAATAGATAATTCAAAAGCAAAGAACGCATCTAAAAAAATAATATCAAAGGGCAAGACTTCAAAATCAAGTAAGTCTACAAAGACTTAGTGGAGTTTTTAACTATTTATTCCTAAATTGACACCAGTTTTGACACCTCTTCTCAAATAGTTCATATAAATCATTGATTTACAATATACTGTTACAGCAATGATTTTGATAATGTGGCCTCGCCAGGAATCGAACCTGGATCTGGAGCTTCGGAAACTCTTATACTATCCATTGTACTACGAGGCCGGTTGGGAATAATGCCCGGAAACCGCGCAAAAATAGGGGAAAGCCTTTAAAACCTCAGATTTCATTCCGGTGATTCCACCAGTTGCGTATCTGGGGAAATGCAATATGGAACCAGGTGGTAAACCGGGCGGGCTCCTCTTTCAGCAACTGTGCTACTTGTGAAAAAGATTGGAAAATATAGCTTTCCGCCTCCTGGGGGTTCGGGGTTATCTGGCCATCATAATAACCCACGAATACATGATCGAATTCATGCTCGCTGAGTCCGTTCACGAATTCCGTTTTATAAATAAACGTAAATGCTTTTTCCAATGGAACATCAAAGCCCATTTCTTCTTTCAATCGCCGGGTAGCTGCCTGCAAAGTATCTTCACCCGGACGCGGATGGCTGCAACAAGTATTCGTCCAGAGTCCGCCGCTGTGGTATTTGTTAACAGATCGCTGCTGCAACAAGAGCTCGCCACGGCTGTTAAAAATGAAAACACTGAATGCCCTGTGCAACAGCGCCTTTTTATGTGCCTCCATCTTCTCCATCACTCCCAACGCAATATCCTTTTCATCAACCAATATTACCTGTTCCATTAATTAAAATTACAGAAACCCAAGGAGAGTTATCAGTTGAGAGTTGTTAGTTCTGAGAAGAATAATCTAACATTCATAAACTCCTATTGATCTGCTTCTTCAGCAACTTACGCGCAAAGTGAATACGGCTTTTAATGGTACCCAGCGGCTCATGGAGTGCTTTTGCGATTTCATTGTAACGATACCCTTCAAAATATAAAAGAAAAGGATTGCGAAACAATGCAGGGAGTTTGTATATCGCTGCCTGCATTTCTTTCAGGCTGATAGTAGAAAGGGCTTCATTATGAACAGCATGCGCACCCTGATTGAGCAAAAATTCATTGGGGGTATGATCGAATATCGTACGCTGTTTAGCCCTGCGTCGATAATGGTTGATAAAGATGTTGCGCATAATGGTGTACAACCACGCTTTGATATTGGTGCCCTCATGATATTTATCCTGGTTGGCTAACGCTTTGCACAAAGTTTCCTGGTAAAGATCACGGGCGTCATCCTGGTCATGAGTCAAGGTAGCGGTGAAAGGCTTCAGGAACTCAGCATTACTCAACAACATCTCGTTAAATTCTACGGTTGACATAACAGATGCGTTTGATTCCTACCCTAAATTTACGAAATAGTTATTAGCTGGTAGTTGTTAGTTGACAGATACCTAACATTAACATTCCAACAACTAACATCTATCAACTTCCCCTCAGCCTGCGCAAATACTCTCCATAGCCGCTTTTGGCATATTTATCAGCCAGTTTCGTCAGTTGCTCCCGGTTGATATATCCCATACGGTAAGCCACTTCTTCTATACAGCCTATTTTCTGGCTCTGCCTTTTTTCTATCACCCGTACAAATTCACAGGCATCGCTTAAAGATTCAAAAGTGCCCGTATCGAGCCAGGCCGTTCCCCGGCTCATAATACCCACTTTCAGCTTTCCCTGTTGCAGGTATTCATTGTTCACCGTAGTGATCTCGTATTCACCCCTCGCCGAAGGTTCAATGCTTTTGGCAATGGATACCACTTCATTATCGTAAAAATACAGGCCTGGCACCGCGTAATTCGATTTGGGTGCCTTGGGTTTTTCTTCTATCGAGATGGCGTTTTGCTTTTCATCGAATTCCACCACGCCATATCGTTCGGGATCGTTCACTTCATAAGCAAAAACAGCAGCGCCGTCTACATCGTTGAAAGACTGCACGAGCTGACTGAACCCGGCTCCATAAAAAATATTATCCCCCAGTATCAGCGCTACTTTGTCATTCCCAATGAACTGCTCCCCGATCACAAAAGCCTGCGCCAGTCCGTTGGGCACCGCCTGGGTAGCGTAAGAAAACCTGCAACCCAACTCCGATCCGTCTTCCAGCAGCCGCTGGAACTGGGTACTGTCTTCCGGTGTAGTGATGATGAGGATATCCCGGATACCCGCCAGCATCAAGACCGATAAAGGATAATAGATCATCGGCTTGTCATAGATCGGCATCAGTTGTTTGCTGATGCCTTTGGTGATAGGGTACAAACGTGTACCGGATCCTCCTGCGAGAATAATACCCTTCATGGTTTAAAAGTTAAGTTCGTTTGCAATCATTTTCAAAGTGGGCAATACCGTATCTTTTTCCGACAGTAACAGTTGCTCCTGCGGCAGGCCCCAGTCGATGCCTAATTCGGGATCATTGTAAATAATCCCTCCCTCGGAAGCTTTGTTATAATAATTATCGCATTTATAGAAGAAGGTTGCGGTTTCACTCAACACTACAAAGCCATGTGCAAAACCACGGGGCACATAGAACTGGGTATGGCTCTCGCCAGACAGTTCAACAGCGATGTGCTGACCGTAAGTAGGCGATTTTTTACGCAAGTCTACCGCTATATCCAGCACCTTTCCTTCCAGCACACGCACCAGTTTGCTCTGGGCAAATTCGCCATGCTGAAAATGCAACCCGCGCAGCACTCCTTTCTGTGAGCGTGACTGGTTGTCCTGCACAAAATCCACGTCAATCCCAGTTTGTTGCAGGAATGTTTTTTTGTTGAAGCTTTCAAAGAAATAACCTCTCTGATCACCGAACACAGTATCATGGATGATGAAGCAGCCTTCCAGTTTTGTAGATTCCACTCTCATATCAGCGGTTGCTATACATTGATTCGTAATAATGTTGATAATTGCCGCTGGTAATATGGTTCAGCCATTCTGTATTGGCCAGGTACCAGTCGATCGTTTCGGCCAGCCCCTGTTCAAATGTTACCGATGGCTTCCAGCCCAGCGCTTTGTTGATCTTGCCGGCATCGATGGCATAACGCCTGTCGTGACCGGGACGGTCTTTGACATAAGTAATGAGTTGCTCACTGGTTCCGGCACTGCGGCCCAGCTTTTCATCCATCAGTTTACACAACAGTTTCACCAGGTCAATGTTCTTCCATTCATTGAATCCACCGATATTATAGGTCTCACCAGTTACGCCTTTATGAAACACCGCATCGATGGCTGTTGCATGATCTTTCACATAAAGCCAGTCACGCGTGTACTTCCCATCACCATAAACCGGTAAAGGTTTTCCATTGATGATATTGTTGATGAACAATGGTATCAGCTTCTCGGGGAAATGATAAGGTCCGTAATTGTTGGAACAATTGGAAACAACGGTTTGCAGATGATAAGTCTCATGATAGGCCCGCACAAAATGATCGGAAGAAGCCTTGCTGGCCGAATAGGGCGAGCGGGGATCATAAGCTGTTTCTTCTGTGAAGAAACCAGTCTCACCCAGGCTACCGTATACTTCATCAGTGGAAATATGATAGAAGCGGTGTTTGGAGTAATCGGCCGCCCATTTTTTACGGGCTGTATTAAGCAGGTTCACTGTGCCGATGATATTGGTATAGACAAAATCCAGCGGGGAAACAATGGAGCGGTCCACATGCGATTCCGCTGCCAGATGGATCACATCAGTTATACTATATTCATCAAACACTTTTTCAAGCGCTTCACTGTCGAGTATATTGGCTTTTACAAACCGGTAATTGGGTTTGTTTTCAATGTCTTTCAGGTTCTCTAAATTACCCGCATAAGTAAGGGCATCTAGGTTAATGACCTGGTATTGGGGGTATTGGTTCACGAATAGCCTGACCACATGTGAACCGATGAAACCGGCTCCACCGGTGATCATAATATTTTTGCTCATCTGTACTGCTTTCTTAACGGGCGCAAAATAAGCAAATACCCTGCTTGGCGCCGCATCAGGGCGCTATATTTTCATTTTCCTTTACTATCTTCATCCGGTAATCAACCCGCCTGCCATGAACCAACGTTATTACTCGCTCGATGTATTCCGGGGAGCCACCGTGGCGCTCATGATACTGGTCAACAACCCCGGTAGCTGGGCACATATTTATAGTCCGCTTGAGCACGCCACCTGGCACGGTTGTACGCCTACCGACCTGGTATTTCCGTTTTTCCTATTTGCAGTAGGTAATGCCATGGCATTCGTGATGCCCCGTTTTGAACAAGCCGGCGCAGGTGTTTTCTGGAAGAAAGTGATCAAAAGGACCCTGCTCATATTCCTGATCGGCCTGTTCCTGAATTGGAGTCCCTTTGTTAAATGGGATGGCGACCATATCGCTTTTAAGAGTTGGGATACCATACGTATACTGGGTGTATTGCAAAGAATAGCGCTTTGTTATTTCTTCGCTTCCATTATTGTATTCTACGGAAAAACAAAAGGCGCATTTGTAACAGGTGGCATATTGCTCTTATTATATTGGTTCATCTGCAACTGGCTGGGCGCTCCCGGCGATCCTTACAGCCTGCAAGGTTATTTTGGTACACAGTTCGATAAAAACATCCTGGGTGAAGCGCACATGTACAAAGGAGAAGGTCTCGCTTTTGATCCGGAAGGATTGGGCAGCCTCATGGCGCCTGTTGTGCAGGTGATCCTGGGATTCATGGTGGGACAATACATCCAGCAAAAAGGTAAGACCTATGAAATGCTCAGCAATCTTTTTGTTGCCGGGGTGGTGTTGATCTTTGCAGGTTTCTGTTGGGATATGGTATTCCCCATCAACAAAAAAATATGGACCAGCAGTTATGTACTGTATACAACCGGACTGGCCATGTTAACCATCGGCACACTCATTTACCTCGTTGAATTCAAAGCTGTCAAAGGCGCCTGGAGCCGGTTCTTTGATGTGTTTGGCAAAAACCCCCTGTTCATATTTGTATTGAGTGGATTCCTGCCAAGGGTATTGGCCATGTTCCGTTGGGTAGATCACCTGGATGAAGCCGGTAAAAAAGTATATACTTCTCCTTTCGCCTGGTTTTACAATCATATCTGCAAAGACATCGCTTCAGACCTGCGGGTAGGTTCGCTGGTGTATGCATTGGTAACGATCGCGTTTTATTGGCTGATTGTTTACTTGTTGGATAAGCGGAAAATTTACATCAAAGTGTAACCAATAGTTGATACAGGTTTAGCTGCACCATGTTTCAGCTTTCGCAATACTTTCAGGTTTTCCTACATCAATAAAACGCGCACCGCTGTGGTCGAAACATTGAATGGGGTAATGATCCATCAATGAAAGATATACGTCTACCATGGAGAATTTTCCTTCCTGTTTCATTGCCTCGAAAAGGCCGGTATTGATAACATGAATACCACTGAACGCTTTCTGCTGCAACAGTGTATAGTCTTTTACAGACCGCAATCCAGCCGGTTTCTCTTCGCCGCTGTTCACATTACGCCATCCTTTGAGCCTGCTTGCAGCATCAAATAAAAAATAGCGTGAAGTAGTCCTGTCAGATACCGCCAGTGTAGCAAGGGGTTGTTCCGCTTCGTGCCGGCGTATCATATCATCCAACCGCATATCGGTGAGAATGTCTACGTTCATGACTACAAAATCTTTTTCCGCCTCAAAGTACCAGGCTGCTTTCTTCAATCCTCCACCCGTTTCCAACACAGCATCTGTTTCATCGGAAATAGTAATCCGGCTGCCCCATCCTTCGTTTTGAGTGATGGCATCAATAATTTGATCTGCAAAATGATGCACATTAACAATCACCTCATTGATGCCGAACTGTTGCAGGTATTCAATATTACGTTGCAGCAAGCTCTTACCATTTACCAACGCCAACGCTTTGGGATGATGATCGGTCCAGGGTTTGAGCCGGGTACCAAGACCTGCGGCGAATAGCATGGCTTTCATAGTACGCGCGTAATTTATTGTACCCAGTTCAATTGATTGGTATGTGTGAGCACTACTTTTACTTTGTATTTGTTCTTCAGGTGCCGGGCTGTTTGTTCGGCAGCATACACACTGCGGTGTTGTCCGCCTGTGCAACCAAAATTGATCATCAGGCTGCTGAAATCCCGTTTCAGATAGGTTTCTACTGTAATATCCACCAAATCCCACACGCTGTTCAGGAACTCATTCATCTTGGTGCGTTGCTCCAGGAAATCCTGTACAGGTTTGTCTTTCCCACTCAACTTTTTATACTCATCAAAGCGGCCGGGATTCAGGATTCCCCGCATATCGAATACAAAACCGCCTCCGTTTTCTGATTCATCGTTGGGTATACCTGTGCGGTAACTGAAACTATTAATATGAACCAGCAACGGCGTTTGCTCATTGGCCTGTGGCGGTTCGAAACGCGCTATCATTTCATCGGTTACCACCAGTTTCAATACCCGTGTAAACTCAGGCATTACGATTCCGATGCGTTTGTTCTCTATGAAAAATTTCAGGTTGCGAAGTGCCAGTGGAATGCTGGCCAGGAAATGCGCCTTTCGTTCAAACAAACCTCTGAATCCATAAGCACCCATCACTTGTAATAAGCGGATCAATACATATCCGTTGTACTGACTCACAAAAGTAACACGGTCTACCGGCTGCTCCAGCAATTGATCGATCTGGTCCATGTAATAGTCCAGTAAATCGTCTTTCCATTTTTCGCTCAGTTCTGCTTTCGCCTGCCACAACAAAGATGCCACATCGTATTGCAGCGCTCCTTTCATTCCGCCCTGGTAATCGATGAAATTCACTTCATCGTTCTTTACAATGATGTTGCGGCTCTGAAAATCGCGGAACATAAAATACTTATACTCAGTATGCGTGAGATAAGTGCTCAATGCCTCGAAGTCGTCCAACATGGCCTGTTTATCGTAAGGCAATTGCAGGGTGTCTAGGAAATAGTATTTGAAATACAACAGGTCACTTAAGATAGCTTGTTTGCCAAATTCCTTGGCCGTAAGGCTCCAGTCGTAATCCAGTCCCTTGTCGCCCAGTATTTGCATTTTAGCGAGGGCCGACAAACTTTTCTGGAATAATCCATACGCATAATCGCCATGTCCGTTCTGTTCCAGTTTATTCAGCAATGAATCACGGCCAAGGTCTTCCTGGATATAAAGGGTATCGTCTTCATTAACGCCCAGGATACGGGGAACCGGAAGACCTGCATTTTTGAAATGCTTGCTGAAATAAATGAATGTCTGCGTTTCCTTTTTATTGAGGTTATAGGTAGCAATAAAACTACCCATGCCTGCATATATCCTGAAATAAATCCTGTCGCTCCCGCTTTGCGGCAATTTTTCAATGCGATCTGCTTTTCTGCGTTGCACGATTTCAAAAAGCACCCCAATGGCCGTAATAACTGCCTCCATAAACTGTATACTTTGGGCGAAAATAGCGGAAATGCCTGATTTACAGATTTTACTGATTATCAATTCTTTTCGAAGAACACAACTCGATTGAATGTACTAAAGTTACATATAGTCGAGTGGTGCTTGCGTTGAAAACACCATTAAACCCAGTGAAAACACCATTCAAAATTCCGTGAGAATACAATTGCAGTTATTATTTATTCACCTTACTTTTAATATATGATTAAGCTGCTCATCTGATTGGGTTTCACAAAACCCTAGTTTACCCCCCCTAAAAAAATCAGAGGCTTTACTATTACGGTTTACCATACTGAATAGTAGTAATGAAGTTTAATTTGGATGAATTATGTGAATCTAAGAGCTAACCAATTTTATACTGTTCTTAGATTCAAAAAGAATTCTATTAAAAGCTCACATTCATTGCCATTTCTATTTTTTATAAAATAGAATGTCAAAATAATAGCCATAGCACTAACATAAAACACCGAAAGAGTATGAAAAAATTAAGGACTGTCTATTTGGTATTAATATCTTGTACGGCATTAATCGCATCCTGTTCAAAGGAAAATTCACCAGTAGTTCAAAAAACTGATTTAGAAAAAGTCGCATATACGACTTTGCAGGAAAAGATGTCTTCAAACAATTTTAATGATCTCGATTGGAATAAAGTGGAAATTACACAGCTAAAGGGAAAGCCAGTCGTATTAATGATTCACAGCAAAAAGCCATCTGGAAAATTTTTAATATTTGGCGTTCTAAATGGCAAACAATCTTATAATTGGGTGGAACTTAAAAGTGCTTCTTCTTCAGCAAAAGGTAAATTTTCTGGTGAAATCTTACTCACTGCTGTTAATGATAGTATTCTAAATAATTTTATTGTTGTTGATGGAAAAGTTACAGGAACAGCGCAAAAAGGAACTCAGGTTCAAACAACATCGGCTTCTCCTATAATCAAAAAGTTATATGTCGTTGATCCAGGATGCACATTACCAAATGTTCAAGTTACCGGATATTTACCTTCAGGCTCACCAATGAATTTTTGGAGTCTTTATTGGCTTTTAAATCAAAGTTTGGATTACTTTTTTTCGTATAATTATGATCAATCTTCTGTCCCGTCGAGTGGTGGTGGTGCAGCAATTGTTGAAATGCCGTCGTTAATATCTTGTTCTGGAAGAAATACAGTTGTAACAATTAATGCTGATGGAACTAAAACTTTTAAGACTGACTTTAGTGGTTCGGTCTTTTTTAATGGCTTATACGCTAAAGCTACGGTGTCTTTTACTATCAACCAGAGCATGCAAAGCCTATCGATTCCAAAAAATTTCTCGATCAATATCTCTCCTTCATGGGCTATAGGGACGTACTCGCTTGGCTCGATGGACGATGTATATTCGTATTTTTTTCAGAGCACTAATACTCTAACCATCTACTTTAATATGAATTATGCTGTTGGTTTATCTTCATTAGGCCTTATTTCTACTATCCCAGAACAATGGAGGATTTCAATAAATCTCAACACTCCTTTTCCATACACAATTACACTTTCAAAATAAAATAGTATGAAACTAGTAGAAAGCAAACTTTTCAGAATAGCTGTATATATAGTAGCAGTCGGTATCGTTTTACAAGTTGTTTTTTTTATCCTGGGAATTTCTATGCACTTTTTAACAACTAGTAGCATAAGCGGCATAACAGAAATAAGAAAAGACATGCAGCAGACATTCAGTTATCATAACCCGTCAATGGACAGTGTATTAAAAAATACCATTTGGTATAAACGATTCGAAAGCACCAATAATAGGGATTCTCTGTTGTATTATATAAAAAATGCCAGAATTGATGCTGACAGTATTTTAAACCAACCGAGGAGTGTTCCTAGATAGAGTGATAAAAGTAAAGTATTTCAAGGCTTCCGGTTCTTGAAAAAATAATATAGAGGTATTCCAACGCAAGTGATCAATATTCCCAATAATGAATTGATCACTTGCGTATGCCCATTTCTATAATTTATGATATCTGTGTATAAAGTACTGGCAAGAAAAAAGAAGGCGAATACAACAAACAGGAGGGGAACAAAAGGGTAACCCCATACTTTGTAGGTACGCGGAAAATCCTTCATTTTATACCGCAGTATAAAGACCCCCAGCGCGCTCATACCATAGAAAAACCAGCTCACAAAAATGAGCATATCAGTCAACATGTCAAAAGAGCCACTGAAAATAAGTATGATCGTCCAGCAAGCATTCAGCAGCAAAGCATTACCAGGTGTATGGTAGCGCGATTGTATTTTCCCGACCCAGTTTGTTTTTTTGCTCGATGCAGCAGTTGCAAATGTAACCCGGGCGGTAGCCAGCACATTGGCATTGGTAGTACCCAATACAAACAACATCACCAACAAAGCGATCAGGGAACCACCTTTCATTCCCCAAACAACAGAAGCGGCATCAGACGCCACAAAAGAGGAGTTTGCCAATTGCTGAATGGGCAATACATATACAAAAGCCAGGTTGAGCAATACATACACAATAATGCAGAAAAACAATCCGGTGAAAAGACTGCGGGGAATATTCCGTTGTGGTTCTTTGATCTCACCTGCTACGAACGTGATATTGTTCCATCCGTCATAAGCCCAGAAAGCGCCTGCAACTGCAGCCATGTACATACCAATAAAATTCAATCCCTGAAAGTGTTGTGGCGTAGCAGTTACCAGGTGTTCCCAGGATCCTTTCCCCGAAAACAGGATACCACCAATGAGCAACACAATGGCTACTGCTTTCAATGCCGTTAAAAAACGTTGCACCATACTGCCATACCCTACACTGAAATAATTGATCAGGGTTAATACAACAATGATGAACACGGTAAGCAGTTTCACTCCTATCTGCTCCAAAGGAAAAATAGTTCCTACCCCGGGTATATGCAAGTGATAAGCCTGCTCCGTTGCAAGCGACAACCTGGGTAAGTGAATGAAATAATTGGCATACTGAGAAAACACATAAGCAATGGAGGCATTGCCGGCTGTATTGAATACGGCGAAAGCAGCCCATCCATACAGGAAGGCAAAACGGGGACCATACATTTTTTGAAAGAATACAAATTGTCCACCCGTTTCCGGAAACATCACCGCCACTTCCGCATTCGACAAAGCCCCGAACAAAGTAACAATACCCGCTACCATCCATACACTCAATAACAACAGTGGCGATTGCAATTGTGCGGCCATCAATGCCGGCTTCATAAATATACCCGACCCAATCACGCCGCCTATTACAATAGCAATGGTGGTTCGCAGGGAAAGGGTACGTTTCAATATGGGTTCAGGAATACTGATGGGTATTAACCGGTTTGATGAAGATTTGTGCGTATTGAAAATAAGACAAATCAGTTATCTGCAAAACAGTACCCTCAAAATAGCCGCCCTTGCTCACCGGGCCTCCTGAACTGCGAACAATCCAGTTCCCAACGCTCGGCATTGAGTTTGTATAATTTATTATACTTGATGAATTGTTGCCGCACCAAATCTGAGATCGGTCCTTCTCCACGCATGCGCACGCCATAACGGCTGTCGTTCACTTGTCCACCGTGACCATTCTCTATCAGGTGCCATACTTTATCGGCACGGTCGGGAAAGTTTTTATACAGCCAGTCGTGAAAAATGAGTTTGATAGCGCCATTGAGCCGTATAAAAGTATACGCACTGAACTTTGCTCCATTCTGACTGGCGGCCTCCATGATGCGTTGCATTTCATGCTCATTCAAACCAGGTATCATGGGGCCCAGCATCACCCCTGTCCGTACGCCGGTATCACTCAATTCTTTGATTACCCGCAGCCTTTGCTTTGCAGTTGTTGTACGCGGTTCCATGGCACGTCGTAAATCTTCATTGAAGGAAGTGATACTCACCAATACACTCACCAGTCTTTTACGTGCCATCTCCTGCAACAGGTCTTTATCACGCAATATGCCGGCATTCTTGGTGATCATACCTACCGGCTGGTTGAATTCATTGCATACTTCCAGCAATTGCCTGGTGATCTTATATTTTTTTTCTGCCGGCTGGTAACAATCGGTATTACCACTCAGACTGATAGGCACGCATTGCCAGTTCTTGTTCATAAGGAATTTACGCAGCAATTGCGGCGCATTCTTTTTAACGATGATCTTCCGTTCAAAATCCAGTCCCGCACTGTATCCCCAGTATTCGTGCGCATTGCGCGCATAACAGTAAATACAACCATGTTCACAACCCTGGTAAGGATTCATACTGTAGAACATCCCTACATCGGGACTCTCCACTTTATTCACAATACCCTTGGCCTGGTCTTCCAGGTACACCGTTGCAATGTTGTGCTCCGTCCAGTCATCAATGGCTTCTATATGTTCCCGCACCCTTTCATTTTTGAGGAAACGGTTACGCGGGTTGAATTGCGCCCCCCTGCCTTTTAGATATTGGTCAGGCGATGTTGGTTGTTCTTGTTCTTCTTCCATATACAAAACCTCTTCGTTAAAAAAACAGGCTCGCCTGTTTTGGTTCTTCTCTTTTTACGTTCAGTAACTCGAATCGTTTTACGAGTTCATATTTTTTAGTACCTGTCTCTTTTCTTAACAGCAATACGTGTTGGGCCATAAACCGTCCGCTGAAATGACTGTTACTGAACTCCAGCCATCCTTTCTCGTATTGCCAGGGAAGCAGCTTGCGCGCAACCGTCAGGTGTGGCTCGGTAATGAAATGTGGTTTGTGTTCCGCATCGAATTTCAACAACCGCTGCACCGGACGCAACGACCGCACCAGTTCCGTGATCTGCGTTTTGGTCTTCACTTCTATATAAATGGTATGCGTGGGAAAACTGCCAAAATTTTCCAGCTCTACTACAAAAGACGGATTCCCTTTGATAAGGGTATCCAGTCTTTGTACGATACGCGATTCCAGCATATTGAATTGCATGAAACGCAACAATGTGATATGCGGTTTGCTGTGCACGGCAGATGGACATTCATACCGTTCGGCAAAAGATTGTTTCAGCGCCATGATGGTTGCCCGCAATGCCTCATGTGGCTCCAGCACCAGCAGGTAATCGCTTACCGGGCAATCTGCCAGGGGGTGGATGCTATTTTGCATACTCGTGTTTTTGGGTCAGGCCGGCCGCAGGCCGAATACATTTACCTGGCGACTGGTATCGAATGCATGTTTTCTCCGTACTAATACCAGTTCCGTTATTTCGAAAGAAGCAGGCAAGGCATCGCAGGTGCCGGCGGGCAAACTGGGGTTGGTGATCAGTTTCATATCCGGACAACCATAACTCCGCACATAGTCATCGACTATTTTCAATTCCCTGGCCAGTTGCTGCAAAGGTTGCCGGTCGGAGATCCGTACAACCGATTCTTCTGCGGGAGACTGCAGGGTAACCCTGAAACTCTTTTGTGCGCTGATGATGCGGTGCATCCAGCGGATCAAGGTTTCTTCCATGTCTTCCCGGGCCCAAAAATGAGCCAGGGTCAGCGAGCCCGCTCCCAGGCGGGTGACGAGTTGATAATTCCATTCCATATTTTCCGGTATTTTTTAGTTTGTCAATTATTTTAGCATAAATTTACTAAATAATTTAGTTAAACAAAATTAATTTCTATGCAAGGGGAACAGTGCTACGGAGCCGCCTATAAAGGCTCCAAACAATTCAGCCAGTGGGAGATCCCCACTGCCAACGCCACCGGCTTTGGCGCAGCAGCCGATGATTATATGGAAAGAGGCATCGACCTCAACGAACAGCTCATTCACAACAAACCCGCTACTTTTTTCTTTCGCATGAACAGCGATGCCATGATCGGCGCCGGCATCTACAGCGGCGATACCCTGATCGTGGACCGCAGCCTCAAAGCCACCACCGGCAAAGTGATCGTAGCCATCGTGAACGGAGAATTGCTGGTCAGGCGCCTGCACACCCATATCAAGGGTATTGCACTAATAGCTGAGAACAAACGCTACGGCGATATACTGATCGACGAGTTTTCTAACTATGCCGTATGGGGCGTAGTAGTTTACAGCATACACCAGTTATGAAAGCGATCGTTGACTGCAACAATTTCTATTGCTCCTGCGAGCGGCTGTTTAAACCCGAACTGAAAGGCAAACCCTTAGTGGTATTGAGTAATAACGACGGATGCATCGTCTCGCGCAGCGATGAAGCCAAAGCGCTGGGTATTGCCATGGCCGGTCCTTATTTCCAGGCAAAGCCCCTGATCCGGCAGCATAATGTCACTGCTTTTTCATCGAACTATCACCTGTATGGTGATCTGAGCTGGCGTGTCATGGAAACACTCCGCCTGCTCCTGCCTCCCGGCCGCGTGGAAGTATATTCGGTGGATGAAGCCTTTCTCGACCTGGACCATATCCCTAAAGATCAGATACGGGAAATGGCCATCCGGATACGGACCATCGTAGAACAGTGGACGGGCATCGCCGTATCCATTGGCGTGGCACCTACCAAAGTGTTGAGCAAAATAGCCAACCGGCTGGCCAAAAAACACAAAGACATCACCGATTGCGTGCTGGTGCTGGATAGTCCCCGCACCATACAACAAGCCCTGGTGAAAACAGATATCGAAGACATCTGGGGCGTAGGATTCCGCTATGCCCACAAACTGCGGCAGCAAGGCATTAACAACGCTTACGAACTGAGCATCAAAGATCCTTCCTGGGGACGTAAATATATGGGCGGCGTAACAGGCACCCGGTTACTGAAAGAATTGCGGGGAGAATCCTGTATTGAAATGGGAGAAGACCGGCTCGTTAAAAAAATGATCGCCACCACACGCATGTTTGGCTCTCCGGTGCATGATGTGAAAGACATCAAAGAAGCCATCGCTACCTATACTTCACGCGCGGCAGAAAAACTGAGGCGACAACATGGCGCCGCAAAAGTGGTGAGTGTATTCATCGTTCCCAAAGAACAATCGCACAATACTTATTTCAGACACGGACCTACCATCAGCAGTCATGTTACCCTTCCGCTCGCCACTTCCCTCACACAGGAACTCATCAAACCGGCAGTAGAACTGGCAGAACAATTGTATGAAGAAGGGAGAACCTATAAAAAAGCAGGTGTGATGCTCAGTGGCATCGTGCCCGACGAATCGGTGCAGGGTAACCTGTTCATGCCTGAAACCCTCAACAACCGCCGCCTGCTCATGAGCACCATGGATAACGTAAACTTTGCCATGCGCGACGATATCCTCAAATTCGCTTCTTCCGGTACTGCCCGCAACTGGAAAATGCGGCAGGAGCTACGCAGTCCCAGGTATACTACGAGATGGGAAGAATTGTGTGAAGTCAGTTGATAGATATTAGTTGTCAGGAAAGGGCGAACTTTAGCGCATCACCTAAAACAGCATTATGGAATTTGGACGCGTGCCGGTAGCAGAACTCGAGTCGATTCATTTTTCATTGCCGGCAGAGCCGGAAGAGAACCTGCAGGTACTGGGTGGACGCAGCGTTGATGCTCCAAAACTCTACCTGGGCTGCGCCAAATGGGGAAGAAAAGAATGGATCGGCAAGATCTATCCGCCCAAAACAAAGGAGAAGGATTTTCTCGAGCACTATGTAAAACATTACAACTGCATCGAGCTCAACGCCACGCATTACAAAGTATACGATGAAGCAGCCATTGGTAAATGGGCAGCCAAAGCAGCAGGAAGGGATTTTCTGTTTTGTCCGAAAATGTACCAGGGCGTTACCCATTATGGTAACCTGCAGGGAAAAGAATTCATCACCACCGAATTCCTGAAAGGGCTCATGGCTTTCGGAGAACACCTGGGTCCCATTTTTGTACAGGTCAGCGACGCTTTCTCTCCAGGCAGGAAAAATGAATTATTCGATTTCCTCCAATCCCTTCCTACAGACCTGCAGTTTTTCCTGGAAGTACGCCATCCTTCCTGGTTCGGTGACGCTGCCATCCGGAAAGAACTGTTCGGTTTTTTAACGGAACGGAAGCTGGGCGCTGTGATCACAGACACGAGCGGACGAAGAGATTGCGCGCACATGCAATTGACCATCCCCAAAGCTTTTATTCGTTATGTAGGCAACAGCCTGCACCCGACCGACTACACACGCATCGACGAATGGATCGCCCGCATTCAATATTGGATCGACCAGGGCCTGGAAGAATTGTATTTTTTCATGCACATGCATGATGAAGCTTTTTCTCCCGAACTCACCGTTTACCTGGTAGACCGTCTGAATGCCGCTTGTGGCCTTAACCTCCTGAAACCCGGTTTCCTTCCGCCACAAACACTTTTCTAACCCTAAATCGGAAATGGCCAAATCAGAAATCAGACATTTCCGCTACTTTTAAAATATCAGCGCCTCCTCCCCGTCTACCTCTCTAAATGGATAAGGCGCTGACGATAGTAGCAGACATGAGCGGACCCCGCAAGAACAATATTACCGAGGTCATCAACACGTATAGCAAGCGATTGATGGCTTTCATACGCAAACGCGTGGGCAATGAAGCCGATGCGGAAGATATCCTGCAGGATGTTTTTTACCAATTGCTCGGTAATACCAAACCTATTGAACAACTTACGGCCTGGCTCTTCACTGTTACCCGGAACAAGATCACCGACCGCAACCGCAAGAAAAAGCCCGAGTTGCTCGAGGACTTGTATACAGGCGGCTCAGACGAAACAGCGTTTGACTGGACCAACCTTTTTTTCGACGAACGCAATTCTCCCGAAACGGATTATCTCCGTTCACTTTTCTGGGAAACGCTCTACGCAGCGCTGAATGAACTACCAACTTCCCAACGCGATGTGTTCATACTGAACGAAATCGAAGGGGTGCCATTCAAAGAGATCGCAGAGCAAACAGGGGAAACTGTTAATACCCTCATCAGCCGTAAGCGCTATGCAGTGCTGCACCTGAGGGAAAGACTGCTTACACTTAAAAACGAATTATTATATCATTAGTAAACGAATTGAAATGAACAAAAAATTCTGGATAAAAAAAATCCTGGGATGTATCGTAATTGCCCTCTTCATAGCCAGCCTCCTGGGATATGTGGTCATGCAATTGTGGAATCATGTACTGGTGGGCATCGTAGCCGTTCCGGTCATCGATTTCTGGCAGGCGATCGGGCTCCTGGTATTATCAAAGATCCTCTTCGGAGGTATCAAGGGCCGCTGGGGCGGCCCGGGATGCGGCGGCAATGGCGGCTGGAAATCCGAACTGCGCGAGAAATGGCACAATATGAGTCCCGAAGAAAGGGAAAAACTCAAGCAGGAATGGCGCGAGCGTTGCAAGAGATGGTAGTTGTTGCCAATTAATTCCCCCGAATCCCCTAATTTTGCGCAATCTTTCGCAAAAATGAATCCTAGACTTAATTCCAACGAATCAATCCCTTCCTCCAGGAAAAAGATCATTGTTTTAGGCAGCGGCCCCAACAGGATCGGGCAGGGCATTGAGTTCGACTACTGTTGTGTGCATGGTTTACTGGCCATCAAAGAGTGCGGTTACGAAGCCATTATGGTCAATTGTAACCCTGAAACGGTATCTACCGATTTCGATATGGCCGACAAACTGTATTTCGAGCCCGTATTTTGGGAACATTTGTGGGAAATCATTGAACTGGAGCAGCCCGAAGGCGTGATCGTACAGCTGGGTGGTCAAACTGCCCTCAAGCTGGCCAAACGCCTGCACGAGAAAGGCATCAGGATCATCGGCACTTCTTTCGACAGTATGGATATTGCCGAAGACCGTGGACGTTTCAGTGATCTGTTGAAAGAACTCGATATTCCTTACCCTCAATATGGTACCGCCTACACTGCTGAAGAAGCCATTGAAGTGGCCAATAAAGTTGGATACCCGGTGCTGGTTCGTCCGAGTTATGTACTGGGCGGACAAAGAATGCGCATCGTGATCAACGATGATGAAGTGGAACAGGCCGTGATCAGCCTCGTGAAACATTTACCAGGCAATAAGATCCTGATCGACCATTTCCTTGACCGTTGCCAGGAAGCTGAAGTAGACGCCATTTTCGATGGTGAAAACTTCCACATCATGGGGGTGATGGAACATATTGAACCCGCAGGTATCCACAGCGGCGACAGCAATGCCGTTCTTCCTGCTTTCAACCTTTCCCCGATGGTGGTGGCTACCATGGAATATTACAGTGAAAAAATTGCAAGGTCACTCAATATCAAAGGTCTTATCAACATACAGTTTGCCATCAAAGACAGCAAAGTATATGTGATCGAAGCCAACCCCAGGGCCTCCCGCACCACGCCTTTCATTGCTAAAGCTTACCAGATCCCTTACCTGAACATCGCTACCAAAGTAATGTTGGGCGCGGCCAAACTCACCGAATTCCAGATGGACAAGCAACTCAATGGTTATGCCATTAAAGAGCCTGTGTTCAGTTTTGAAAAATTCCCCGGTGTAAACAAAGAGCTGGGACCTGAGATGAAAAGTACCGGAGAAGCCATCCGTTTCATCAAAGACCTGAGGGATCCATACTTCCGCACCTTGTACAAGGAAAGAAGTATGAACCTGAGTAAGTAAGCACATCCATACTCCGTTCTGTCCGAAGTATCCCGTAGTATGTTCGCTTCATGAAGCGATACGGAATACCTGCGTGGAAACAGTGCCCTTTTCTTCGCCTGTTGATGGCTCTCATTACAGGCATCATCATACAGGATATTATTCATCCAACATGGATGATAGCTGGTTTGCTGGCTGCAACAGGAGCATGTCTTTTTCTCTTTTACCAGCTCTTGCCTGTTACAAAAAAATTCCGTTTCAGAAAAGCAGCAGGCATAGCTGTTCACTTACTGATACTGAGTGCAGGTATGACCAGTTTCTACTTACATGAATGGCAAAACCGGCCAAACTGGTTGGGTAACCACTATCATCCGGGCGATACACTGATAGCCGTATTACAGGAGCCCCTCGTTGAAAAACGGCGGTCGTTTAAAGCCCTTACCACTATCACGCATGTACAACAACCAGGCGCTGGGAAAGTCAACCGTTGGAAAAAAGTACAGGGTGATGTATTGCTGTATTTTAAAAAAGAAGACCTGCACCATGGGCTCGTTTACGGATCACAGCTGCTGTTGTACAAAACCTTGCAGCCAATTACCAATGATGCGCGAGCAGGTTTCGATTATCGCAAATATTGTGCAAGCCAGGGCATTCATTACCAGGCATTCCTCTCTTCTCATGATTACGAATTACTCAACAACACATTAGCGGAGCCCGTTACCAACATGCTGTTCAGGGTAAGGGATTTTGTCATTCATACATTTCGCACCTATATCAACGGTCACACAGAAGCGGGTGTAGCGGAAGCCTTACTGATCGGCTACCGGAATGACCTGGATAAAGAACTGATGCAGTCTTACAGCAATACTGGCGTGGTGCATATCATTGCCATCAGTGGCATGCACCTGGGTATGATCTACGGTCTGCTGGTATTCCTGTTGAAACCTTTGCGTGCTGTTCCGGCTATTGGCAGGATAGCGCCCCTGTTGGTTTTCTGTACCCTGTGGGGGTTCAGTCTGCTCGCCGGTGCAGGAGCTTCTATCCTTCGTTCGGCCGTTACCTTTTCCTTCATCCTTGTAGGCGATCTGATGGGCAAAAAAGGGCATTCCCTGAATTCACTCGCAGCTTCCGCATTCTGCCTGCTCGTATACAATCCATTCTTTTTGTGGGATATCGGTTTTCAGCTTTCCTATAGCGCCGTGCTGGGTATTTTATTATTTCTGCAGCCATTGTATAAAAGCATTCATTTCGAAAACAAATTACTCGATCAGTTGTGGAAACTGCATGCGATCACATTGGCAGCACAGATACTGACTTTCCCGCTGCTGCTCTATCATTTTCACCAGTTTCCTACCCTTTTCCTGTTTTCCAATTTCTTTGCGGTGCCTTTATCCGGATTGATCCTTTACGGATGCCTGTTCTTATTAGTACTTGCGCCTTTTCCAGTGCTGGCGTCCTGTACCGGCAAAATCATTTGCTGGCTCATCTTCCAATTGAACACATTGATCACCCGTACCGATAACATTCCGTTTGCTGTCATACACAACCTGGACCCCGGTCTCTGGCAAACGATTGTTTTATATGGATGTATCGCCGCACTGGCCTGGTGGCTGATGCATAGAAAGCCACAGGGCCTGCTCTGGGCAATGGTTTGCCTGGTTTTATTACCACTCTTTCGCCTGTTAAGCCTTGTACTCTGAGCGGCAGACATTACCTTTGCACCTCCTTTTAAGACCCTACCACCATGCAAAAGAACATTCAATCTGCGCTGATCTCAGTTTTTTACAAAGACGGACTGGAACCCATTGCTAAAAATCTTCATGAATTAGGCATCACCATTTATTCTACCGGTGGTACCCAAAAATTCCTGGAAGACCTGGGCATTCCCTGCGTGGCGGTAGAAAGCCTTACTACTTACCCCTCAATACTGGGTGGCAGGGTGAAAACCCTTCACCCCGCAGTTTTTGGCGGTATCCTCGGTAGAAGAAGTGAAGCACAGGATCTGCAGGAAATGAAGGAATACAAAATTCCGGAGATTGACCTGGTAATCGTTGACCTCTATCCTTTCGAAGAAACCCTGCGGAATACTTCTGAAGAGAAAGCCATCATTGAAAAGATCGATATAGGCGGACCTTCCATGATCCGCGCGGCGGCCAAAAATTTCAGGGACCTGGTAGTGATCGCAGCCAAAGAAGATTATACTGCATTGGAAAAACTGCTTGTTGAACAAAAAGGAGCTACCACCCTCGAGCAGCGCAGGGCTTTTGCCGCCAAAGCATTCGAAGTGGTGATGCACTACGATATTGCCATCAGCAATTATTTCAATCCCGGTCACACACAATCTCTGCGTTACGGCGAAAACCCGCACCAGCAGGCCATTTTCCATGGCAACCTGGAACCATTGTTTACGCAACTGAACGGAAAAGAACTTTCTTATAATAACCTGGTAGATGTAGATGCAGCCGTGCAACTCATCCAGGAATTTTCCGAAACCACTTTTGCCATCATCAAGCATACCAATGTATGCGGTATTGCAGCAAGGCCTACAGTGAAAGCCAGTTGGGACGCTGCATTGGCCGGTGATCCTGAAAGCGCTTTCGGCGGTGTATTGGTTTGCAACGGAACCATCGACAAAGCAACTGCTGAAGCCATCAATGAAATATTCTTTGAAGTATTGATCGCACCAACATTCGATGCCGATGCACTGGAGATACTGAAAAGCAAGAAGAACAGGATCCTGTTGGTATTGAATGCACAGCGTCCCGCACTCAAAACACCCGCCAAATCATTGCTGAACGGTACACTGGAGCAGGGCGCCGATACAGGCAATTACAGCAAATGGGAAGAAGTGGGTGGCCGCGAAACAACGGCTTCTGAAAAAGAGAACCTCAGTTTTGCCAACCTGGTGTGCAAACACCTGAAGAGCAATGCCATTGCCCTGGTGAAAGATAAACAGTTAGTAGGTAAGGGTTGCGGACAAACCAGCCGCATCGATGCCCTGCGTCATGCCATTGAAAAAGCAAAACAATTCAACTTCGATTTAAAAGGCGCAGTGCTGGCTTCTGATGCATTTTTCCCTTTCAATGATTGTGTACAGATCGCACACGCCGCCGGTATAGAAGCATTCATTCAACCCGGTGGTTCTGTGAGAGACAAAGACAGCATTGCTTATTGTGTGGAACACAAACTGTCCATGGTAATGACAGGCATGCGGCATTTCAGGCACTAAGCCTTATTATTCTTTTCTTCCCACATTTCGTTGAAGGTTTTCTGGCTGAAATCAAGTTCACTGCGATGGGCTGTCCATCCTTTGAATACTTTGTTCACCACCCAGTTCTTGATCCTGCCATTGCCCATATTCATCATATTCCTGCTGAGGCTCGCGGCTTTCCATGCCTTCCAGGCCAGGCGTTCAGCAATGGAACTCGTACCCTGCAACACGGCTTCGTGCCGGTTCTCCAATAACAGTTCGTGCAGGTTGATGCGTACCGGGCACACTTCTGTGCAATTGCCGCAAAGAGAAGAAGCATAGCTCAGGTGCTTGTATTCATCCATGCCCTTCAAATAAGGTGTGATCACTTTTCCTATGGGGCCGCTGTAAGTAGTTTCGTACGCATGGCCGCCGATATTCTTGTAAACCGGACAAGCATTCAAACAGGCGCCGCAACGTATGCAATACAAAGCTTCTCTTGTTTTGGGATTGGCCAGCAGGTTGGTACGCCCATTATCGAGCAGTATCACAAACATTTCTTCGGGTCCATCTGTTTCATTGGCCTGGCGAGGGCCCATAACAAGGCTGTTGTAAACCGTTACCTGCTGCCCTGTTCCATACGTAGCCAGCAAGGGCCAGAACAAGGCAATATCTTCCAAAGAAGGAATTACTTTTTCTATGCCCACAATTACAATATGTGTTTTGGGCCAGGCGCAACTGAGTCTTGCATTGCCTTCGTTCTCTGTTACCGCTATTCCACCAACATCGGCAACAATGAAATTTGCACCAGTTACACCTATCTCTGCCTGCACATATTTTTCGCGGAGTTTATTACGTGCGATGATCGTCAGTTCTTCCGGACTCAATCCCGGCGCTGTTCCCAGCTTATCTGCAAATACCCTGGCCACGTCTTCCTTGCTTTTGTGCATGGCCGGTGTTACAATATGATAAGGAGGTTCTCCATCCAACTGTTGAATGTATTCACCCAGGTCGGTTTCCACACTTTCAATGCCTTTCGATTCCAGGAAACGGTTCAGGTGTATTTCCTCCGTTACCATACTCTTGCTCTTCACCAGTGTTTTGCAGTTCTTTTCTTTGCAGATGGCGCCAACAGCGTCCAATGCCTGCTCTGCATTTTCGGCCCAGATAACTTTAGCGCCGCGGGCCGTTATTTTCTTTTCAAATTCTTCGAGGTATTGATCGAGGTGTTCTATCGCTTCCCATTTTGCATTCTTCACCCTTTCCCTTGCCAGCATTACATTATCGAATTGCTTCTTTCCTTGCGGCACCACCGCATTATACTTACTGATGTTGAAATTGATCTTGCGCCTGTGATCCAGGTCGGCCGCCTTAACGGAACTTTTGGCAAGGAATGATTCGGCATTTTCTTTCATCCGTTGTAGTTTATTGCGTAAGCGTTGGGTTATTTATGCAGGTGCTCGGCCAAAGCGCAAAGCGCTTCATAAAATTCTTCACCGTATTTCCTGATCAGCGAATCTTTCAAAAAAACATACACAGGCACTTTCAATTTCTTACCCAGTGCACAAGCGGCCTGGCATAAGTCTTCACGCGGTTGATAATTCAAATATTCCACATCGGGATCGCGTTTGCTTTTTTGTATTTTGATGGGGAAGAGGTGACAGCTCAACGGCTTTTTCCAATCCAGTTTACCATCATTATATGCCTGTTCAATAGCGCATTTGATGATACCCCGTTGATCGCGGTAGCCATAAGCGCAGATGCCGCTGTTGACAGTGGGCGTAACCCAACCAAATTCTTTATCGAAAAGATATTTGCCCTGTCTTTCCACTTCCCTGATCCCTTCTTCCGTCATATAGGGTTTGATCGCTTCGTAATATTCCTTTAGCTTTTCCAACTCCCATTTTTCCATCGGGGCGCCGGCATCTCCATCTTCACAACAACCACCCTTGCACTTGTTGAGGTCGCACACAAACTGCTCCTCCAGCACTTCATCGCTGATCAATTTATTGTCGATTGCTAACATGTTGTAAAGATAACTAATTGCCAGACTTCCACCGGAAGGTATTGATCAGGTGTTTCATATCGTCTACCAGGAAACGGTTCACAATGCCCAATGAGTCGGCATTGGGCGTGGCATCGAAATAAAGTGCACCACGCAGGAAATGGCGGGTAGAGTCGGTAAGGAAAAACTGGTTGGCAGTAGCCACATTCCCGCCTACCGTAAAAAAAACGCCATGTACCCCATTGGGGGTAGCCAGCACTGAATCGTCTATAGAATAGGCTTTGGATGCATGTTTTTCTGTGAGTACATACGCATGCTTGATCAGGGTATCGAATTTGTTTTTTCCTACCTCTTTATAGCTGATGTATATCCGGCCATGGAATTGCGGAAAATTCACATTGATCCACCAGGGGTTCTCATCATTGGGCTTACCAAAGAAAGTCGTATCCTTCATTACCTGCGCATACACCGGATATTCAAATGAATACGGGTAACCGGGCTGGTCGAATAACTGATAAGCTCTTTTAGGGAAATCGATCCGGAAATAGCCGGCGGGTTTGGGGGTGAATGTGCTGTTGCAAGCCATTACAAAACAGATCATTACTACAGACAACAACACAGATTGAACAACTTTCATCTCAATATACTTCCTCGCGCGGTTTAATGGATACTTTAATTTTCTGCAACCTGTTCTTCGCTACTTCCAGTACCGTGAAAATAAAATCGCCGCTGCTCACCACCTGGTTGGGCTGCGGAATTTCTCCGGCCAATTCCAGTACCAGTCCGGCCAGCGAATCGCTCTCTCCTTTCACCTGGTCGAAAGTATCGGTTTGCAGTTCCATGATCTTGCATACATCGTTGATCATGGTACGTCCTTCAAAAATATAATTATTGTCGTCTATCTTTTTATAGCCGCTGTCTTCTTCATCAAATTCATCCTTGATCTCTCCAATCACTTCTTCCAGTATGTCTTCCAGGGTAATGATGCCGCTGGTGCCGCCGAATTCATCCACTACCACAGCAAAATGGATGTGCTTGGCCTGGAATTCCTGCAACAGGTCTTCAATCAGTTTTTGCTCATGCACAAAATATGGTGGCCTCAGCAGGGCATGCCAATTGTAATTATCCGGTTCATCCAGGTGGGCTATCAGGTCTTTGGTATGGATCATACCCGCTATATCATCGAGGTCTTCTTTGTAAACAGGTATCCGGCTGTAGTGCAGGTCGCGCACTGTGGCAATCAATTCTCCAAATGATATTTCGTGATCAACACCATGCACATCCATCCGTGTACGCATCACCTGCTTCACTGTTATGTTGCCGAATTGCACGATGCCTTTGAGGATGTTCTTTTCATTTTCTGTAGCGGTATTGTCTGTCGTGAGATCGATGGCATGATCCAGTTCCTGCAGTGTGTAAGCGCCGTTAGAACGCTTTGCCAGTTTTCTTTCAATGATATCGGAATATTTTACCAGGCCTTTGCTCAGCCCCGCGAATGCATACGATACGCCCTGTACGACGGTAGCTGAGTCTTTGGCAAAACGGATATTGTTTTGCGTGGCCAGCACTTTTGGCATCACTTCTCCAAATAAAACCAGTATGAAGGAAACCGCCACTACTTTAATCAGGAATTCCACCCACACTGCATCGAATTTTTCAAAGTTGAACATGTCATCGATGAGCAGGTTGGAAATAATAATGATGGCGATATTGATGAAACAGTTGGCAATGAGCATAGACGCCAATAATGTTTTGGGTTGCTCCAACAAATCAACGATGCGCTGGTAAGGCGGCTGCTGTTTGGATTTGAGCAGGTTGATGTCTTTGTAGGTTAGAGAAAAGAAAGCCACTTCCGATCCCGACAATACAAAAGAAAGGAACAGCAACACGAATAATATCATTACCAATACCGTTGTTCCCTGCGTCTGTATGGCAGACAACAAATAAGGCTGGAATGAAAAGTTCAAAACCGAGTGATGATCCAAAGCAGGTGTAATTAATTTAAGAATGGGGTCATGTTACGGGCAAAAATATCATTTATGCTTTATATCAAAAAGGCAGGCTCTCGCCGGGGTCAGCCGAAGGCGGCGGGATATCGTCGGCATTGTATCCTTCGATCGGATCTCCATGCCCTCCATGTCCATCGCCCCGTTTGTCTAACATGATCAGGTTATCTCCCACCACTTCCGTGGCAAATTTTTTGTTACCTTCTTTGTCTTCCCAACTGCGCGTGCGCAAACGTCCTTCAACATAAATAAGACTTCCTTTGTGAAGGTATTTCTGCGCCAACTCAGCCAGTCCGCGCCATAATACCACAGTATGCCACTCCGTTTGCGAGATCAGCTTGCCCGCCCGGTCTTTATAGGTTTCCGTTGTTGCTAAGGGAAATTTGGCTACCGCGATATTACCTTCCAGGTATTGTACATCAGGATCTTTGCCCAGGTTTCCAATCAACATCACTCTGTTAACACCTCTCATACGATGGATTTTTAGTTCGCCGCAGGTTATATTACTCTTAAAAATAACATTTTTTGTGCAAGAAAAGAACAGGCGTGAAAAAATTTAAGAGCCTATTGAGGCATGTTCTTCCAGGAATTGTGTGATGAAACGGGGAAAAGGAAGTTCTTTCAGCCGCTTCTTTGGCTGCCACTGGTATGACTTCAGGAAATCGGGCTTACTGGAAAGTTTCAGCTCTATGAATTGCCCCCTGATCTGCTGGTGTGTTAGCTGCTGTGTTTGAACAGATGAAATATTTACCAATAATGCATCTGCGATGCCATACTGGTCATGCAGCCATTCCATCACTTTTTTATCGTTCCATTCACAGGCAGCTTCTGTTTCCAAGAGGTAAAATTCAAAAAGGCCTTGCCAGATATCGCGTTGATTCCGTTGGTTCACCAGCCAGTTCCCCCGGTGTTCGAATATGAAATAATAGAACCATCTGTGCTTGCGTTGCAAGGTCTTTTCCTTGACAGGCAACCGGTTCACGTTACCGGTAAGAAAAGCCGCACAATCTTTCCGCGCAGGGCAGTCGATACATGCAGGCGCCATAGGCTTGCATACGGTAGCGCCAAAATCCATGATGGCCTGGTTGAACAGCGCCGGGTATTGCTTATCGAGTACTTCGTCCGCTAATCCGGTGAATAGTTTTTTTCCCGGCATGGTATCGATGGCAGTGTCGAGTCCGAAAAAGCGCGACAGTACGCGGAACACATTGCCATCTAACACGGCATAAGGTTGGTTATAGGCAAAGGAAGCAATGGCTGCAGCGGTATACGGGCCAACGCCTTTCAAACTCAGCAGGGTTTCATAGTCGCGCGGAAATAAGCCTTTGTATTCTTTCACAATCCGGCGTGCAGTGAGCAGGAGATTGCGGCAACGGCTGTAATAACCGAGTCCTTCCCAAAGTTTAAGCACTTCCTGATCGGGCGCGGCAGCCAGTTGTTGTATGGTGGGATAGTGCTGGATGAACCGGTTATAATAAGCCAGCCCTTGTTCTACCCGGGTTTGTTGTAATATGATCTCACTGAGCCAGATCTTGTAAGGATCCTTTTCACCCTTCCATGGCATCTGCCGGCTGTTATGCAGCCGGTGCCATTTCATGAGCATATTTGAAAATTTTTGCTTCATGCCTGGGGCAAATATGCGATAAAACAGCTGAACAGGCGGAAACTGTTCCGCTTCACCGGGGTGAACCGTTTATCTATCAATCAATAACGTCTATAATTTTTACGCCATCTTACTTGCAAATACCAGATTTTTTGACTTATTTTAAGTTAAATAGCAAAAAACCCCCTCCGCAATGCGTAAGTCAGACCTTATCAACCAGATATCGGAAAAAACCGGTATTCCAAAAGTAGATGTATTGGTAACCCTTGAAACCATGTTCAAAGAGGTGAAGGAAAGCCTTTCCAACGGGCAGAATATTTATATCCGTGGTTTTGGCAGTTTCATTACCAAGAAGCGTGCGGCTAAGATCGGACGCAACATCAAAAAGAATACAGCGGTTGAAATTCCTGAGCATTATGTACCGGCTTTCAAGCCTGCGAAAGAATTTGTGAATGAAGTAAAAAGCAAGCACAAGCCGGAGTAACTTTGCAGAAATTCATCGATAAGTGAAAAAGCAGCAGTGGTTACTGATCAGTAGTGCATTTTTAGCATTCATTCTATTATTTAGCTTTGGTATAACCGTACCTCCGCACAAACAGCCCGCCACAGCGGTTGCAGCAAATGCTGCTTCCTCTCCATCTATCCGGTTCGAAACTTTATTGGCGAAAGCCAAGGAACACATCAGTCCCGCACAGGCCGAACGCCTTACCCGGCTTGAAAACGCCGTTGTAAGGGGTGATATAAAAGACCAGCAAATACATGTTTATCACCAGTTGGCCAGGTTCTGGAGCGACTCGGCCCGGGTGTTCGAACCTTATGCTTATTATACCGGTGAAGCGGCGAAGTTGGAAAATTCTGAAAAAAGCCTCACCTTTGCCGCCCATCTGTTTTTAGATAACCTGATGGCAGAAACGAACCCGGCCATGCAAAACTGGCTGGCGACGAATGCAAAAGTTCTTTTAGAGAAAGCCCTCGCCATCAATCCGGCCAATGATTCCAGCCGGATTGGACTGGGTGCCTGTTATATGTTCGGCAATATTTCCGACAATCCTATGCAAGGTATTTTACCGGTGCGTGAGATCGTTGCGAAACATCCCGATAACCTGTACGGGCAAATGATATTGGGTCTGGGAGGCAAGAAAAGCGGCCAGTACGATAAAGCCATTGAAAGGTTCAAGATCGTAGTGGAACACCAGCCCGATAACCTGGAAGCGATTTTTCACCTGGCCGAATGTTACGATCTGCATGGTGAAAAAGCAAATGCCATCCAGTGGTATGAGGTGGCCGAAAAGCTGATCCGGATACCGGAAGCAAAGGCTGAAATTGATAAGAGAATTCTTGAACTGAAGAAATAGAAATTTAATTGTTTAACTGTATAAAATTACTTTGAGTATGCCTTGTGGTAAGAAGAGAAAGCGTCATAAAATTGCGACCCACAAACGTAAAAAGCGCCTTAGAAAAAACCGTCATAAGAAGAAGAACAAATAATTCGTTTCTTCTTTCTAACCATGATATAAACGCGATCCAGGCAAAGCCGGGGTCGCGTTTAACACTAATCTGACATAAGCCACTTCCTTTCTTCACTGTGCAACTTTTCCTTATCCTTCCCTTTTCCGGTGGCAGATTTCACAGATTCAAGTGTGGTTTATTTGCTGTATGATCATACCGGCAAGTGATTTTGTATTTAAAAGTTGCTGTTCTGTGAACAAAGAATTAATCATTAATGCTGCTCCCGCAGGCGTGGAAATCGCGTTGCTGGAAGATAAAAAACTGGTGGAGCTGCACAACGAAAAAGCCGACGCCAATTTTGCTGTGGGCGACCTGTACCTGGGGAAGGTGAAAAAACTCATCCCGGGTCTCAATGCTGCCTTCGTGGATGTTGGCTTCGAGAAAGATGCATTCCTGCATTATACCGATCTGAGTCCTTATGCCCGTTCCATTATCAAGTTCACCCAACTGGCCATGAACAACAAAGAGGAGAATGGGTTCGATTTTTCCAAATTTCAACCGGAAGCAGAGATCGTTAAAACGGGAAAGATCAACGAAGTGTTGAATGGCAAGCCCAATGTGCTGGTGCAGATATTGAAAGAACCCATTGCTGCTAAAGGTCCGCGCCTGAGCTGTGAAATATCATTGCCCGGCCGCTTTGTGGTAGTAACGCCCTTCAATGAGATCGTAGCCGTATCTAAAAAGATACATTCGGCCGAAGAAAGAAAAAGACTGCACAAGATCGTGGAAGCCATCCGGCCCAAGAATTTTGGCGTGATCGTGCGCACTGCTGCCGAAGGCAAGAGCACCGCCGAATTACACCAGGATATGCTGGCGCTTACAGAAACCTGGAAAACCATTCAGAAAAACCTGAAAGGGGCCGCCGCTCCTGTCAGGATCATGAGCGAAGAGAACAAGACCACCAGCATACTGCGTGACCTGTTGAGCGCCGATTTCAATAAGATCGTTGTCAACGATAAAAATTTGTTCGGCGTTACGCAGAGTTATATACAGCGCATCGCACCCGACAAAACAGATATCGTTTCCTTATACAACAACGGACTACCCATCTTCGACCAGTATGGCGTAACCAAACAGGTAAAATCTTCTTTCGGTAAAACGGTCAACCTGCCCAGCGGCGCTTACCTCATTATCGAGCATACGGAGGCGTTGCACGTAATAGACGTAAACAGCGGTTACAAGAGCGTGAGCAATAACCAGGAAGACAATGCCCTTGGCACCAATCTCGAAGCTGCTGAAGAGATTGCAAGACAATTGAGGCTACGCGATATCGGTGGCATCATCGTGGTGGATTTCATTGATATGAAACTGCCCGACAATAAGAAGAAAGTGCAGGAAGCGGTAGAATCATTCATGAAGACCGACAGGGCCAAACATTCGGTATTGCCCATTTCCAAATTCGGACTGCTGCAGATCACCCGTCAGCGCATGCGCCCGGAAGTGAATATCAATACGGCCGAGGTTTGTCCGGTTTGCCACGGAACCGGCAAGATCACTTCCACCCTTTTGCTGGAAGATGAGATTGAAAAACGTTTGCACTACTTGGTTACACACGCGCACAATAACCTTACCCTGGTGGTGCACCCGATCGTTTATTCGCACCTGACCAAAGGCTTCTTCAATTCTATTCTGAAGAAATGGAAACGGAAATTCAAGATGAAACTGAAAGCGCAGGCCAATACCAATTATCAACTCATCGAATTCAGGTTCTTTGATGAAAGGGATGAGGAGATCAAGTTTTAAAGCCATACTTGTTTTAACTAATTTTTAATATTTTTTTAACACTTGCGAAGGATGCTGGTTGCCGGTATCCTTCGCTTGCTTTTGGCGGTACCCGTTCCCACATCAGGGTGTATTTTTTTCTATGAATTCAATGACTGGAAAATCTCTATTGATAATAATATTAAAAAAATAATTGCTGCATGAAAAGCCTTAGACGCTACCTGGCACCATCCTATATATTAAATTTTAGTAAATGTTCATTTTCTTCGTAAAACCCTTTCTCCATGGGTATTTTGGCCAGCTGAAGTGTAAAAAATACCTAACAAAAAATTAACCCGGGGCGGCCCTTTCGGGGGGCATTTAATTTATGCACAAGGACAAAAAATAATTTTGCAATGTGGCCTGTTTTTGTAATTTAGTGGCAGAATTTAATGGGTTAGTAAGTAAACAGGGTCGGCAGTAATGCTGACCCTTTTACATATCCTTAAGCAGGTCTGCAACGTTTTTTCCTTCCATTTATTTCGATTGCCTGTTTTGATCATTTTTAATGATTATGGTAGCAGTTCAATCATCGCATATCAAAGCATGAAATGTATCAACGATTCATGTCATTTTATTTTAGCTGTTTACCTTTAGCCTCTTATGAGTAAAATTAAAACGGCTTTTTTCTGTAGCAATTGTGGTTATGAAAGTGCCAAATGGTTGGGCAAATGTCCGGGCTGTGCGCAATGGAATACGTTTACCGAAGAAGTATTGCAAAAAGGTGGGCAACAGGAAGTGAAATGGGATGGTTATCATCCTGAGAAAAAAGGTTCCCGGGTTATTGCATTGGAAGCGGTAAGCGCCGGTGAAGAAAAAAGAATCGTTACAAAAGATCCTGAACTGAATCGCGTGCTGGGCGGAGGTATTGTTCCCGGCAGCCTGGTATTGGTAGCAGGCGAGCCTGGTATTGGTAAGAGTACCTTGTTTTTACAAAACGGATTATTAGCCAATGAACTCGTAGTATTATATATCAGCGGAGAAGAAAGCGAACAGCAGGTAAAGATGCGTGCCGATCGCCTGAAGATCATCAATCCTAATTTTTATTTACTCACTGAAACCGCTACGCAGACCATCTTCCAGGAAATCAAAAAACTGAAACCGCAACTGGTCATTGTAGATTCGATACAAACCCTTCAATCCAATCTCATCGATTCATCTGCCGGCAGTGTATCGCAGATCCGCGAATGCGCCGCTGAATTCCATCGCTTTGCCAAAGAAACAGGCACACCTGTTTTCCTTATCGGTCATATTACGAAAGACGGCGCCATTGCCGGTCCGAAAATACTGGAACACATGGTAGACACCGTATTGCAGTTCGAAGGCGACCGGCATTATGTGTACCGCATCCTCCGTACTTTGAAGAACCGTTTCGGCAGTACAGCTGAACTGGGCATTTATGAAATGACGGGTGAAGGCATGCGCACCGTATCCAATCCTTCTGAAATACTCATTGCCCAGCGTGAAGAGCAGTTGAGCGGCAGCGCCATTGCTGCAACGATCGAAGGTATGCGGCCTTTGCTGGTAGAAGTGCAGGCACTTGTAACACAAAGCGTATATGGCACACCGCAAAGAACGGTAACAGGTTTTGATTTGCGCAGGTTGCAGTTATTACTTGCCGTGTTGGAAAAAAGAGGCGGCTTCCAGTTTGGTATGAAAGATGTTTTTGTAAACATCGCCGGCGGCATCAAGGTGGAAGACCCTTCGCTTGACCTGGCCGTAATCTGCGCACTGCTCTCTTCCTATGAAGACATACCCCTGCCGCCGCATATCTGTTTTGCGGGTGAAGTAGGATTGAATGGTGAGATCAGGGCCGTAAACAGGATCGAGCAACGCATAGCAGAAGCAGAGAAACTCGGCTTTGAAAAGATCATCGTTTCGCAGTACAACAGAAAAAGTTTCAACCCGAAATCATTCAGGATCGAGATCATTCCGTTAGGCCGGGTAGATGAAGTGTATCGCCAACTGTTTTAGATTTTCGGCAAATACCTGTTCATCCATCACTGCATACCGCTTATTTTGGATGCATGATCGCTTTGCTGAAATCCATTGCGGCGGACTTCGGTCATCTTTTTTTCCCGCATAATTGCGAAGGATGTGGTACCGATATCCTTGAGCACAACAACCTGTTGTGCGGTAAATGCTTGTTGCAATTACCCGGAACAAATTTCTTCCCACTGCAAGGCAATCCTGTTGAAAAGATCTTTTATGGCCGACTGCCGGTAATACAGGCCGGAGCCGCCTATTATTTCACCAAACATTCACTCCTGCAACACCTGTTGGTGCAACTCAAATACAAGCAACAGCGCGAGTTGGGTTATTTTTTTGGCAGGATGATGGGAAGAATGCTGGAAGCCAGCGGCAGGTTTGAAACGATAGACCTGCTGATTCCTGTTCCACTCAACAGTAAAAGAGAATACCGCAGGGGATACAACCAGTCACAACTCATCTGTGAAGGAATTGCCACTGTATGGAACAAGCCTTTGTTGTCGCATGCCCTCGCCAGAACAAAATTCACCGATACCCAAACACACCAGAGCCGGCTCAGCCGCTGGCAGAATATGGAAAATGTATTTGCTATCAACGATCCGTTATCTCTTCAAAACAAACACATATTACTCATTGACGATGTGATCACCACCGGCGCTACACTGGAAGCCTGCGGGGCTGCGCTATTAAAAGCTGGTAATGTGCGTATTAGCGTTGGCGCCGTTGCATATACCATCTGATAGCCGCCCATTCATCAAATTGAGCGTTCACATTTCCGATAATCATGCTAACTTCAGCACTTAAATAATTACCCATGAAATACCTCATGACATTTGTTATAGCCGCTTTGTTGAGTGCATTCACCCTGCCTGTCGGCCCTAGCATACACCAGTTCAAAGTAAAATCCATTGATGGAGGTGTGATAGATTTTGCCAAATTCAAAGGCAAGAAAATACTGGTGGTGAATACAGCTTCCAAATGTGGTTTCACTCCTCAATATGAGGCGCTGGAGAAAGTATATGAAACATACAAAGACAAGCTGGTGATCGTTGGCTTCCCGGCCAATAATTTCGGCTCACAGGAGCCCGGCAGCAATGATGAGATACAACAGTTCTGTAAAGCCAGATTCGGTGTAACTTTTCCCCTGGCCAGCAAGGTTAGTGTAAAAGGAGATGATACAGCGCCCATTTACAAATGGCTTACCAGCAAAGACCAGAATGGCGTGCTGGATGCAACCATTGCCTGGAACTTCAACAAATTTTTGTTGGATGAAGACGGAAAAATGATCGCTTATTTTCCCAGCAAAGTAAAGCCCGACGATGAGGAAATATTGAAGTACCTGAAATAGGTCTTTCAGTATTACTTTTGCTCCTTCATGCAATTCAAAGACGTTATAGGTCAGTACGCCACGAAGCAGCACCTGGTAGAAATGGTAGAGCAAAACAGGCTCAGTCACGCACTGCTTTTTCTAGGGCGTGAAGGCAGTGGAACACTACCCCTTGCATTGGCATTTGCACAATATGTGGTGAGTCAGCCTGTGGCATCTCCCGAAGTGGCCGATCTGTTCGGCGGATTTACCGCACTGGAATCAAAACCTTCTTTTTTGACTCCGGAGCAGGTTGTTGGAGAATCTGCATTCCAACGGGCAGAACAACTGATCCACCCCGATCTTCATTTTTCATACCCGGTGATCCCCAGGAAAAGTGGCGATAAACCCATCAGCGCCGATTATATCAGTGAATGGCGCGAATTCATCACACAATTCCCTTATGGCAATGTGTATGACTGGCTCCAGTTCATCGGCGCTGAGAACAAGCAAGGTAATATCACGGCTGATGAATGCAATGACATCATCCGCAAGCTGAGCCTGAAAAGTTTCGAAAGCGAATACAAAGTGCTGGTGCTGTGGATGCCCGAATACCTGGGTAAGGAAGGCAATAAACTGTTGAAGCTGATAGAAGAACCGCCCCCCAATACTTTATTTATACTGGTAGCCGAGAACGATGAGCAGATATTGCCCACGATCCTCAGCCGTTGCCAGTTGGTAAAAATCCCTTCGCTCGAAAACAACGAGATGGAACAAGCCTTGGTAGAAAGGGCCCAGGCCAGTGTTGAAACAGCCCGCCAGATCGCCGGCATCTCTGAAGGCAATTACCGCGAAGCCCTCCAGTTGTTGCAGCATTCCGATGAAGATTGGCAAAGCCTGCTGCGCGACTGGCTGAATGCCACCCTGAAAGGCGGTCCCCTGGCCCAGGTGAAGTTTACAGAGGAAGTGAGTAAGCTGGGAAGGGAAAAGCAGAAACAGTTCCTGCGTTATTTCAACCACCTGCTGGAACTGAGCGTCCGTATTAAGGTACTGGGTGCCGGGCAGCTGATGATGGGCGATAATGAGCGGGATTTTGCCCTCCGCCTCAATAAGATCGCTTCGGTAAGCCAGCAGCAAGCCATCATCGAGGAGTTGGACCGGGCAGCTTACTATATTGAGCGGAATGCCAATGCCAAAATGCTGTTCCAGGCGCTTACCATCAAACTATACCACATCATTCAGAACAAAACCCTAATTTTGAATAATTGAGGATTCGCCCGGAGCGGATCCGGAGAGCATGAACCTGTAGGGGGAAACAGAATGTACAACGCTTATCACTATAATTTTGAAAGCATTGATGCTATGCAAGGTTGCACAAATGACATATCGTCCTGATCGCTGTACAACGGAAATCCGCATGTACCATAAGTGACAGAACAGCAGCCACGCGCAGTACTGTAGTCCCCACACAAGCCATCCTCTCCTAACCAAGTCGTTAACCTATTAACTTATATCGAATGGGATGTGGATCTTGTGGAACCGCAGTTGGTGGTAAGCCGGGGGGGTGTAAAAGCAATGGGGGTTGCAGCACAGGTGGCTGTAACCGGATGAATGTGCACGATTGGCTGATGAATCTCCCGTTCAGCGATCCCGAAAGCAATTGTAAGGTAGTTGAGGTGAGCTTTAAACAGGGCAGCCGGAAAGAGTTTTTCCGCAATACTACTTTGCAGTTCTTCGAAAAGGGCGATTATGTGTCGGTAGAAGGGGTAGGTGGATTTGATGTAGGAGAAGTGAGCCTTACCGGGGAATTGGTACGCCTCCAGTTGAAAAAGAAAGGGGTGGATGAACAGAACCCTGAAATGAAAAAAATACTTCGCCGCGCTTCCGAAAGAGATATAGAGACTTTTAAAATAAGTAAGGGCCGCGAAAAGGAAATTTTAGCCCGTAGCCGCGCCATCGCCAAGCAGCTGAACCTGCAAATGAAACTGAGTGAAGTGGAAATACAGGCCGATGGCAAAAAAGGTACTTTCTTTTATACCGCCGACGACCGCGTTGATTTCCGTGAGCTGATCAAGATATATGCCGGCGACTTCAAAGTAAAAGTGGAGATGCGCCAGATCGGTATCCGACAGGAAGCCGCCAAAGTGGGTGGAATTGGCAGTTGCGGCCGCGAGCTCTGTTGCAGTACCTGGCTTAACGATTTCAAAAGCGTTAACACCACTGCGGCGCGTTACCAGAACCTTTCCATCAACCAGACCAAATTAAGCGGACAATGCGGCCGTTTGAAATGTTGCCTGAATTACGAGCTGGATACTTATCTCGATGCATTGCAGCATTTCCCCGATTATGCCGATTCCCTCGAAACAGTGATGGGTACCGCTCAACTGGTGAAGAAAGATATCTTTAAAAACCTCATGTGGTATTCCCTGCCCAACAATACCAAACATTATCCTTTAACCATCCAGCGCGTGAAAGAAATCAAGCGGATGAACCAACAGGGGCAAAAGGCAGAGGAATTACAGGCAGTAGAAATATCGGGTAATAAGCAGACAGAAACGGAGACTGCTTTTGTGGAACTGGTTGGACAGATCAGCCTTCGCACCCTGGAAAAGAACGACCGCCGTCGCCGCGACCAACAAAAAAACCAGCAACGGCAGCAGCAAGAAGGCCGTAATGGCGGACAGCAAAAAGGGCCCAGGCAACAAGGTCAAGGTCAAAGACCTCAAGCGCAAGGGCAAGGCGGACAGCAAAATCAAAACCGTCCTCCTCAGCAAGGCAATCAAGGTGGTCAGCGGCCACAACAAAAACAGCGGCCACAGGGCGGACAACCAAACCGCGGTGGTGGTGGGCAGGGACAGAAACCTCCGCAAAACCCGAACCAGCAGCCGCCGAAACCTTAATCACCGATCAGTTCAGCCATTTGCTTTGTCGTAAACTCCATCAATGTTTTGATGTGTGCAGGTGAAAGATCAAATTTCAAACCTGCGGCAGCATATAATTCAGGCAGGGTACGGGTTCCACCCAGGCTCAGTGCATGGATATAATGCTGCAAAGCCTGTTGCGGGTTTTGCTGGTATTGCATCCACAAACCAATAGCCCCTAACTGTGCAATTCCGTATTCAATATAATAGAAAGGCACTTCAAACAAATGTAATTGCCTTTGCCAGCCGATCTGCCGGAAATGGTCGAGCCCGGTATAATCGATACTTTTTGCAGAAAACTCTTCCAGTATTTCCATCCATTTAGCGGTTCTTTCTTCTACGGTATGTGTTGGATTCTCGTACACCCAATGCTGGAATTTATCAATGATGGCAATCCATGGGAAAATGGTAATGGTTCTTTCCAACTGGTGCTCTTTTGCGCGAATCAGGTCTTCTTCCTTATCAAAGAAAGCCTGCCAGTGATCCATGGTGAACAACTCCATCGACATGCTGGCCACTTCTGCAATCTCCATAGGATATTCTTTGAATGCGCTCAACTCCAGGTGATGGGCCAGGAAAGAATGTACAGCATGTCCGCCTTCGTGTACCATCGTCGTTACATCGCTCATTTGTCCGGCTGCATTCATAAAAATGAATGGAGCGCCACTCTCTGCCAGCGGACAGTTATAGCCACCGGGCGCTTTGCCCTTCCTGCTTTCAAGATCGAAATGCTGCATCTCGTTCATCTTTCTCAAACAGTTGGCAAAAAAAGGATTCAATGCTTCAAAGCACGCTACTGATTTTTCATAGAGGTCTTTCCCGTCTGCAAAAGGCTTCAACGGCATTACACCATCCGGCTCTGCTTCCGTATCCCAGGGACGCAGGGTATCGAGCCCGAGCTTTTGTTTCTTCCTTTCGTAGATCTTTTCAATTAAGGGCAGTACATGCAGCTTCACGGCTTCATGGAACTGGAAACAATCTTCTTTGGTATAATCAAAGCGGCCCAGTTCAACAAACTTATAATCACGGTAGTTCGCAAAACCTGCATTCAGCGCTACCTGGTGGCGTTTGGCTATCAGCCCGGAATATAGCGTGTGCATGGCGTCTTTATCTTGCAGCCGCCGGTCTTGTATCTTTCTGTAAACTGTTTCGCGCAGCTCGCGGTCGTGGCTTTCGAGAAATTTCGCAGCCTGTTGCAGTGTGTATTCCTGCCCGTTTACTTCTACCGTCATTTTACCTGCGATGGCCCCATACTGCTGTTGCATCACACTCAGTTCGGCCTGTATGGGTATATTGGCTTCGCGAAAAAGGTCGATGCTTTTCTTTACGCTTCTCAGGTAAGTAAAATATTTCTGTTGATCCAGCGCTGTGGTAAAGGGACAATCGATCAGTTTCCTGTTGAGCTTATCACTGTATGGTTGCAGTTTCGGTTGTATCTCCATACAGAAATAAGTGAATGCCTCTTCCAGCGCGGGGTCGGTCGTATCGCAGGTCATGCGTATCTGGCGCCAGCAGGCATCTTCACTTACTACTGCCTCCAGCTCACTGATATCTTTCAACCAATGCTCCAACGCTTCCTTTGTAGGAAGGGGGCGATTGGTCAATTGCACAAAAAAGGGCTCCAGTGTTTCCCAGGTAGTTACTTTAAAATCGGCCGGAACAAAATGCCTTTCCAGCTTCCTGATATCCGCGCTTACATTCATTTCTTTGGATTTTGAATGGCAAAATTAGTTGAATGAGGCTGCGGATAAGCAGGGAGAGTAGTATTTTTACAAACTTTATCAAACAGGAGTTTTGTGGCTGATATCATACAGTTGTTGCCCGATAATATTGCCAACCAGATAGCGGCTGGAGAAGTGATCCAGCGTCCGGGCAGTGCAGTGAAGGAATTATTGGAAAATGCGGTGGACGCCGGCGCCACCGAGATCCGCCTCCTGGTGGCCGATGCCGGTAAAGCGCTGGTGCAGGTAATAGACAATGGCAAGGGCATGAGTCCCGCCGATGCGCGTATGGCTTTCGAGCGACACGCCACCAGCAAGATCCGTGAGATCGACGACCTGTTCCGCATCAAAACCATGGGTTTCCGCGGCGAAGCGCTGGCATCCATTGCCGCCGTTGCGCAGGTAGAGATCAAGACACGCAGGCAGGAAGATGAACTGGGTTCTTTTGTAGAAATAGAGAACAGCCTGGTGATCAAACAGGAGCCCTGCTCCACCCCGGCAGGAACCAATATCAGCATGAAGAACCTTTTCTTCAATGTGCCTGCCCGCAGAAATTTTCTGAAAAGCAATGCTGCCGAACTGCGGCATATCATAGACGAGTTCATTCGCGTGGCGATGGCTTTTCCCCATATCTTTTTTTCGCTCACCAGCAATGGCCAGGAAGTATTTCACCTGGAACCTGGCAGCCTCAAACAACGCATCGTACAGGTATTGGGCAATCCATACAATGCAAAGCTGGTAAGTGTTTCAGAGCAGACGGATTACATGAACATTTACGGTTTTGTGGGTAAACCGGAAACAGCGCGCAAGACGCGTGGCGACCAGTATTTCTTTGTCAACAACCGCTTCATCAAAAGCGCTTACCTCAATCATGCGGTCAATACGGCTTTTGAAGGATTGATCGCTAAAGACAGCTTCCCCGGTTATGTTATTTATATTGAGCTTGATCCTGCGCAGGTAGACATCAATGTACACCCTACCAAACAGGAGATCAAGTTCGAAGATGAGAAGATCATTTATGCTTTTGTGCAGGCTGCTGTTAAACATGCACTGGCACAATTCAGCATCGCTCCTTCACTTGACTTTACCTTGAACCAGGAGATACAACAGCTCGATGCCGTGAGTAAACCGTTCACAACCGATCAAAAAGATGCAGCTGTTTCTTCCAGTCTCTACAGGACTTTCACACAGAAGAACCAGGCGCATTTTATTGAAAAAGAAAACAAAAGCGAGTTGAAAGCGTGGAAAGAATTTTTCATTCAACCCGCTCAACCTGTTACCGCACCTATTATTGAAGAGCCTAAAAAATGGGTGGTAATACCCGATACGCCTTTGTTGCAATTGCATAACACGTATATCATTGCTTCTACCATCAGCGGTTTTATTTTGGTGCATCAGCAACTGGCGCATGAGCGGATATTGTACGACCGTTACAGCATGGCAGCTCACAGCAGCAAAATACCCACACAAAAAAGCCTGTTCCCCGTTACATTAGAATTACCCGCAGCTGATGCCGCATTGTTGCAGGACCTCCTGCCCGATTTGCAAAGCATTGGCTATGAGGTAGAACCCTTTGGCAACAATAGTTTTGTGATACAGGGCATTCCGGCAGATATAGTGCCCGGCAATGAAAAACATGCCATTGAACTGCTCATAGAACAGTTCAAACATTTCAGCAGCGATATCAAATTCAGTAAACGTGAGAAGCTGGTGCGATGCATGGCCAGGCAACAGGCCATCAAAGCCGGTCAGTCTTTAACGCAACAAGAAATGCTCAGGTTGGTAGAGGAATTGTTTGCCTGCAGCAGTCCGAATGCAACGCCTACGGGCAGTCCTACTTTCCTGGAATTCAAAGAAGACTATCTCGACAGGATGTTTGGAAAATGATCGTGCCTATCAACTTCTTTCAGCAGCACGAAGCCATCTTTCGGGAATATCATTGTTACCGGCAGTAAGATAATCGAGGTAACTGCAAGCTACATATTGTCCGTCATGCAATTGCATCCACCAGCGACCGGTGCGTTTGCTTTGCAGGAATATCGTTTCCACTTCTGCAAAAGCCATGGTGAATTCATTGAACTCAGTCCTTTCAGTGAGCATGGCTTCTTTTTTGCCTTTGCTGATACCATCCATCAGGTACCAAAGCATGTGCGATATCTGTTTCGCTGTGAGTTGTTGTACGTCCTGGGAAGTTACATAACCATAGATGCCAATGCTGTTACAGATATGGCTCATACCCGCATATTGCATAAGGGTGCAGGCTTCTTCTCCATTGAATCCATTTGGACTGAGGTAGTTGGCCGGCGCATGTGAATGCTGTATAGCGGCAATATCAAAACTGAACAATTCGCTGTTGCGGATAGAAGGTTCCATCTCTTCGATATGTTCTTTCACTTTTCCTACGCGGTAACAATCGAAGCGTAATTTATCAATCGTTTCCAGCATCTGCGGATGCAGGAAATAGCTTTGAAAACCAATATGCGTGTAATGCCTGAGGTGGTTAGGCGTACCCGTAAACAAGTCCACCAAAAAATTATCGGCGGGCAATACGCTCTCCATATCAAGGTCCATCCGTGCATCCACACATACTGTGTCGATGATCTTGTTCAGCGGTCCGTATGCAGCATATTGCGCCATGGTGAGGTCGTGCGACCCGCCCAGTATCACTACTTTTTTGTTCAGGGCAATCAGTTCGTTCACTACCATGCGCAGGGCAGCGTAACTGTCTTGCAAAGTGGCCCCGCATTTTACGTTGCCTATATCCGCCACATTCACATCGGTATGCCAGTGGAACAGTTTATAATATTCGTTACGAATGGCATCGGGTGCATCTGTATGGGTGTACTGGATACCGGCACCCCTCATTTCTCCGCAGCCAACCAATACGAGGTCTGCATGGTCGATATCGGGGAACACTTCATCGTATACTGCTATATGTCTACCCAGTTGGGTATCTCTGAACCCTTCATCATTGGAAAGTTGTGCAATACTTACAGGCTCCAGGAAATCTATGATCGTTTGCAATGACATTGTCAGGTTCGGTTTGTGACAAACATAACGTAAAAGGAGAGAAAAAATTGTTTAGTCGGTATACTTATAACCCACCCCCCTTACCGAGTGAAAATGACGGGGGTTCCGGCTGTCCTGTTCAAAGTATTTCCGGAAGCTGAGGATGAAATTGTCGATCGTTCGGGTGGTGGGATACACATTATAACCCCATACTACCTGCAATATTTTTTCGCGGGTAACTACTTCTCCTTTGTTCTCAACCAGCAGCTTCAACAGCATGGCTTCCTTCCTGCTCAGCTCAATTCTTTCTCCATTCCAGGCAATAGCATCCTGGGCTTTGAAATCGATTTGATTACCGCCGAATTCATAGTTATCCCCTACCGTTTCTTTTTCCTGCAGCTTTTTATTTTTCTCGATCAGCTTTTCAATCCGCAGGAACAGTTCTTCCAGGTTAAAAGGTTTGGTGAGATAATCATCGGCTCCTTTTTTCAATCCCAGTACGCGGTCACTGCCCGTATTCTTAGCGCTCAGGATCAGTATGGGCACTTCATTGTGGTTGATGCGTATGCTTTCCGTTACGCTGATGCCGTCGATCTCGGGCAGCATGATGTCCATGATGATGAGATCAAAATATTCGTTGCCTACTTTTTTGAGGGCTTCTGTACCGTTGAAAGCAGAGCTCACTTCATAACCTTCCAGTTCCAGGTTCAGTTTGAGTGTTTCATGAAGATGTTCTTCATCTTCCACCAGCAATATGCTCGCTTTATGATCTTTCATTTGTTTCGGTCTTTTGAACGGTCTACGGATCAGGTCTGGAATAATACTGTAAAAATACTGCCTTGTGGTTGGTTATGCACCACAGATATGGAGCCATTGTGCCGTTCGGCAATTTTTGCGCAGAGGTACAATCCCAGGCCCGTACCCTTGGCAGAGCGGGTATTTTCATTCCCTATGCGGTAAAATTTATCGAATATTTTTTTCCGCTCCGTATCGGGGATGCCGCTGCCTTCGTCTGTCACGGCCAGCAATACTTCGTCATCCGATGCAACCAGTTTCACTATAATGGCTGAAGCAGGCGGTGAGTATTTCATCGCATTTTCTACCAGGTTATTGACCAGCATCTGCAACAGCAGGTCTTCTCCTTTCAGGTAAACTCCTTCTTCTATCTCCTCTTTGATCTCGCGATTTGGAAACCGGTTTTTAAAATCATCGATGCAGCCTTCTACCAGGTCGGTAAAATTGAGTTCGGGCTGGGTGGTGAAATCAACACCCGATTCCAATTGGGCGGCCAGCAGCATATTGTTGCACAGGGCGTTCAGCCTGTTGGTTTCCTGGAGGCTGTTGCTGATGAGTTGTTGTTGCTTCTCTTCGTCCAGCTTTCTTCGTTGTAAAGTTTCCAGGTTCAAACGTGTAACGGCGATGGGTGTTTTCAGCTCATGGGTAACAGCCATCATGAAGTTTTGTTGTTGCTGTACAAAGCGGATCTGTTTGCGTGTGGTACGGAATACGAACACGGCGCCCAATACTACCAACGCCAGGAAGGTCATGCCTTCGCCAATGTATTGTGATGTTTTCCGATTTTTCGCTTCTTCGATCTGTACTGCTTTAACAAAATAAGCAGGATCGTCTTTTTTAAGTTCCTGGAGCCTGATGGCGCTGATCTCTTTGTTTTGTTTCTCCAATGCAATGAACCACCACGACAGGGCTGCTATCATATACAGCAGCAGGAACCAATATACAATTGTTACAATGGCCAGTTTTTTTGATCTAAAAAAACTCATGGCTTGGTTTTTTCAACACGGATGCCTGCATTCAGTACATATGGCAGGGGGTCTTCGCGCATGGCCTGTTGCAGGGTGAAGACATAATTTCCTTTTTTCAGTTTCACCGGATGGCTGGTGATGAGGATGCGGTGATCGAACACATCGCCCATGCCTACGCCCAGCCAACCTTTGGCATTATTGGCCAGGGTGAGGTTCAGCATCTGCTTCCTGGCTGTGTCAAACGGCGCCTGTGTGGTTACGTTCAGCCAGATATTGTTGTAGCGGTAAGCGTCTTCATGCCTGATCACTACATAGATATTATAAGTCGATACGGTATCTTCTATTTGAAAGCGGAAGTTGGGTTTCTGGCTGCTTTTCCATTCATGTTGCGGGAAAAAAGCCATCTTTTCATAAACATCCAGTGTATCGCAGGCCTGTAATAACAAAAGGCCCAGGGCAACCAGCAGTATGGGGAGTTTGTTCAAGGAGATTTTTTTTCAAAGATACGGGCAAGCTACAACACATTCAATACCTGTTCCTTGGCCTTCTCCAGCTCGTCTTTCATCAGTATCACACATTGCTGCATCTGTGAGTCGTAGGCTTTAGAACCGGTGGTATTGATCTCTCTTCCGAGTTCCTGCAATATGAACGATAATTTTTTCCCTTTACTGATATCTTTTTCTTCCAGTATCGTACGAAAATAATCGCAATGGTTTTTCAGTCGCACCTGTTCTTCGCTGATGTCGATTTTTTCAATATAATAGATCAGTTCCTGTTCCATGCGGTTGGGATCATAATTGTCTTTCCCCACATTGTCTTCCAGCACTTTAACCAATCCTTCCTTGATCTTTGCTCTCCGCTTGGGTTCCAGGGCCTGAATGGCTTGTTGTTGCGCTTCTATATTGGCAATCCGCAGGAGCAGGTCGGCCTCAAGCGATTTGCCTTCGTCTTTGCGGTGCTCATTGAGATCGCCGATGGCAGCTTTCATCAAACGCTCAAAGCTTTTCCACTCTTCATCGCTCAGTGTTTCAGTAGAAGGGGTGATGACATCGGGTAGTTTCAGGATCGTGCTGAGAATGTCTCCGTGCGGGAGTTTCAGCTCATTGGCCAGTTCCGATACGGGCTGGTAATAAGCTTTGGCCAGATCGGTATTGATGGTAACAGGTTTGGACGCACCGTTTTGTTTGATGGTGATCACACATTCCACACTTCCTCTTTGCAACCCTTCATTCAGCAAATTGCGTATATCGAATTCAAAAGGTTTTAACAGCGCCGGGATATTCAACCGGAGGTCAAACTGTTTGCCGTTCAGCGAACGAACTTCAATAAGAAAAGTCTTGTCGAACAGGGTCTGCTCTGCCCTGCCATAACCTGTCATGGAATACAACATCGCGTTGGTGTTAATGGTGCAATGTAAGCAATGTAATGTTTGATAACAAGTCAGCACCTGTTTTCATGAGAAAGGGGGCATAAATGCCCCCTTCTTTCAACCAAAAACCACTGCTTGCTATTGCTTCGTCACTGTATAACTATTATCGATAAACCTTACTACAAACTTGTAATTACCCGAAGCATCCGGTCCAGGGAAATTCGACGATGCATCGTATGCAAAGGTTCCGCCTGCTTTCAAAGAAGGGATGGTATTATCTGGCACAGCAAACTTGTGACTCCAATCGCCATTCACCGGCAAGAACAAGTATTGTTTTCCTCCTGTCAGAGACAGGGCCAGTTCGAACTGGGTAGAGTTCACCTGTGTAAATTGCTGGCTAGGTACCGGCACCGGGTTGTTCCATCCGCCCGGAGTAGCATCACCTACAATGAACAGGTTGCTGGGCAATACCCCGGTATATGGTGTAACGGTGAATTTACCTGCCTGGAAATCTACAATGATCTTATACCTGCCGGAAGTAGCCGGACCAGGGATATTATCGTTCAGGTCGGCGCCGAAGCTGCCACCTGCATTGAGGCTTGCAACTGTTTTATCGGCCACGGAAAATTTGTGGCTCCAGTCGCCATTTACCGGTAACAGTAAATATTCATTACCACCTGTCAGGTTGAAAATACCTCCGTAAGTAACCGAATCAATTTTAGTGAACTCCTGAGTCGGGGCTGGAACGGGGTTGTTCCAACCACCGGCAGTAGCACTACCTACAATGAATAACCTGCCGGAAGCAGGGGGAGTAACTTTCGGCGGTATTTTGTAGGGCGTCATTTTTACTTTGATCACATTGGATCGCAGTAATTCGTTGTTATTGGCATAAGAGGAAGTGATCCGGATATCCATATCATAGGCCACACCAAAAGAGAAACCATATCCCAACAAAATCGCATTCAGGTCTTTTGCGGTGAAGGAAGTGGTCAGCGCACCGCTGAGGGTACGGCTCACTGATTTGGAGAAATTCCTTCCGCTGGAATCGATCTCAACAATGTATTTAACCGTTGAAGAGTCTACTGAATATTTGGGATTGCTCCAGGATAAAGTGAGGGCTATTTTTAAAGAATCTGCAGGGGCTGCTGCAACCGTGCTGGAAGAACTGCTCAATGTAACCGCAGTTCCCGGCTGGTAATATGGCAGATCGCCCACCTTCTTCTCACAGGCTGTAAAGAAACCAATCAACAGCACTGCGAGGAAACTGAGTTTTGCAAAATATTTCATAGTCATTTTGTTTAATCGTTGCGTTTATTGTTTGGTTACGATGAATTTGCCACGCTGGAAGTCGGCCTGTATTTTATAGGTACCGCTTGCAGTAGGGGCAGGAATATCTTGTCCAGAATCTGCAATAAAATCTCCGCCACTGTCTCCCAAACCGGCAATGGTATTGTCTTTCACAGCATACTTGTGGCTCCAGTCGCCATTCTTAGGCAGGAACAGATAGTGCTTGCCTCCGGTGAGTGCCACTGTGATCTCATAAAAAGTAGGGCTTATCTGTGTAAACTGCTGGCTGGGCACGGGCACAGGATTATTCCACCCACCCGGCGTGGCGTCACCTACCAGGTACAAAACGCCACCAGAGGGTGGTGTTACTTTGGGAGGAATCGCGTACGGTGTTACGGCGAATTTCAGCACGTTGGAAATCAGCATGGCAGCATTATTGGCCATATAAGATTTCACCCTGATCTCAAGATTGTGTGACATGCCGGGTTTCAATTGCAACTGATTCAACAGGTAGTCGTTGAACTGTCCCTGTGCGATAGACAAAGAGAGGTCCTTGCTAACAGCAACCGTTTGCTTGCCCGGATTGGTGAAGTTGGCGCCGCTGGTATCGATCTCTACCAAATAAGAAACATCCTGCGATCCAATGCCTGAAGTGAATTTATAATTGGGATTGGTCCAGGAAAGTTTGATCGCTTCCTGGTCGCGCATGGTATAGTCCAGTGCAATGGTATTGCTCACAGATGATGTCAACACAGGATTCGTGCCTCCTTCAAAATAATTCCTGGCTTCATCCTTTTTGCACGACGCAACAGTAATGGCGAGCAGGGATGAGAAGAAGAGGTATTTAAAAATATTTTTCATGACAAAAAGTTGACTGTTTAAGAATTAATACCCTGGGTTCTGGTCCAGGTTACTGTTAGAAGTCCTGTTAGATGCAGGGACCGGATATAGGTTGTATTTCGAATCAACACCAGTTCCGGAAGACACACCTCCTTTCCATGGCCACAGGTATGTATTCGTGGTCAGCAGGTTGTACCGGATCAGGTCTGTTCTGCGATGTCCTTCCCAATACAATTCCCTTGCGCGCTCATCCAGTATCAGTTGCAGGTTCAAATCTCCCGCAGCCAGTTGGCCAACATTGTTGGTACCATAACTATCGCCATAGGCCCTGAATCTTATTTTGTTGAGATAAGTTAAAGCAGTAGCTGCATCTCCTCCTGTACCGCCACGGAGTACTGACTCGGCGTAGATCAAGTACATTTCAGACAGGCGGAAAACAGGGAAGTCAACATCAGAGAATGTTTTGGTAACATCAGATACGGCACCGCCATCTGAACGAATGTTCACGTATTTTTTCACATGCACTCCGTTTGCGAAATTGCTCACATCGCTGATCGCCATTTGTGAATTGGATGTGCCGAATTTGGAAGTTGTGAAGAGTGCTCTTTGGTCTGTATTACCCGATCTATCGGCAAACAGGTTGGCCAATGCCGATGTAGCGCGGTAACCATACCATCCACCGCCTACGCCGTACTCTGCGGCATCATCACCCGCAGCCGCATGCACAAAAAAGGTAGTATTACCATAAGCCTGTGTATGTAATCCATCGCAATTGATAGCGAAGATGAATTCATCTTTCTGCTTATCATTATCGGCCATGAACAGTTTGCTGTATCCTGATTTCAGTGTATAACCTCCGCCGATCACTTTCTGCGCATAGGTGATCGCATCGCTGTACCGGGGTGTTCCGGTATATACGCCTGCGTTAAGGTACATGCGTGCCAGCAACGCCCATGCAGCGCCCTGGTCTACCCTGCCATACTCGATGGTTTTCACAGGAGCCAGGTCGGCATCGATTGCTTTCAGTTCTTTTTCAATGAAAGCAAAAAGATCGGCTCGTTTGATCTGCTTGGGTAGGCTGCTTCCGATACCATCTGCTTCGGTAATAAAAGTAGAGTTACCAAACAGATCCATCATCACCCAATAATTAAAGGCCCTCAGGAAACGGGCTTCCGCTCTCGATTTTTTGATATCGGCGGCATCGTTACCTGTAATACCCCTGGAGGCAAGTTTAGCATCTGTCGATTCGCGCAGGTATTCGTTGATGAGCGTGATGTTATAAATAGGTCTTGCGTACATGCCTTTCAAAAAAGGATCGGCGCTGGTCCATTTCAGGTCATGAAAATCATGGATGGTCTGGTCATTCCAGGCTACCACTGCTTCATCGGTAGGCAACTCTTCGCAATTGAAAAAGCCGCGGATGAATGCTACCTGTGAACCTTCATCGAGACCACCGCCGATATCGGGATTGCCCGCAGGACCTGCATTACCGGTAATAGCCAATGAACCATATATTTTGGCCAGCACGCTTTTATAACCGGCCGCACTGGAATAGGTTTTCTCAGGCGTGAGGTCGTTCTGCGGAAACAAGTCCAGTTTTTTAGAGCAGGCGGCGACAGATAAAACTGCAACAGCTGCTATAATCGTATTCTTGATGATATTGTTTTGCATACTAATCATTTTTCAGAATCAGAAATCAAAGTTTAACCCCAATGAGAATACCCTTGGGCGTGGATAGATATTGTTGTCAACGCCTGAGCTGTTCGAGTTTTCAGGATCCAGTCCTTTGTATTTGGTAATCACAAACACGTTCTGGACACTCGCTGATATGCGCATCTGTGCACGATTATTGAACACTTTACCGGCGTTATAACCGAAGTTGATATTATCCAGTCGCAGGAAAGAAGCATTCTCTATATAATAATCAGACAGGTATTGGTTGTTCACGAATCCGGTGTACAGGTAGTCGCGCGAAGCATTACCAATGAAGTTGATCGGATTCTTGATGGCCCTTAAAACACCATTATTGGAGTTGAAGTTGTTATAGAGATAACCACCCAGCGATCCGTGTGCAGCGAAACCTACGCTGATGCGCTTGTATATAACCTGGGTGTTGATGCCCAGCAATATATCCGCTGAAGGTTTCTTATAGTAATAGCGGTCAGATTCGTCGATCCTGCCATCCCTGTTCAAATCGTCGTACAGGCTTTCGATGGGTTTACCGGTGGTTCTGTCGTAGATTTGCTTGTACACATTGTACACATAAGGCGCATAACCCACTGCAAATTTGCCGATGTTGTTTCCGGTACCACCGCTGATACCACCAACGTCAATGCCTTTGAAGTTAGGGTCCTGCTGTTTCAGCAGGTTGGTGATCTCTGTTTTGTTGTAAGTAAAGTTGAATCCCA
>Ga0114932_10000095_pt1 | contig 97192 bp, 88 predicted proteins | sample 2SBtaG_2_FD_87286 | JGI IMG/M metagenome (GOLD analysis project Ga0114932, IMG submission 87286) | Deep subsurface microbial communities from Kolumbo volcano to uncover new lineages of life (NeLLi) - 2SBTROV12_ACTIVE470 metaG | ecosystem: Environmental > Aquatic > Marine > Volcanic ...
CCTCGAGCTCCCGCACGTGGAAGGGCTTGGTGACGTAGTCGTCGGCCCCTCCGTCCAGGCCACGCACCACGTCTTCGACGTCGGCGCGTGCGGTCAGGAGGATGACCGGCAGGTCGGAGAGCAGCGCGTCCTCCCGCAGGTTGGCCACCATCTCCAGGCCGTCCATGTGAGGCATCATCACGTCGCTCACCACCAGGTCCGGCGGGTGGCGACGGATGACCTCGAGGCCTTCGAGACCGTCCTTCGCGGGCTCCACACGGTAGTGGTGCGAGAGGCGCTCCAGCAGGAAGGTGCGGAGCTCGGCGTTGTCTTCGACGATCACGATGCGTGGCGCGTCGGGCGGCGCGGTGGCCAGGGTGCTCGGCTCGAGGTCCGCCAGGCCGAGATCGGCGAGCATGGCGTGGCTGCGGGCGCGCTTCCAGCTCGCTCCGGCCAGGACGCCGGTCGGCCCGTGTAGCGCCACGGCCTCCGGCGACCGGGGCAGCTCGACGGTGAAGCTGCTCCCGCTGCCCAGGGTGCTGTCGGCGACGATCACGCCGCCGTGGAGCTCGACCAGCTCCTTGACCATGCTCAACCCCAGACCCGTGCCCTCGGCCTCCCGGCTCGCGGAGGCGTCGACCTGGTGGAAGCGCTCGAACACCGCGTCGAGCTGCGTCTCGTCGATGCCGATGCCGCTGTCGGTCACCTTGAAGCAGACCATGGTCGGCGTGCTCCAGGCCTCGACGCCCACCGCGCCGCCCGACCGCGTGAACTTCACCGCGTTGGACAGCAGGTTGGCCGCGATGGTCTCCACCCACTCCGAGTCGAAGTTGGAGTCCTCGACCTCGTCCAGGCCGCTGGTGTGCACGCTGAGCCCCAACCGCTCGGCCTGGGGGCGCGCAGCCTCGACGAGCCCGCTGAGCGAGCGGCCCACGTTGCCGGCGGTCGGTCGGCAGCGGAGCTGGCCCGACTCCGCCTTGGCCGAGTCCAGCAGCAGCTCCACCTGGCGCAGCAGGCGGAGGGCGTTGTTCTCCACGCTCTCGATCAGCCGGGCACTCCGACCATCGGCGCGCTCCGACAGCTCCTCGAGCGGGCCGAGGATCAGCATCAGCGGCGTGCGCAGCTCGTGGCTCACGTTGGCGTAGAAGCGGGTCTTGAGGTCGTCGAGCTCCTTGAGCTCGCCGTAGGCGTTCTGCAGCTCGCCGCGGAGCTGGTGGTCCCGCAGCCGCGAGCGGGCGTTGAGCTCGGTGGCCACGAGCGCCACGCTGGCGGTGCCGCTCAGGAAGAGCGCCGGGATCACCATGTCGATGGAGATCCCGTAGAGCGCCAGGTTCAGTGCGAAGTACACGCCGACCGACAGCCCACAGAAGATCGACGCGGCCCCCAGCGTCCACGGCAGGAAGATGCAGGCCCCGAACATCGCCATGAGGATGCCCAGGTAGTACTCGCTGGTCCAGCCGGCGTGCCAGGCGCCCAGGATGGCCACGCCCACGCTCGTGAGCGTGGTGAAGAACAGGCTGATCTCGAGCGCCATCGAGCGTCCGAGGTCCGTGTTCAGCAGGCCAGCGCAGCCGATGTACAGCACGACCACGCAGGCGCGGAGGGCCAAGAACGCCATCGCCTGATCCGGTGCGCTGAGCCGATCGAGGCCGTGGAAGCCCAGGTAGATGACGACGGCCAGGGCCAGCAGCACACGAGAGCGCTGCGCGAGGAGCTGGTGCTCCTCGGCACGCAGGCTGTCTGGCCTGGGCATTCGCGACGTCATGATCCCGATACGGTCACCCTCGCTCTGGCTGAGAGCTGGCAAGGTTACCGTCAGGTTACTCCTCGTTCCCGTGCACTTGTCCCCAGGCCGAAAAGTGACCTCATCACAGCGTGATGCCGGCCTGATCCACAGGTGGATCCACAGGCATCGGTTGACTTGTCAACAGGGTGGGGACAGGTCTGTGGACAACGAAAGGGCCCCCCGGCGGCGATCATCGCCATCCGGGGGGCCGCGCCCAGGAGAGGTTCGGGAATGAGCCCCCCCGGCGGTGGTCATCACCACCGGGGGGGCTGCCCAGGAGACTAGAAGTAGAAGGTGAGTCCGGCGCCGGCCTGCAGCGCGCCCGGCACGTTCGGATCTTCCGCGCCCACGTTCACGAAGCCGTTGTACTTCGCCTCGAGGTCGAGGGCTGCGGCCTCGCCGAGGTTGAACTCGACGCCGGCGCCCAGGCTCGGACCGAAGGCGGTCGAGGAGACGGTCTCGTGGTTGGAGGTGAGGCCGTCGCTCCAGGTGTCCTCGTAGTTCCGGCTCGCCCAGGTCAGTCCGAGGCTGGCGTAGGGGCTCACACGGGTCCACGGGAAGGCGTAGACGTTGACCGAGGGCTGCAGGAGCGAGGTGGTGCGCTCGCTGGTGCTGTCGAAGGTGTCGTCGTGGTAGCTGTAGGCGAGCTCCAGCCCAACCGTCTCGACGGGGCGGTAGCGCGCGGTCACGCCGAGCCCGAAGTCGCTGAAGTCACCGCCCTCGTCGTAGCCGGAGAGGTAGGTGCCGCTGGTCAGCGCGACGCCGAAGTCGCCGTTGCGGTCGACCTTGCGGTTCGGGAGCGCCTTTTGGTTGACGCCTCCACCCTTGCCGTGGTTCTGCTGGTAGTGGTTGTGGTAGACGGGCTTCGGTCCGAACACGAACACGCCGTGGTACCAGCGCACGGGGCGCTTGTAGCCGCCGCGGTGGGCGCTCCACGAGCGGGCCCAGCGCGAACGAGCGTGGGACGTGGCGCGCTTGTGGATCGTGGCGCGCTTGGCGGCGGAGGCACGCTGGTGGGCGGTCGAGGCCTTGTGGGCCGCGGCACGCTTGGCGGTCGCGGCGCGCTGCTGGTGGCTCGTGGCGCTGCGGTGCGTGGCCGCGGCCTTTGCCGGAGTGCGCGTTCGCGCGGCGTCGGCACGGCTCTGCGAGGCGCGCTGCTTGTTCGGGTTCGTGGCAGCCGCCTTGGCCGGGCTGTTGGCACGGGCCTGGTCTGCGCGGCTCGGCTGCGACGGGCGCTGGCCCTGCTGCCCCTGGCTCTGGCGCGACTTGCTCGCCTCGGCGTTCCTGGCGCGGTCGGGACCGCCGCCGGAGCGCACGTGGTTCTCGGCGCCGGCGCGAGCGCCGCTCGGCAGCTGATGCTGGGTCTTGCCAGCCTTCGCTCCGGAGCTCGTGCTCCGGGCTGCCTGGGTGTTCCGCTTGCCGTCCTTGTCGGCGGCCGCGCTCTCCGACGTGTCGTCGGACGGCAGCGGCTCCGCGGAGACGGCGGCGAAGGCCGGGCCGGCGAAGGTGAGGGCGATGGTGAGGGCGATGGGGCGGGTCATGTTGTTTCCCTCCGTGGGGTGTCTCGCATGGTCCGCCGCAGAAACGCCGACTGGAGCCATCCATTCGGAGGATTTTTCCCATGGGTCGATCGTCGCCCCCCGGGTCGGCGCTGCGTGGCCCGTTCACGGGTGCGATCGAGGCCTACTGACTGCGACCGAAACCCTGCCGGATCCGCGTGATCGTCTGGGACCGCAGCGTGAAGATGCGATCGGTGCCCGCGAGCCGTGCGTAGCTCCGCGGGTTCTGCGGGTCGTTCAAGCTCTGGCCCACCTCCAGCACCTGGCTGGAGCCGTCGACCAGCGTGATCGTGACGCGCATCCACGGCTCGAGAAGACCGGCCTCCGCCAGCGTGGCTTCCACGGTCTCGTCGGAGCGGAGGTCGGCGAGGTTGTTGACCGTGAAGTAGACGAACTTCAGGTCGATGTCGATGTTGGCGGGCTCGCGCGCGATCCAGTCGCCGGCTTCGGCCTGCTGCTCGAGCACCACCCGCACGCCGTCGTCATCGAGGGTGAGGGTCTTCACCCGATCGCGATCGAAGGACAGCGCCGTGGCGTCTCCGTAGTCGGCAAGCGGCCGGGCGGCGCGGGTCCGGTGTGCGGTCGAGACCCGGTAGGTGGCCTCCCGGTCGCCACGCCTCACGAAGGCCGAGCGCTCCCCGTCCAGGCTTCCGAACGCCAGGTCCACCGCCTGGCCGTCGGCGAGCAGGAGGGTGACCTCGGCCACCGGCTCGTCGAAGCCACCGTCGAACGAGGCGCTGAGCACCTCGCCGGCGCGCAGCGACACCAGGCTGGCGGCCCACGCTTCGACCGTGCGCTGGTCCAGCGCGAAGCCGGGCGACTCGACCACGCTCCACCGCCGCGCGGCGCCGCCGGCAGCCCCGCCATCGCTGGTCAGCGTGAAGTGTTCGTCGCCCACCGTGACCTCGATGTCGGTGAGCTCGGCGCGGTCCGTGCGCACCACGAAGGGGTCGCGCCAGAGGTCGACTTCGCGGTCCCAGCGGGCGCGTCCGCCGATCTTGGCGCGGTAGACCGTGTCGTCCTCGTGCAGGCGCACGAAGCTCGACCCGCCGCTCGTGTCCCAGCCGATGACGAAGCTCACGGTGGCGACGTCGCCGCCCGTGTAGAGGTCGACCGCCGCCGCGTCCTGGAAGTCCAGGCCGTAGGGGTCGGGGTTGGCTTCGTCGATCCGGGCGTCCATCGGGATGCCGTCGTCCAGCAAGCGGAGCAGCCGGCGGATGCCGGGTGTGTCGGCGCTCGCCTTCACCGGGCTGACCAGCTGCCACTCACCGTCCTCGAGGACGAGGCTGACCTTGGCCTTGGCGCCCTGCGTGATCTCGATGCGCGTGACGTCGTCGACGGCGAGGGCCGCCAGCATCGGCAGGTCCGCCGTGGCGCGGCTGCCGCCTGGGATCAGGTTGGCGAGCCCCACGAGCACCGCCACGACCATCAGCAGCTTGGTCTTGAAGGTGGGGATCACGCCGGGCTCCTGCGCGGGGCTTGCTCCACGCGTCGACGGATCCCGAAGCGGAAGGCGCCGAAGAGGATGAGCAGGAGCGCCGGGCCGCCCAGGTTGGCGAGCTTCACGGCGAGCAGCCTCTGGCCGTCGAGGCTCTCGAGCGGCGGCACCTGCACGCTCTTGGTGCGGATCGAGATCAGCGCTTCGTCCTGCACCATCCAGTCGGCCAGGTTGAGCATGAAGCCGGTGTTGTTCGCGATCATGTCGGCGCTGCCGACCACCACGAGCCGCGTGGGTGCGGACTCGACGATGAGCGGCGCATCCGGCTCTTCGTCGACCGACTGCACCACGGCCTCCGGGATCTCGCGACCCGAGAAGAAGCTGCGGAAGGTGCCCCGGGCGGTCACCGCGACGGCCCACGGTCCGACCTCTTCGCTGGGGTCGCGCACGGTGTAGTGCTGGGGATGCACGACCTGGATGTTGCGGATCCGTCCGGCCTCTTCGCTGGCCCGCGCGAGCACGTCGTAGGTGAGCTCCTCGGTGGACTCGGCCAGCTCGATCGAGCTCGCGAAGGGGAAGAGCATCTGGTCGAGCCCGTTGACGACCGGGCTCTCGGTCGAGAGCTCCGTGATCTTTGGGATGAGCGCATAGTTCACCGGCGCCATCACCTGGTACTGGCCCTGGCGTACGGGGAAGCGCATCACGCCGTTGTGCACGCGGTCGACGACCACGTCGCGGTTCACCCGAACCCCGTGGTGACCGAGCCAGGCCTCGAGCCCGTGGTAGACCGGCGTGGCGCGGTTCTGGCGGATGTTGGGCAGGGTGTTCCGCAGGAAGGTGGCCACCGGTCGGCCCGACATGAGGAACTGGTCGAGCTGGTACTGCTCGCGCAGGTTCAGCTCGGACTGCGGCCCGACGATCCAGACCGCGTCGACCTCTTCGGGGATGAGGCCTGGCCCGCCGAGGGTCATCGGGACCAGGTCGTAGCTCTCCTGGAGCTTGGCGCGCAGGGTCTGGACGGGCCCGCCGGCCGTTGCGAGGTCGGGCTCACCGTGTCCCGTGGTGTAGCCGATGGTCCGGCGCTCGCCGCCGTCGAGCAGGACCTTGATGGCCCGCGCGAGGTCGTACTCGACCGTGTCGACGTTGGTGATGGCCGGCAGGATCTGCTGCTGGTCGCCGTAGAACAACGCCGCACCCATGTAGACCTGCCGAAGCTCGGCTCGCTGGGAGGACTTGAAGCGGTACTGGATGGGCTGGATGCCCAGGCGCTGCGCTTCCGCCTGCAGCTCCTCGTCGCCGGTGGGATCCTGCACCGTGAGCTCGAGCTGGCCGCCGGACCACGCCTGGAACTCCCGCAGCTTGTCGACCAGCACCTGCTCGTGGTTGTTGTACGGGGTCTCGAGGCCGCCGGTGAAGAAGACCTTCACCACGAGGGGGCGTTCGACCCGCGACATCAGCTGGCGCCCGGCCTGCGAGAGGGTGTGGATCCGATCCTCGGTGAGGTCGAGCCGGGTGAAGTGATCCGCCGAGAAGGTGTTGAACCCCACCCAGATGAACACCACCAGGACCATCTGGACCAGGGAGTCGAGCCGCAGCTTCAAGCGGGGTGTCACGCCAGACGCCGCTGCTCGAGGGCGAAGACCGCCACGTGCAGGAAGGTGCCGACCACCCCCAGGTAGAAGGCCAGGTTCCGGGTGTCGACGATGCCCCGGGCCATGCTCGAGAAGTGGTAGTCGAAGGAGCAGTACTGCACGAGCGGCAGCACGCTGGCGGGCACCTGGTGCAGGAACAGCCCCATCACGTAGGGCACCAGGCAACCGAACATGGCCAGCAGGAAGGCCACGATCTGGTTCGACGTGAAGCTCGAGGTGGCGATGCCGATCGACGTGTAGGCGGCACCCAGGAGCCAGAGGCCGAGGTAGCCGCCGACGACGGGGCCCCAGTCCAGGTCGCCCAGGGCGGCGAGGGTGAGCGGGTAGGACGCGGTGAGCGCGAGCGCGATGGTGACCAGGGCCAGGGCCGCCAGGTACTTGCCGGCGACCATGTGGACTTCCTGCAGCGGCAGGGTGGCCACGAGCTCCAGGCTGCCGGTGCGCTTCTCCTCGGCGAAGAGCCGCATGGTCACCGCCGGTACGAGCAGCACCAAGAACATCGCCGACCAGAAGAAGACCGTGCGCATGGTGGCGAGTCCGGCGTCGAACAGGTCGTTGAAGAAGAGCGAGAAGAGCCCGACCAGGACCAGGAAGACCGGCACGACGATGTACGCCAGAGGCGTGTTGAAGAAGCTCGCGAGCTCACGGCGGAAGATGGCGAGGGCGATGCGCACGGGGCTCGGTCCTAATCGCTTTCGGCGGTGGCTGGGAGCTCAGCCTTCGGTGCAGGCCGTCACCAGCTCGTTCTGGTCGTCCTGCGTGTCGTGGGACCAGGGCGCGGACGTGACGTACGCGCACGCCGCGGCCCTAAGCTCGGCGGCCTTCTCGACCTCGGTCTCGACCAGGTTGTCGCGTTCGTGGGGATCGGTGGCCAGGTCGTGCAGGCTCTGCTCCGGCATCTCGTAGCGGTACTCGCGGCGGGTCTCGAAGGGCGCGCAGCCGTTGAAGGTGCCCCCTGGCGCCAGGACGTACTTCCAGTCCCCGCGGCGGATGCCGATCGAGCTGTCGACCCGCGAGAAGAACACGTCCCGCTCGGGCACCACGCCGTCGTAGATGGCTGACGCGAGCGAGTGGCCGTCGCGATCCCCGGCCCAGGTCAGGCCGGCCAGCTCGATGAGCGTGGGCGCCACATCCGCCGTGGACACCGGGGCTTCGATCGTGCGCGGCTCGTCCGCGCCGGGCGCGCGGAAGCTGAAGGGCACGTTGATCACCTCCTCGTACAGCGAGCAGCCGTGGAAGGCGTAGTCGTCGCGCTCGAGCAGGGTCTCGCCGTGGTCGAAGCCCACCGCGATCACCGAGTCATGCCAATCGCCGGTCTTCTTCAGGTGGCCGAACAGCAGACCGAGCTGCTCGTCGATCTGGTTGAGCTCGCTCGTGTAGACCGCCTCGAGGTAGGCCTCGTCGGCCTCGTCGGCCACCTGGTTGCCGAGCGCCACCCCCGACAGGAGCTGCGTGTCGATGCGACCGCGGTCGTCGTAGAGCAGCCCGCGGTAGTCCGGGTCGACGCGCTCGGAGAACCACGGCTCGGCCGCCTCGTAGGGGTCGTGGGGGGTGAGCAGGTGCACCCAGACGAAGACGGGGGTGTCCCGATCGGTCCGCTCGATCACGTTGTAGGCCGTCTTGACCAGGCTGAGGTCGGTCTCGACCGTGGGGATCTCCCGGCTGCCGGCCGGGGTCACGGTGGTGTGGTCGAAGCCGACCGCCATCGAGGTCCACGTGGACACGAAGGCGTGGGTGTCGTAGCCGGCGTCGTTGAAGCGTTGGGCCAACAGAGGCACGGCTCCCTTCCAGCCCCCCCGGAGGTCCAGCGGCTCGCGCACGCCGTGGCTGCGGGGGTAGAAGCCGGTGAGGAAGGTGGCCATGGCGACGGGCGTCAGGCCCCGAGGCGCCGTCGCCTGGGTGAAGGTGGTCGCCTGGTCGTAGAAGCCCGCCAGGTTCGGTGTGGTGTCCAGCTCGTAGAAGGGGCTGAGGAGCTCGGCCCGCACGGTGTCGACCGTGATCAGGAACACCGAGTAGGGTGGCTCGGCCGGTGGCTTGTCGGCGCTGTCCCGATGGCTGGTGTCCAGCCCGGATGGGCCGCAGCCCGCGAGGATGCCGAAGAGCGGGGCCCAGCCGATCATCCAGCGAACGTAGCTGTGACCTCCAGGCGCTGCAACCGGCCTGACATCCCGCGGAACGCGCGGTCGGGTGAAGCTCCAGATGGAGGCACCGATGGCCCAGCGCAACCTGCTCGCCGCGACCTGGATGCTGGCGTTCCTGGTGTTGGTGGTGCTGCCGATGAGCGCACTCCCGATCGCCGAGCACCCGGTGCTCGCGATGTTGCTGCCGGTGTGGTGCTGGCTGGTGAAGCGCGCGATGCAGGTGGCGGTTCGGGTGCTCGAGCCCGCCGCCGCGTAGCTACTTGGCGACCGCCTGGGGCGCGTCGTCGTAGCGGGCCCAGGTCCTGGCCTCGTCCCAGTCGATGGGGTTCTTCTGCACCTGGGAGAGGTTGAGCTTCGCGGTCTCGAAGAAGCCCTCCATGGTGCGGAACATCGAGCTGGTGTCGATCCAGCAAGCGCGCATGCAGCCATCGCAGGCCCCGGCCTCGAGCATGCGCTTGCGCTCGTAGGCTTCCGAGTGGAAGTACTCCTCGAAGTTCGGGTCGAGGATGTGCACGTAGTCGTGGCTGGTGCGGTGGCAGATCGTGAACTGGCCGTTGGGCGACACCGAGAAGTAGAGCCGCCCCGCGTCGCACCCGTCGGCCGGGAAGCGCCCGGTCTTCAGGTAGGTGGCCGAGCTCCGCAGGTAGGGCGAGCTGTTCAGGATGGGTGCGCCGCGCTTCTTCATGTCGATGAGCTGGCTGTAGACCTTGTCGATGCGTTCGGAGACGTTGCCCTGCGGGCCTTCGACCAGGCCCATCTCCGGGCGGTGCCGGATGAAGCGCGCTTCCCAGTTGCGCACGCCCGCCTTGGCGTCGGCCAACAGCTCGATCGGCAGCAACGACACGGCGAAGCCGATCTCCCTGGCGAAGCGCACCAGCTCGGGGATCTCTTCGAGGTTCAGGTTCGACACGACCGTGTTCATCACCAACAGGCCGCCGCTTCCCTTGAGGCGGTTGGCGAGCCAGGTCATGTTCTCGACGGCGCCGTCCCACGAGCCTTCCTGCTCGCAGATGTAGTCGAAGCGCTTCGGGTAGAGGCTGTCGAGGCTGATGCTGAAGTTCTTGACGCCGTAGGACACGGCCTTCTCGAGCCGCTCCTTGGGCACGTTGACGGCGTTGGTGAGCAGGCGCGTGTTCAGCCCTTCGTCCACGAAGGCCTTGGCGCACTCCTCGATGTCGTCGCGGGCGAAGGGCTCGCCGCCCCCGAGGCTGACCTGCACCACGCCGAGCCGCCGGAAGAGCGCGGCCATCTGCTGCACGTCGGGCAGCTTGATCTCTTCCTTCTCGTTCCCGTAGCGCCAGATCCCACACATCTTGCAGGTGAGGTCGCAGCGGTGGGTGGTGCCGAAGTGGGCATAGACCGGCACCCTGCGTGTGACGAAGGCCTTGGCTACGCGGGCTGCGCCGGACGGCGACAGGTTCATGGGCACTCCCGAACGCTCGAATCGTAGCGCCTCAGGCGGCGTCGTCCAAGAGCTGCTTGAGCTCGTCGTAGTCCGTACCCAGGTCGTGCTCGGTCAGGTTGTACCGGAAGAGCGGGTAGCCCTCGCCGTCGAGCACGATCACGTCGCGGTAGTCGATGCCCCAGCTGGACCAGACGTCCACACCCTCGACGTCCTGCAGCCAGGGCAGGTCGCGGCCGTCGGTGAAGGCCTCGTTGCCGGACTCGTGGCCGGCCTCGTTCACACCCGCGATGGTCACGTGATCGAGCTCTGCCTGCATCTGGTCGAGGTAGCCGAACTGGCTGCTGCAGTAGCTTCACGTACCGTGGCCGAAGTACCAGGCGCTGATCGTGCCGCGCAGGTCCTGGGGCCCCAGCTTGGTGCCGGCGGTGACCGACGTGGCGTTGACGTCCTCCAGCGCGAAGTCTGGCGCCACCTCGTCCTCGCTCAGGGAGCCGGGGAGCGAGTCGTCGAGGGTCTGGCCGGGGGTGCAGGCGAGCAACAGCAACATGGTTCACTCCAGGGCGAGACAGGCTTGACGCACAGCTTCACAGATGTGATCGAGGTCCGCCTGCGTCAGGTTCGGATGGACCGGGATGTGGAGCAGGTCGCGCGCGGCTTCCTCGGCGTGCGGGACCTTGGCGTAGTCCAGGCCGAAGATGCCGTGTGCATCGGCGTTGTTGGACATGTAGCCCACCGTGGTGTCGACCCCGCGGGCCCGCAGCTCGCGCATCAGCCCCTGGCGATCGGCGTGGTGCACCACGAAGCTCATGTAGATCGGCTCGGCGCCGGCCGGGTAGCTGGGCACCGTGAGGCCGGGCACGTTGGCCAGGTTCTCGTCGAGGTAGCGTCCGTTGCGGGCGCGGTTGCCGTTGAGCTCCTCGATGCGCTCGAGCTGCACGCGGCCCACCGCGGCCTGGGCGGCGCGCGGTCGGCTGTCTTCGTAGTAGCTGGGCAGCTCGACGTACTGCCGCTCCGGTTCCCCGAAGCGCTCGTGGATGGGGTCCTTGCCGAGCAGGTTGCCCAGCACGATCGCCTGGTGGGTGGTGAAGGGGTAGATCGAGGGGTGGGTGGCCAGGTACATGGCCAGGCCCACCACCGCTTCCTTCGCGGGGCCGGACTTGTCGACGAACTGGCCGGCCTCGACCTTGGTCCGGATGGCCTGCGCGAGCTCGGCGTCGTCCGTGGTGATCATCGCGCCGGAGAGCGTGGTGATGTTCTTGGTGAGGCCGAAGGTGTAGTAGGCGGCGTCGCCGAGGCTGCCCACGCGCGCGCCCTTGTAGCGGGCGCCGGTGGACTGGGCGCAGTCCTCGATGACCTTCACGCCGTGCTTCTGGGCGATGCTGCGGATGGCGTCCATGTCGCACGGCGTGCCGAAGAGGTGCGTGGGCACGACCGCCTTGGTGCGCTCGGTGATGGCGGCTTCGAAGGCCGCGGGGTCGAGCACGTGGGTGGTGCGCCCGACGTCGGCGAAGACCGGCTTGCAGCGCCGGAGCTTCGCCATCGACGGGATCGCGAAGTAGGTCAGCGCCGGGATGATGACCTCGTCGTCCTTGTCGATGCCCCAGCCCTCGAGCAGGAGCCAGAAGCCGTAGCGGGCGCTCGGGACCATGACCGCGTGCTGCGCGCCGATGAAGGCTGCGAACTCGCGCTCGAAGGTGTGCACGACCTCGCCTTCCGGGCCGCTGCGGGCCAGGTACCGGGCCGCCGTGGTGGCTTCGCGGAACGAGAACGACGGGGAGAAGCGGGGGATCTTGCCGAGCAGGAAGGACATCGGGGCCAAGCTAACCCGGGGTCGGATAGTGTCTCTGCATGTCGGAGCTCACGCACATCGACGCCGAGGGCAACGCCCGCATGGTCGAGGTCGGCGACAAGGATGTCACGGACCGCGAGGCGATCGCGGAAGGCCTGATCCGCCTGTCCGAGCCTGCCTTCGTGGCCATCACGTCGGGCCGGGTCAAGAAGGGCGACGTGCTCGCGATCGCCCAGGTGGCGGGGATCGCCGCCGCCAAGCGCACGGCGGACCTCGTCCCCTTGTGCCACCCCTTGCCGTTGACCGGTGTGAAGGTGGACGTCACCGCCGAAGCCCCGAACCGGGTGCGGGTGGTGGCTCGCGTGCGCTGCACCTGGCGCACCGGGGTGGAGATGGAAGCCCTGACGGCCGTGAGTGCCGCGCTGTTGACGGTCTACGACATGGTCAAGGCCATCGACAAGGGGCCCGTGATCGGTCCCGTGCAGCTGCTGGAGAAGCGAGGCGGTCGCAGCGGCACCTGGGTGCGCTGAGGCTACATCTCCCGCCGGATCGCCAGCGCGCGCATGCTCGGCGCGTTCGACAGCACCGTGGCGACCGCCTGGTCCGGGTCGGCGTCGATGTAGCTGACCACCAGCGGCAGGGCCGCCTTCTCGGTGGGCGGCGGAGGCAGTGGCAAGGAGAGCTCCAGCCCGGTGCCGAAGTCCACGGTGTCGGTGAAGACGCCCTTGGCGCCGATGAGTCCGCGGATCGGGCCCGCCGAGGCGATGTCGACGTGGTAGGCATTCGCCCCGACCTGGATCACCAGCTGGTCTTCCCCGTAGAGGAGCTGGTCGTCCCGCACCCTGATGGCGAGCTTCAGCCGGCCGTCGTCGACCCTTGCAGCCACGCCGAAGCTGCCGTCGCGGGCGCCGGCCCAGTCCTCGAGCCCGTCCTGGACGTGGCTGTCGCTGTCCACGGCCAGGGCCCGGTCGTGGCGCCACTCGGTGAGCCGACCATCCACCGCGGCCGGTTGGTTGCGGGCCCAGATCGGGCTGACGGCCTTGAAGACGCTGCCGAGCGCGGCGCGCTCGGCGTCGTCGACCTCGTTGTCGTAGAGCCAGCTGACGGAGACGATCTGTGCCACGTCCTGGAAGAGCGGCAGGCCTTCGTCCTCTCGCAAGGGGAGCTTGAGGTTGGCGGTGCCGTCTTCGAGCTCGATGGTGAAGCCACGTCCGGGTCCGAAGTGCACGAGCTCGTGAGCGACCTCTCCCGGTTCGACTTCGTCGCCGGTGCGCGCGTCGATCCAGAACACGCCACGGTCGCCGTCCAGCGCCACAGCCCCGTCGCGAACCGCCGCGATGTCCCAGTGGTCACCGGCGGATTCGGTGTCGACGACGTAGCGCTCGTCGGTCATCAGGTCGGTGACCGACAGGTCGTGCAGGACCTCGCCTTCGTGCTGACGCACGCGGGTGTCGATGCGCAGGAAGTCCGCGCCGTCGAAGGTCCACAGGCCATTCTGGTAGCGGATCTCGGGGGGGCGGCGCGGGTTGTCGAAGCTGACGGTGACCGAGCCGTGGCTCCCGTCGTCGAAGCGCACAGCCACGTTCACCCAGGTCGGCAGCGCCGACGCGCTGTAGGAGGTGGAACACGCGGCCAGCAGGCTCAGCAGCATCCGCGGGCCGCCTCGAGCAGGGCGTCGACGTCGGGCTGGTCGCTGATCGCGCCGCCGTAGCGCGCGTAGACCAGCTTGCCACCCGGGGCGATCACGAAGAAGGCCGGGAGCTGGGTCTCGACGCCCTCGACGGGGCCGAGTCCGCGCTTCAGGGCGCGCAGGTTCTTCACGAGCCGATCCGGGCGCAGCGACTTCAGGGCACCGGCCGCGCCACCCTTGGGCACGCTGTAGAGCGAGAAGAGCTCGAACTGGGGGTCGCAGACCACCGGGAAGAGGATGTGGTAGCGGGGCACGTAGTCGTTGGCGACGTCCATGCTCGCGGGGGTGATGACCAGCACCTGGGCGCCGTGCAGGTCGAAGCTGGCGTACGCCTCCTGGAGCTTGAACATCGCTTCCCGACACCAAGGAGAGCCCGTGTGCGGCAGGAAGCAGAGCACCAATGGATAGCGCCGGGTCTGTTCGTGGAGCTCCACCTGGAGCCCGAAGACCGGCTGAACGGAGAACCGCGGAGCGTCCTCACCAACCTGCAGCATGTTCCTTTGCCTCTCCCGAGGTCCGCCGTATACCCGGTGACGGCTCGGGTTTGCTACAACCGGAGCATGCCTCGTCTCGCAGTTCTCACATCCGGCGGTGACGCGCCGGGCATGAACGCCGCTCTGAGGGCCATCGTAAAGGTCGCCGCGGGGCGGGGTGTGGAGGTCCTCGGTGTGCTCGAGGGCTACGAAGGACTGATCGACGGGCGTTTCCGAGACCTCACACGGGACGTGGGCGGCGAGCTGGCACCGATCCACGCGGTCGAGGTCGAGGGCTGCACCGGCGGCACCCTGCTCGGCTCGGCCCGCTCCGCCCGCTTCCGCGGCCTGGACGGTCGACGGCAGGCCGCGCGGCAGCTCGCCGGCATCGACGCGCTCATCGTGATCGGTGGCAACGGCTCCTTGACCGGGGCGCACCTGCTCACGCAGGAGACCGAGGTGCCCATCGTGGGGGTGCCGGCGTCGATCGACAACGACATCGGCTGCACGGCCACCGCGGTCGGGGTGGACACTGCGCTCAACACGATCGTCGAGGCCTGTGACCGGCTGGCCGACACCGCCCGCTCCCACCGGCGGTGCTTCGTGGTCGAGGTCATGGGGCGGCACTGCGGCTACCTCGCCATGGCGTCGGGCGTGGCCCTGGCGGCCGAGGGGGTGCTCTTCCGGGAGTCCGGGCGGAGCGATCGGGAGCTCGTCGACAGCGTCGAGGACGTGGTTCGTCGAGCCTGGGCACCGGGTCGTGACAAGAAGCGGGTGATCGTCATCAAGAGCGAGGGCGTGGAGCTGCCGTGCCATCGGCTCGTGGCGCTGCTCGAACGGCGGCTGGCCGACCTGCCGGACGCGGCCGTTCGCAGCACGGTGCTAGGGCACGTGGTCCGTGGCGGCCACCCCAGCTTCCAGGACCGGATGGTGGCGGCGCGCCTGGCGCTCGGTGCGCTCGAGGCCGCGCTCACCGGTCGCAGCGACGTCATGGCCGCGTGGCAGGCCCCGGTGCCCGGTGGTCACGCCACGGCGGATCCGGCGGTCACCCTGTTCGAGCTGTCCACGGTGTTGGAGCAGACGGCGGCGTTGCTGGACGGCTCCAGCGCGGTCACCCGGAAGCGGGTGGCCTTGATGGAGTCGATCGAAGGCGTGCTGGCTCTCTGAGGCGTCGTCGTCGGGCGAGGGGCACCAGGCCCAACAGCCACCAGGCCCCCGTTGCTGCGCCGTTGCAGCCACAGAGCTGCCAGGTCTCGGTCGCGTCGCTGCCGGGCCGACCGTCGTCACCCGGGTCGCTCGCGGTGTCGCGAGGCGCCTCGGTGTCGGCCGGTGGGCCGTCCGTGTCCCCGGGGGCCGCGGTGTCGTCGGGTTGCGAGGGCGGCCCGAGCTCGAGGGTGTAGTCGGTCACGGGGTCCCCCAGGCCGGTGACGGTGAGCACCTCGCCCGGGGCCACGGTCACGGTCTCCGCCCAGCCATCGGGTCCCCCGAGCGCCACCCGGTCGCTGCTGGAGACCGCCACCTCCGAGGTGGCGATCCAGAAGTCCGACCCCAGGTACGCGAGGCTGCCGCTCGCCCCCTGTTCCAGCTCGCCGCGTTGGTCCGGCTCGAAGTACAGCGCCGACTCCCGCAGGGAGCCGTTGGCGAGGTGGCCGGTGAAGCCGCCCCAGATGGTCGAGACGTCGAGCCCCGTGCTGTCGGCGAGGATCCCCTCCCAGGTCTCGCCCACCCGCGACTCGCCGAGGCGCCAGACGTCCTGCAGGCTTCCCGGGCCCGGGCCGTGCTCCTCGAGCCACGCGTTGAGCACCAGCATGCCGTACTGGTGGAGGTCGGTCATCGAGCTGTACCGGTACGCCGGGTTGTCGCAGTAGTAGAGGCTCTGGTAGGCGTAGGCATCGGCGGTGGGCACGGCCGTCTCGGCCATCCACTCGGCGCTCGCCTCCCAGTACCAGCTCTCTTCGTCACCTCCGGTGCTGGCCGCCCGCAGCCGGTACTGCAGGGCGTGGCCGAACTCGTGGGCCGCCAGGCTGGTCCAGAAGGCGTCGTCCCAGGCGTAGTCGGGGTTCAGGTAGGTGACCGGGTACCCGTCCGGGTAGTCGGGCGTGGTGTAGACGGTGGTGTAGCCGGTGGTGCCGGCGAGCCCTCGGTCGAGCAGCACCCAGAGGAAGTACGTGTCGCTCGAGACCGGCTGCGGCCAGCCCTCGAGCTCGACCAGCTCGGTCCATGCGATCTCCAGGGCGCTCAGAGCGGCCAGCGCGCTCGCTTCGTCGCCCTCGGATCCGGACCACTGCACGGTGAAGTTCTGGCCGTCGACGTGGTGTTCGAAGTTGGAGCCGTACACGGTCTTGCCCTCCGCCGGTGGCGCTGGGGTGGGCGCGCGGAGCTCCGGGGGCGGGGTCAGGACGTGCTCGTGCACCTCGATGGGTTGGCCGGACAGGGCGGCGAGGACGGCGGGCAGGCCACAGTTCATGGGGGCAGGCTACCCTCCAGCGGTGTCGCGTGCGTTGCCGGATCGGGTGCCTTCGTTGCGGCCGAGCTTCGTGCCGCTGGGCGACTTCCCCACCCCTGTGGAACCGCTCTCGGACGGGCTCTGGGTGAAGCGCGAGGATCTCGCGAGCGGGCGCTATGGCGGCAACAAGGTGCGGAAGCTGGAGTGGCTGCTCCCCGCCGCCCGTGGGCGCTCGATCCTGACCATCGGAGCGGCCGGCAGCCACCACCTCGTGGCGTGCGGCGTGCACGGTGCGCGGCACGGGATCAAGACCCACGCGGTGCGCATCCCGCAGCCCGAGACCCAGCACGTGCTGCTGCAGAAGGCGCGGATCGACCGGCTGTGCCACAGGGTGTGGGACGCAGACGGCGAGGTGGGCGCAGCGTGGGCGGCCGGCCGGGCCTGGCGCTCGGCGCGCGCGGAGGACGGCGTGGCGCCGTTGGTGATGTGGGCGGGCGGGTCGACGCCACTGGGCACCCTCGGGCACGTGGACACCGGGCTGGAGCTCGCGCTGCAGGTGGCTTCGGGTGCCCTGCCCGAGCCGGAGGCGGTGTTCGTGGCCATGGGGAGTGGCGGCACCGCCGCAGGGCTGCTCGTGGGCTTGGGCCTGGCTGGGCTGCGAACCCGAGTGGTCGGGGTCCGCGTGGCCCAGTGGCCGTGGTCCAGCCGCGCGGTCGTGCTGTGGCTGGCTCGGGCGGCCGCGCGCTTGTTGGGAAGCGCTGGTGCCGACGTCGCGGTCCGCCCCGAGCGCCTGGTCGTGGACCACAGCGCGTACGGGGGTGGCTACGGGGTGGCGACCGATGAGGGCCTCGCGGTGATGGACACCACGTGGGCCTTTCCCGTGGAGCCGACGTACACCGCCAAGGCGCTGGCCTGCACCCAGCGCTGGCTGGCGGAGGGGCGGGTCTCGCAGGCGGTCTTCCTGGCGAGCTGCGGACGGATGGGGCCCCTCGCAGGAGCTTCGTGAGCGTCGAAGCGCAGGCCGTGGCGCTCGCCGTGTTGTTCGCCGTGTTGGTGGCCTGGTGGCGGGTGATCCCGCGGGAGTACGAGCGTGTGAAGGCGAGCGTGAAGGAGCGCCAGTAGCCCTCACGGGGCAGGACCCACGAGGGCGCCCGCCAGTGCGGCCGGGTCGGGGCCGGTGGCCAGCGCACCCGCCGACGGATCGCCGGACCACCAGGCCCCGGGGACATGGATCCAGGTGGGGTCGCTCTCCTCGATGGTGGCCAAGGTCAGCGGATCTCGGACCACGAAGGGCAGGCCGGAGCCGCGCGCTGGAATCCCCCAGCCCCGCACGGCGTAGACGCCATCGGCCTTCCGCGCCTTGGCGGCGTCGGCGATGGTGCCGGCCAGGACGTCGGCGTAGGGCCGGCCGCGCGCGATCCCCTCGGTCACGCCGATCGCGTCGGGCACGATCGTGAGGGGGCAGACCCGGAAGTCGCTCAGCGCGGCCAGGTCGTGCGCTTCGGCTCCGAGCGTGAGCACCGTTCGGCCCTCTCCGCTGCACTCCGCGGTCCAGCCACCACCGGTCCGCGGCCTCGGAAGCCACGGGCTGGCCGTGCTGCGGGTGAGCAGGTCGGCGAAGGTGGCGGTCCCGACGTCGGCCGAGGCCAGCGCGGTGGAGGGCGTGTGGGGCAGCTGGGTCGGCACCTTCCCGGCGCCGCCGATCCGGTCGTCGACCCAGGCCACGGCGGCGTCGATCATCGGGCGCTCGTAGCCGTGAGGACCTTCGATCACCTGGAAGTCGGCGGAGCGGGGGAGCCCCTCCGGGCGCTCCTGTGGCAGCTCGGAGAGCCAGAGCGTGGGCTTGTCGATCGCCGCAAGGAGCGTGGGGTCCGGCCCTGGCCAGCCGGGCAGCACATCGCACGGGCAGCCGGCGGCGCGGGCCTCCCGCGGCATCGGGACGAAGCTGGCCAGCACCGCGCCGGCGGGCCGCGGGTCGACGAAGAGCAGGTAGAGCGCCTGCACCGAACCCCCCGACGCGCCGGTGACCACGATCTGCTCGTGCCCGCGGGCCTCGAGCAGATCGAGGCCCGCCTGCAGGGTCTCCAGCTGCACCGCCATCGCCGAGGTACCGGCCGAGGCCAGCAAGGCCCGGCCGTGGGCGCCGGCCTCGAAGTGGATGCGGCGCCCCGGGAGGTCCCCCTCCTCCACACCCGGCGTGTCGAGCGCGAGCACGGTGTAGCCGGCGGCAGCGAAGGCGTGCGCCGGCCCCTGGCTCTCGCCGCTCGACTTGCCCTCCCCGAAGTGGCCGTGCGCGACGAGCACCGCTCGGCCGTTGGGGGCGTCGGGCAGCCAGAGGGCCCCCGACACCCGGAAGTCCGCGTAGATCTGAAGGCTGACGGGCCGCACCTGGTAGCCCTCGTACGGCAGCGCGTCGCCTTCGATGGGCGAGAGGGGGGCGCGCGCGAGCAGGCCGAGACCGGCCGCCTCGGCCACCCTGGCGCGCTCCGGGGGGGGCTCGGAGGGCGCGCAGGCCAACAGCCAGAGCATGGGCGAGCCTACCCCGTCAGGCCCGCGCGTCCGCGATGCCCTGTCCGATCACGGTGCCGAGCGCCATGGTGGTGAGCTGGGGGTTCACTCCGAGGGAGGTCGGAAAGATCCCCGCGTCGGCGATGTAGAGCCCCTCGAGCTCGAGCGTCTGGCCGTCGGGGTGCACCACCTGGCCCATCCGACAGGTGGACATCGGGTGGCTGCTGTAGAGCGTGAAGTCGCGGATCACGCGGTCGTCCAAGGCCTGAGCCATGGCCTCGGCGGAGTCGCAGAAGGGGGTGCCGTGCACCACCCCGAACACCTGCTTCGCGCCACCCTCCAGCAGCACGCGCGCGGTGGTCACCATGCCCTGCTTGATGCGCTCCACGTCGTGGTCGTCGAAGCTGTAGGTGACCTTGGCGCGCCCGTCGCCGAAGGCCCCCACGCGGCCCTCGCCCTTGTCGCTGATCATCACCACCGCCCCGCAGAGCCGGGGCAACAGGGCGAAGGCCTCCTTCATGTCGCCCACGAGCGGCAGCACCGTGATGGCGGTCGCCTCCGGCGGCGCCGTGAACGCGTGGGGGAGCACGCCCGGGAGCGCGGGGTCTTCGAAGTAGGCCCCTTGGGTGGCGCCCTTCCAGAGCTCGATGCGCTCGTCGCAGATGCCGAGCACCGCGTTGCCGGGATGCAGGTGCAACCCTTCGCCCACGGGGCCCAGCCGGTCGGCGAGGCCGGTGGTGTGCAGCAGGCGCGGCGTGCCGATCGCGCCGCAGCTGAGCACCACGGTCTCGGCGCGCACCTCCACGCGTCCCCCGACCTCTCCGGTGTCCGGGTGGCGAGCGAGGCCGCGGACCCCCACGGCCCGGTCGCCCTCGACCAGCACCTCGGTGATGCGGGTGTCGGCCTGGATCACCGCCCCGGCGTTCACGGCCTCGGGCATCAGGGCGAGGTTCACCGTGGCCTTCCCGCTCACCGGACAGCCGAAGTTGCAGAGCCCGCAGCCCGCGCAGTGGGGGGTGTTGCGGCGGAGCAGGCCGCCTGGAAGGCCCAGGGCCTTCGCGCCCTGGACGATGAGCTCGTTGTTCCTCCCCGCCACGGCTTCGCGCACCGGGCCGATCCCGAGCTTTGCCTCCAGCAGCTCGAAGACCGGTGCGAGGGCGGCGGGGCGGTACCGGTCGTCGCCCAGTTGCTCGCACCATGCGTCGAGCACCGGCTCGGGGGTGCGGAAGCAGATCGCGGAGTTGATGAGCGAGCCGCCGCCGACTCCGCGTCCCGCAGCGATGGGCACGAGCGCCCGCCCCTGCGCCACGATGCCGCCGGCTTCCTGCATGTGGTAGCGGGCGGTGGTGGCCTGGTTGGGCGCGAAGCGGCTCTTCTGCGGCCCCTCCTCGATCACGACCACCGACATGCCGGCGAGGGCCATCGCCCGGGCGCAGGCGGTGCCGCCCGGACCGGAGCCCACCACCACCGCGTCGGCCCTGAGCAGGCGGCCTCCACGGGGCACCGCCTGGAAGCCGTCGGCCTGGGGCTCGGGGTGGATCACGTCAGGTGCCGTAGGTGCAGGGGTAGAGCTGTCGGAACCAGTCGACCGTGCGGGGGTGGGTGGTGTAGCCCATGCCCAGCAGCAGCACGATGGACTGGAAGGCGTTGCGGATCTCCGCCAGGTCGTGGCGCATCCAGACCTCGAAGACCGCCCTTCGGGCCTCCGGGTCCAGCTCGGCGAAGCGCGCGCTGCGAGCGGGCAGTGGCCAATCGTCCATCAGGTGGAAGAGCGCGCGGATCAGGGTGCGAGACATCGGCTCCATCGCGCCTGCGAGCTCGTCCAGGAAGTGGGAGAGCGCCAGCTCGCCGCCCGAGACCGACGGCAGCCCCCCAGCGGGGTACGCGGTGTCGGCGAAGGCTTCCAGGAAGGCGCCCTCCTCGTTGGAGAGGAAGCGGTAGTCGTCACCGACGGGCCGGTCCCACCAGCGCGTGTAGAGCACGCCGACGCCGATGCCGCCCGCTGCGCTGACAGCGGCGCCGAGTGCGAGGACGTGCCGACGGGTGATGCGCATGCTGGACGCTCCATAGCCCGGCGTACATTAGAGGTTCAGGATGGGTGTTCCCCTCATGCCACAGCTGCTGCTCCTGTTGCTCGCGGCGCTCGCGCTCGTGGCCAGCGCGGGCGCGGGGGTGATGTGGCTCACGTGGCGGGCCTCGAAGAAGCTCCTGAGCGGCAGGTCCCGGTCGGAGCCGCGCCGGCGACCCGATCTGATGCGCTACCCCCACCGCCTTCGGATGCTCGAAGCCGAGCTGGAGTCCGCCCGTGCGGCGGCGCTCGAGCAGGCGGAACACCTGGCGGAGAAGCGGGCGGATCTCGCCTCGAAGCCGGGGCGCGACGAGCTGGTCGCCCGCTACGAGGAGGACGAGCGCCTGCTCCACGGGCGCGCCGAGAGCACGGAGCGTGTGCTGGGCACGGTGTGGCGAACGCGCGCGGTGCTCCTGATGCGGGTGCACCTGGCCCAGGCCGCCAAGCAGCGCCCGGAGCTCGACCACCTGCCCGATCCCGACAGCGTGCAGGCCGCCCACCTCGGCCAGACCGCCGCGCTCTACAGCTCGGGCGCCATCCAGGTCCGCGCCTTCGTGGCGGTGCTCGACGAGCGGTTGCGCACGCTCCCCGACGTGGCCCCGAGGCCCTCCGGCCACGCCCGGGTCGACGACGAGGATCGAGGCGAGGTCGAGCGCGAGCGCGCGGCGGTCTCGGATCGGCTGGTGGCGCTGCGGGCGCGCATGGACGAGCTGGCCGACTCGCTCGGCTACGTGGGCGACCGCCTGCGCACCCAACACCTCGTCGAGGGCCAGCGCGGTCGCCTGCAGGTGACCCCCGAGGCCGGTGACCTGCTGGACCAGGTCTCCCAGGCGGTCGACCAGCTCGACCAGCTCGCGGCGGTGGGCGAGCGCGGGCTCGCCAGTGTGGCCGTGGCAGCGCTCGTCGAGGACATCGGCGACCTGGAGCAGGCGGGGCTCGAGATCGACGCGGAAGCCGAGGCGAGCCGCGAGGTCGAGCGGCTGCTCGAGACCTTCACCACCACGGCGTAGTCGAGCGGGTGCGCACCTTTTCGAAAAGAATTCGCCTTGCAGGTCAACAACGGGGGATCGTCGGCCACACTGGACGCGATCCCCAGGAGCGGACCCGTGGACTACGCCTCGATCCTCGATCGCATCTACCAGGCGGTGGACGAGCAGGCCTACTTCGCACCCACGGCGAGCGTGCCCGCCTCCCAGCGCGAGGCGGCCGCCGAGGTGATGGCCTTCTGCGACTCGGCGGACTTCGACGCCGAGGCTGCGCGCCGTCTGGCGAACCGCCGCTTCCGCGAGGGCAAGGTGGACAGGATCCGTCTGCTCAGCCTGCTGCACGCCATCGAGGCGCACCCGAAGGTCCGCGACTACGATGAAGCCGCCCGCCTCGTCGCGGAGCAGGAGATGGCGGCGCTGTCCGAAGGCGGACCCCTGTTGCAGACCAACCTGGCCTCGGTCGAGCGGCACCGCGGCGTGCTGGCCTTCCTGAAGCAGCAGCACGAGGTCGCTCTGGACTACTTCTCGCGGGCCCTCGACCGCGAGCGATCGGCCATCAACCTGTCGAACATCCTCGCCGCGCTGGTCGCCCTCGGCGAGCACGACCACGCCCGCGAGCTGGTCGACAGCATCGGCAGGGCGTATCCCGAGCCCCTGGTCCGCCAACTCACCCAGATCATCGCCTCCGACCCCGACCTGGCGCTCTTGCGCAAGGAGTCCCCATGAGCCTCGTGAGCTCCCTCCTCCTCCTCGGCCTGCAGAACGCTGGCGTCGACACCTCGTGTGAGCAGCCCAGCCCCTCCTGCGAGGTGGTGCACGTGGTGAAGCGCCTGGCCAGCGAGGACGCGGCGAAGGACGAGCGGGAGCCGACGAAGCCGCCCCCTCAGGGTCCCTCGAAGAAGGGACCGACCGACGGCATCCAGAACGGGATCTGACATGACGGACATCCAGAGCACGCTCCAGCGCGCGCTCGCGAGCCGTCACGCTCCCGAAGCCCGCGCCCTCTACCTCCTCATCCTGAAGTACGTGGACCGCCGAGCCCACACCACGTGGCGGAACCACTACCGCGACCTCCTGAGCCAGGACGAGGTCGAGGAGCTCGTGGCCGAGACCCTGGTGCGGCTCATGTCGGGCGCGCTCATGCGCTTCGCCGGCGACACGGAGGAGTCCTTCTACGCCTTCCTGCGCACCGTCACCGTGCGGACCGTGCGCGAGTCCGCACACAGGAAGATCCGGGAGCGCTAAGGTCGCGAGCGCCTGGGTCGCGAGCGCCGCCAACGGGTGGTGGTCGAGCCGGAGATCCGCCTCCACGCGCCCTCCGAGGTCGCCCTGTCACCGGACGACGTGATCTGGCTTCGCGAGCTGTTCCGGGCTGGAAGCCGCGCGGAGCTCGCGCGGCAACGCGGCCAGAGCCGTGCCGCGATCACCCGGATGGTGAGCAGGATCCGTGCACGGATCGAGGTCTTGCCCGAGGCCGATCAGGTCGCGGTTCGCAGCTGGATGCACCAGGAGGCCGTGGCGCTCTCGCCGTCGTGATCCGGCGCGTGCCTACTGCAGGTGCCCGAAGAAGAAGCTGCAGGCCAACCCGGTGGCGATGACGCCGGCGATGTCGGCGGAGAGCCCGGTGGCCACCGCGTGCCGAACACGGCTCACGCCGACGCTGCCGAAGTAGACCGCCAGGACGTAGAAGGTGGTCTCGGTCGACCCGTTGAGCACGCTCACGACGTAGCCGGTGTAGCTGTCGGGACCGTTGGCCTCCATGATCTCGGCCATGATGCCGAACGCCCCGGAGCCCGACAGCGGTCGGACCAGCGCCATGGGGAGGGCCTCGCCGGGCAGCCCGATGAGCGAGCTGAGCACGCCGATGTTGCCGGTGACGAAGTCCATCGCGCCGGAGGCCCGGAACATGCCGACCGCCACGAGGATGGCGACCAGGTACGGGATGATCCGCACCGCGATCTCGAAGCCTTCCTTCGCGCCCTCGACGAACGCTTCGTAGACCTTCACGCCCTTGGCCTGGCCGAAGCCGAGCAGGCCGACGATCATCACAGGGATGATCCAGTCGGCCACGGTGGACTGGAAGTCGCGCAGGCCCTGCGCGTCGGGGTGTTGGCTGCCGAGGATCGCCGCGCCGATGGTGGGCCCGGCCAACAACGCCGCGGCGGTGATCAGGAAGGCGCCGAGCACCCACACGCCCCAGGTGAGCTCGCCGCTTCCGGATGCGGCGGCCGCGTCGGCGTCGGCGACCTCGGGCTCCTTCACCTCGGCGACCTCGACGCCGTCGACCGCAGGCGGCGGGGCGAAGAAGCGCAGGCGGCAGAGGAGCTTGGCCACGGTGATGCCGACGATGGTGGAGAACAGGGTGGCGACCAGGCTGGGCGCCACGATGCCCCACGGGTCCTGGCTGTCGAGCGCTGCGCGCACCGACACCACACCGCTCGGGAGCAACGCCACCCCGGAGGTGTTGATGGCCAGGAACAGCACCATCGCGTTGGTGGCCACCCCCGGCCGGGTGTTGAGCTTGTTGAGCTCGTGCATGGCCTTGATGCCCAGGGGCGTCGCGGCGTTGCCGAGCCCGGACATGTTGGCGGCGATGTTCAGGATCATCGCGCCCATCGCGGGATGGTCCGGTGGCACGTCGGGGAAGAGCCGGACCATGATGGGCCGGATGGCGCGCGCCAGCAGCCGGAGCAGGCCGCCCTTCTCGCCGACCTTGAGCAGGCCGAGGAAGAGCGCCATGTAGCCGATGAGCCCGATGGCGAGATCGACGCTGGCCTTGGCGCTCGAGAAGGCCGCCTGGGAGACCTCGCCCATCGAGCCCGTGGCACCGCCTACGACGACCGCGATGCAGACGATTCCGAGGAAGACCAGGTTCACGGTCAGGGGCTAACGCCGGCGGGATCGGCGTGCGGCCTGCGAAGATGGGAGCATGTGGCTGTTGGCCTGCACCGCGTCGATCGATCCCATCGACCCGCTCTCCTACGAAGCGCTCTACGCGGCCACGTACGCGGTGACCGGGGTGGGCCCTCGGCTGGTCGGCACGCCGGGCGAGGCGCGGGCAGCCGCCTGGATCACCCGGGAGCTGGAGTCGATGGGGCTCCAGGTCGATCGCCATGCCTTCACCTGGGAGGCCTGGACGCCCGGAGAGGCCTGGATCGACGCGGGCGGTGAGCGGTACGAAGCGTGGGCGCTGTCGCCCGCTCCGGGCGGTGTGGTCAGCGGCCGCATCGACGCCGACGACTTCGCTGGCGGCATCGCGCTGTTGAGCTCGGACGATGGCGCGCGTGCGGAGAGCTTCTTCACTGCCCTGACCGGCGGGGCCGAAGCGCTCGTGCGCGTGACCGAGGACCTCGACGGCGACGGCACGCCCCTCGCCGAGGTGGGGCACATCCTCGATGGCGTGTCGTTGCCGAGCGTGGCGGTCGACGCGCAGACCGGCGCCGCCCTCGCCGGCCTGGAGGGCACCCTCACCGTGGAGGCGGGTCTCGGAGCGCTCACCTCCTACAACCTCGCGGCCACGCTGCCGGGGCAGGGCGACGAGGTCATGCTGGTGGCGCACTACGACTCCTGGCACCCGTCGGAGTCGGCCTTCGACAACGGTCTCGGTGTGGCCTTCGTGCTGCAGCTGGCCAGGGCGCTGCTCGCCGAGGACGATCGGGCGACGGTGCACCTGCTCTTCACCACGGGCGAGGAGCAGGGGCTCAAGGGGGCCCAGGCCTGGGTCGCCGACCGGGGGGCCGACGTGGACCGTCTGTTGAACCTGGACATCCCGTGGTCGTCGGACGGGACCTTCTTCGTGGCCGCAGACGACGAGGCGGACCGCGCGCTCGCGCTGGAGCTCGCGGAGCAGCACGGCCTGGACCCGGTCGACGCGGGCTCGCCCAACGCCAGCTCCGATCACTTCGTCTTCCAGACCGAGGGGGTCGACACCTCGTGGCACACCCGCTGGCCCGACGTCCGCTACCACACCGTGAACGACACCCTCGCTCTGCTGGACATGGAGGGCGCGGTCGACAGCCTGGCCTTCCACCACGACTACCTGCTCGATCTGGTCACGCGATGAAGGTGCTGCTCGCCCCCTTCGGCACGCGCGGGGACTGTCAGCCGCTCCTGCACCTCGGGGTGCGGCTCGCGAGCGAGGGCCACGACGTCCTCGTGGCCGGGCCGCCCAACTTCCTGGACGACGCGGAGGGGCTCGGGCTGGACTACCGGGCCTTCGGGCCGGACATCCAGCGCTTCCTCGCCGACGCCATCCGCGGCGGCGGCATCGGCCTGGTGAGCGAGATCAAGGTGTTCATCGAGCTCTTCCGGGAGCTCTGCGCCGTCAGCGTGACCCTGTTGAGCGAGCTCGCCGAGGGGCGTGACCTGCTGATCGCCAGTGGGGTGCAGATCGGCGGTCGCACCGCCGCCCACGCGGCCGGCACCGCCTACCGCTACGTGCTGTTCTGCCCGCAGCTCCTCGTCTCGCCCGAGCACGCGCCGCCTCTGGGCTCGATCGCCGACGGCGGCGCGTTGCTGAACCGTGGGCTCTGGGGTGCCTACCGGGCGGCGGTGCGGCGCTTCATCCAGCCCTTCATGGACGACGCCCGACGCGCCGCTGGGCTGCGCCCGCTCCCCGATCCCTGGGACTACCTGGTGGTGCCAGGCGAGGGCGTGATGGCCTGCGATCCCGAGGTCTTCACGGGCCCGGGGGGCTGGGAGGCCGAGCCGGTGGGTGCGTTCCGTCTCGCGCCGGAGGGGGCGCTCGACGAGGACCTCGAGGCCTTCCTGGGCGCAGGCCCGCCGCCGGTCTACCTGGGCTTCGGGTCGATGCCTCACCCGGACCCGGCGGACTCGACGCGCAAGGTGGTCGACGCCGTGGAGCGTTCTGGGGTGAGGCTCGTGCTCTCGGCGGGCTGGGCGCAGCTCGGCGACGGGGACCTGCCGGACGCGGTGTTCCGGGTCGGGCCGTGCGCGCACCACCTGTTGTTCCCGCGCTGTGCGGGCGTGGTGCACCACGGTGGAGCGGGCACCCTCGCGACCGCGCTCCGGGCCGGGGTGCCGCAGGGCGTGGTCGCGCACGTGGCCGACCAGCACTACAACGGCTGGCGCCTCGAGGCGGTTGGCCTGGCCCCCCGCCGCCTCAGCGCTCGAACCGTGTCCGGGCCCGCCCTGGCCCGGCTGCTCGCGTCGCTGTCCGACCCGCTGCTGACCGAACGGGCCCGGCAGGTGGGCGAGCGCGTGAGGGCGCGCGACAGCCTCGCGAACGGCGTGCGTGCCGTCACGGAGGTCGTCGCGGGCTGAGGGGGCCGTCCCGAGTCCACAGGCCCGGGACGCCCTCGGCGTCCGGTCAGCCGAGCGGTGCGCCGCAGCCGCTGCAGTCGCCCGAGGTGTGGTCGTTCAGGGTGCCGCAGTGGGTGCACTTCACCTTCACGATCTCCTTCACGGTCTCCCTGACCACGACCTTCTCGCCGTCGCCGGCCGCCTCCTCGTCGGGCTCCGCCTCGTAGGAGGTCCAGGCCTCGTTGTAGTCGTCGACCATGCCGCCGATCACGAAGAGGTCGATCAGCGTGCCCAGCCCGCAGAAGCCGCCGGTGAGGAACCAGACCACACCGGTGACGCCCTTGCCGACGTAGAGCCGGTGGAGGCCGGCGAAGCCGACCAGGCCGAGCAGGCAGAGCACGATGGCGGTGGTCTTGTCGCGCGGTCCCGGCGTGCCGACCACGGGGATGAAGTAGTACGGGGTGTAGAAGCGGCGGTACCTGGGATGCGCCCGGGCGCCACGCATCGGACGATGGTGCCGCGCACGCCGTGCCCGACCGCCGCCGGGACCGTGCTTGCGGCCAGCGCCGCCTCCGGGACGCCTCCTGGGGCCGCCGCCTGCCTTCGGACGCCGACGTGCAGGGCGGGAAGGACGGCGTCCGCCGCCTCCTGGTCGACGACCCATGAGCTTCTCCTGCGGCCTTCGATGCCGCGGTGGTGGTGCACGAGGTTGATACCAGATGCGGTGCTGTGGGTGGTGGTCCGGCTCGCAGTGATTAGGCTGCCGCGATGGAGCAGCTCTCCCCCCGCGTGATCTGGCTGTGGCGCTTCGGCTCCCTGATCCGGACCCTGCTCTTCTGGACGCCGATCGCGGCCTTCGCCGGCGTGGGTGTGGCGGGTCTCGGAGGCACGGCGGCGGGCGTGCTGGTCGCCGGCGGCCCGCTCGCGCTGGTGCTCTTGATGGGGCTCGCCTGGCCGAGCCTCTCGTGGCGCCACTTCGGCTTCGCGCTGCGGGAGCACGACCTGCTGGTGCAGCGCGGCGTGCTGTACCGGCGCCGAACGTCGATCCCCGTCAGCCGCATCCAGCACGTCGAGACCCGGCAGGGGCCGCTGGAGCGCATGCTCGGCTTGTCCCGGGTGCTCGTGTTCACGGCGTCGGGCTTCTCTGCAGAGGGCTCCATCCCTGGCCTGGACACACCGCGCGCGGAGGCCCTGCGCGACACCCTCGCGCGTCGGGGCGAAGACGACGGTGTCTGAGGAGGTCGCCTGGAAGCGGCTCCACCCGGCCTCGCTCTGGGTGAACCTGGTGCCGCGGACCTGGCGCACGCTGTGGTCGCTCTGGCCGCTGGTGCTGCTGGCCGTGGTCGGCGGGGGCGGCGTGGGAGTGCGTCCCGAGGACGCGGTGTTCCTGCTCTTCTTCCTGGTGAGCGGCGCGGCGTCCACGATCGTTCACTACCTGACCCTGCGCTACCGCGTGGTCGAGGACCGGCTCGAGATCCGACAGGGCCTGCTCAACCGCGAGGCCCGCGCCATCGACGCCAGCCGGATCCAGAACGCCGAGATGCTCCGGAACCCGTTCCACAAGCTGGCCGGGCTCGTCGAGGTGCGGCTCGAGACCGCCGGCGCGCTGCGCACCGAGGGGCTGCTCTCGGCGTTGTCCGAGCAGCAGGCGGCCGACCTGATGGCACGGGTCGACGCCGCCCGCGGGCGCGAGCCGGTAGACGACGACGCCACCGAGAAGGAGCCCGTGGCTCGGCTGGGTACGTTGGAGCTGCTCGCCTACGGGCTGACGTCCCACCGCGCCGGCATGGCGGGGCTGTTGCTCGCCGGCGCCTACGAGGTGGCGAGCGTGCTGGACCCGATGGCCGCCGAGCGCGCCGCGCTGCGCGCAGAGGGCACCCAGATCGCCGGCCTGGTGCTGATGACCTTGGCGCTGGCGGCCGCCATCTCGGCGCTGCTCACGCTGCTCCGGCACCACGACTACCGGCTGCATCAGAGCGGTGAGGAGCTCGCCAGCGAAGAGGGTCTGCTCACCCGTCGGAAGGTCGAGATCCCTCTCCGCAAGGTGCAGCTGGTGCACGTCGAGGAGACCCTGCCGCGACGGCTCATGGGCTTCGGCACGGTGCAGGTCGAGACCGCGGGCATCGGGGAGGTCGGGGAGGGCGGCGTGAGGGCGCCGGAGTTGACCGTACCGGTCGTGCAGCGCCCGCGGCTCTTCGCCATGAGCAGACGCGCCGTGCCCGATCCGGGCTTCGACCCGTGGAGCCAGGAGCTCCGTCCCGCCCACCGGCGTGCGCTCTGGCGGACCCTGATCCAGCTCACCGCGCGCCACCTGCTGTTCAGCGCCGTCGCGCTGACCGGCGGTGTGGTGGTGGCAGGCGTGGTGCTGAGCCTCCTGCCGGTGCTCTGGCTCGCGGCCTGGTTGGACTGGCGCTACCAGGGCTGGATGCTCACCGACGACGCGCTGATCGCTCGGCGAGGCTTCTGGCGTCGCCACACCTGGGTCGTGCCCCGCGACAAGCTCCAGGCCGTGCACCTGGTGCAGGGGCCGGTGCTTCGGTTGGCTGGCCTCGGGCGTGTGCTGGTGCGCGTGGCCGGCGCGCAGGTGTTGCTGCCGGACCTGGCCACCCACGACGCGCGGGCCGTGATGGACGAGCTGTGTCCGGCGTGACCCTGGCCGTGATCGGCGACGTGCATGCGCACTGGGCGCACCTCGCCACCGTGCTCGACGCGATCGACGCCGAGGACCCCGACGGCGTGCTGCTCGTCGGTGACCTGGGGGATCCGGCCTTGGGGCGCGCTCCGGTTCGTGACTTCGCGCGCAGGGCCGCCTACCTGCGCTCGCTCGAAGAGCTCTGGGAGCGCGTCGAAGCGCGCGGTCGTCCCTACCTCTGGGTGCCCGGCAACCACGATCTCCCGGACCTCGTCGGGGAGCGAAACGTGGACGGACGCTCGGCCGTGCTTGCGGGCCTCACCGTGGCGGGGCTGGGCGGTGGCGGTCCGGCGCGGTTCGGCTTCCCCTACGAGTGGGGCGAGGACGAGGTGCGTCGCCGTGTCCTCCCTCCGCACGACGTGTTGCTGAGCCATGCTCCCCCGTCGGACTGCACCCTCGACGTGTTGAAGGGCCAGGACGTGCACGTGGGAAGCGTCGCGGTGCGGGAGCTCGCCGAGCGCCTGTCGGGCTTCCTGGTGTGTGGTCACATCCACGAGTCGGGGGGCGTGGAGCAGATCGGGCAGTGCCTCTGCCTGAACGCCGGTGGACTGGGACGCCCCTGGGGTGCACCGCAGGTGGGCTTCCTGCAGCGCACGGCCACACACGACTCGGTGTGGCACGTGGACCTGGTCTCGGGCGCTCGAACGATGCTGGGACGTGCCCGATGACCTTTCCACCCCTGCACGAGGCGGTGCTGCTGCGACGCTACAAGCGCTTCCTCGCCGACGTGCGCTTTGTTGACGGCACCGAGGTGACGGTCCACTGCGCCAACCCGGGCCGCATGACGAGCTGCCTCGAGGAGGGCGGTCGGATCTGGCTGTCGCACCATCCCGGCACGAAGCGGAAGCTCCTGTGGTCCTGGGAGCTGGCCGAGGTGGGGGACGCCACCATCCTGATCAACACGGCGCGTGCGAACCGCGTGGTCGAGGAGGCGCTGCGGTCGGGGCAGGTGCCTGGACTGGCGGGTGAGGTCAAGCCCGAGGTGAAGGTCGGCGACAGCCGGCTCGACTTCCGGGTGGGCGACGGGTTTGTCGAGGTGAAGAGCGTGACCCTGCTCGCGGCGCCCCGTGTGGCCTCCTTCCCCGATGCACCCACCGAGCGCGGCCGAAAGCACCTGGCTGAGCTCCGGGCGCTGTGCGAGGGCGGGACACCCGCCACCTTGATCTTCTTGCTGGGGCGCGATGACGCCGACTGCATCCGCCCGGCCGACGCGGTCGACCCGGCCTACGGGGTGGCCCTCCGGCGAGCGGCGAGCGCGGGCGTGGGCGTGATCGGTCTCAGGACAGCCATCGACACCCAGGGCATGCAGGTGGTGGGCACCGTGCCCGTTCAGCTGAGCTGAACCACCTTCGGGGTGTCCGGGGTGGGGCTCACCTCGATCCGCCCGCGCCCGGCGTCCTTCGCGTGGTACATCGCCGCGTCGGCCGCCCGGATCAGGTCTTCGAGGGAGAGATCCTCGCCCCAGCCCTCGGTCGAGGCGAGGCCGATGCTCGCCGAGAGCCTCATCGGTCCTTCGTCTGTGGCGGTCGGGTCCGACACGGCCTCGAGCAAGCGCTCGGACAGGCGCCGACCGTCCAGGAGCGGGGTGTCGGGGAGCACGACGAGGAACTCCTCACCACCGTAGCGACCGACCATGTCGTAGCTGCGCACGGCGGCGGCCATGCGCTGGGCGACGCCCCGGAGGACCTCGTCGCCGACGAGGTGGCCGTGCTGGTCGTTGACCGCCTTGAAGTGGTCGAGGTCGATCAGGAGGACCGACACGGGGCAGCCCGTGCGCTTCGAGCGGTTGAGCTCCAGCTCGAGGCGCTCCATGACCGCCGTGCGGTTGTGCAGGCCCGTGAGGGGGTCGCGCTTCGCCTGCTCACGGAGCTGTTCCCGTGCTTCGATGACCGCGGCCTGGGCCTTCACGACGCGCACGCCGACCTGCATCCGCGTGCGCAGCTCGAGCTGGTCGTAGGGCTTGACCAGGTAGTCGTCGGCACCGGCTTCGAGCCCCTGCAACACATCGCGCCGGAGGGCGCGAGCGGTCAGGAGGATCACGTAGGTGTAGGGCTCGGGCCGCAGGGCCCTGAGCTTCTGGATCACGTCGACGCCGTCGAGCCCGGGCATCATCCAGTCCACCAGGGCCAGCGTGGGGCCGTTGGGCTCGAGCAGGCGTGCCAGGGCCTCGTCGCCGTCGCGCGCGGCGATCGGCTGGTAGCCCCACGACTCCAGCACCGCGCACAGGATGCTGCGCGCATCGTAGTCGTCGTCGGCGATGAGCACGGGAAGGTTCAGACGGGCTCCCGGCAGGCGCCCCGCTTCATGCGGCGGCGGACCCCAGGTGATCGAGCAGGACGCGCAAGTGTGTCAACTCGTCCTGGAGCATAGAACACGCTCCGTCCAGCTCAAAGGCCCGTTGTGAGGTCGCTCGCAGCTGCAAGGCGCGAGCCCGCTCGGCAAGCGGACCCATCTCCAGGCGCTCGGCGGTGACGGCGAGCACGCGCGCGCCTTCGGCCACGCCGTCCAGGTCGCGCACGGCCGCATCGTCTCGGACCACGTCGACCTGCTCGTCGGCCCAATCGGCGAACGCACGCAGCAGCTCGAGGTAGGGATCCTTCGTGGAGTGCACGGTGATGTCTCCTCGCCCGAGTCGCAGCCACCTGTCCCAACGGATCATCTCCGGAGGGGTTGAGGATCAGGGACAGCCGCCGTCGGGGAGCGCGTCTTCCTGGCCCTGTTCCCGCCACCACGTGGCCTCCTGGGACAGGGGGCCTGCGTAGGGATCGAAGGCTTCCTGATCGGCGGTCTGCACCTCGAAGTGCAGGTGAGGCTGGCTGGAGTTGCCGCTCGACCCGACCTTGCCCAACACCCGTCCGCACGAGACCGTGTCGCCGACGGCCACCGCCACCGAGTCCTTCATCAGGTGCCAGTAGAGGCTTCGGGTGCCGCTCTGGTGCTCGAGGATCACATGGTTCGCGATGCCGGAGTGCCCGTCACAGCTCACCTCGAGGGTCACCGGGTCGCCATGGCAGCGGTCGTAGTGACCGTCCTCGATGCTCACGACCACACCGTCGGCGGCGGCGAGGACCTCGACGCTGCCAGCGTCCATGGCGTCCCAGGAGCCGGTGAGCAGGTAGTCGCTGCCGTCGTGCTCGTCGTAGCAATGGGGCCACGGGCGCTCGAGGTAGTCCAGGCAGATCAGCTGCTCCGCGCCCTCGTGCACGGCCGGGTCGTGGTCGAACCCCACGAGCGTGTCGAGCTGCTCGGGCTCTGCGAGAGGCAGCGCGAACTGTTCGGCGCCACGCTCCACGGCGGGCGCCTCGGTGTCGGCCGGCGGGGTGCCCGGAGCACCGACGCAGGCCAGCCAGATCACGCGCTCTGGCCGAGCAGGGTGTCGACGGTCTGCTGGTCGGCGCCGGGGAAGCGGTAGTCGCCGAACTGCTCCGGTGCGACCCAGCGGTGGTCGTGCACCTTGCCGCGGTGGGGGATCTCGCCTTCGTGCAGCTCCACCCGGTACACCAGCATGTCGAGGGTGTAGCGCTCGTAGGTGTGGTGGATCTCCTGCCGCAGGGCGCCGATCGTGCCGCTCAGCCCGAAGCGTTCCTGCAGCTCGCGCTGGAGGGCTTCCCGATCGTTCTCGCCGGCCTCCACCTTGCCGCCCGGGAACTCCCAGAGGAGCGGCAGCACCGCCCTGGGGGGGCGCTGGGTGATGAGGTAGTGACCGTCCCGCTCGATCTCGGCCGTGACGACACGGATGTGTGGCAACTCGGGCATGGGCCGGCTTTGTAGCAGCCGGGCCCGGCCTCTGACAACCCCCTCGTGCGACGTCTAAGGTGGCTTCCGGCTTCGGGACGACGGGCATCGATGATTGCAACTTGGCTCATGGTCAGCACGGTCCAGGCCGTGCCTGCTCTCTCTGGCTGGCAGGTCCTTCGCGACGATGAGGTGTGGATTGGGTGCACCTGGGCGGCCGGAGAGCCCTGGTGCCGAGCGGTCGGCCGCGTCGACGCCCCGGTGGACGCCGTGGTCGAACAGCTGACCGATTTCGAGCGCTACGCCGAGGTGTTCGAACGCATCGAAGCGGTGACCGTGCTCGACGACGACGTCGTGCAGATGACGCTTCAGATGCCGTTTCCGCTGGCCCCCAGAGCCCACGCGGCGCGCTTCGAGGTCGAGGCGATGGCCGGTGTCGTCGCGGTCGACTGGCAGCCTGTGGAGCACCAGAACGACACCGGGGCGGTGTGGCTGCCACGGTATGCGGGGGCCTGGGAGCTCGTCCCTGCGGGGGAGGGCACCGAGGTCCACTTCACGTGGCAGGCGGAGCTCGAGGGCGACGTGCCGGACTGGGTGCTGCCGCGCGCCCACATGCGAACGGGCAGCGACGCGATGGCCCAGCTGGCGGCCGCGCTGCAGCGCTGACTACAGCGGGAGCGGGCAGGGGGTCGCCTCGAGCCCGGATGCGGCTATGTTGCCGATCTCCCTCGTCTTACGGAGTCACGCCATGATCCGCTCCACCCTGAAGCGCGGCCTGAAGAAGGTGCTCGGTCGCGAGAAGCCGCCTCCCGCTCGTCCGGCCAGCCCGAGCGCCCCGGTCTATGCGGCGGCCGCTGCGCCCCACGAGGATCCGGTGAGCGCCGAGGACGTCGCACCTGTGGAGGCCGCCCCGGTGGAGGCCGCTGCCGAGGAGGTCGCCGTGGAGGAGGCTCCCGCTGCGGAAGCTTCCGTCGAGGCCGCCGCCGAGGCCGAGGCCGCCGTGGCCGAGTCCGGCGGCCCAGAGGCGGCGTCTGCCGACGACACGGTGGGACCGCCGATCCTCTTCGAAGAGGTCCAGGAGATCCTGGACGAGATGGTGCGGCCGGCCCTCCAGATGGACGGTGGCGACATCTCGCTCCTGAAGATCGAGGGCTTCGACATCCACGTGAAGCTGCAAGGCGCATGCTCGACCTGTCCCAGCTCGATCATGACGATGAAGATGGGCGTGGAAGCGCTGCTGCGCGAAGAGTTCCCGCAGATGAAGGACCTCATCCAGATCGACGGGTAGCGCTTCGCGGGTGGCTACGCGTCCGCCGTGAACAGCGCAGGCACCGGCTGGGGTGTGAGCCAGCCCTCGGCCATCCACTGCTGGATCGGGTCGTCCACGCCGACCTTGCCCACGTAGAGGTGCGCCACCGGGTGGCCCGCAGCGAGCCACTCGCGGACCTTGCGCTGCCCCAGGTAGTAGACGACATCCTTGGCGTACACGCCCGGCAGGCCGGGGTCGGCGAGGCCGCGCTTCAGCCGCTGGGCGATGCCCCACGCCAACCCGTAGCCCGCCTCTCGCGCGATGCGCTCGTAGAGATCACGGAAGCCCATCTCCCGCGCCCACGACACGGCTCGCACGACCACGCCCTGCCGCCATCCCGTGCCCGGCGAGATGACGCCCGCCCGCTCCTCGGCCACCAGCGCGAGGCCTTCCTCGGTGGTCAGGGAGTCCGGGGTGCCGGTGGCGAAGAGCCGCAACGGCTGGCGGCTTCCCGCCGCCGACCGGAGCGCGTGCACCTCGATCTCGTGGGCGACCAGCTTGCGCACGTCGCGCTCCCGAAAGCGCGCCCGTCCGTTCACGCGGAGCAGCTTCTTCGGCCCATCCACCAGCACGCGGGCTGACATCACGCCGTCGAGCTCCACCACCCACCCGTGCAGGTCGCGGTCTTCCAGGGCCAGCTCCAGCGCGAGCTTGAGCGCCGCGGCGTCGAGCTGGAACTCGGTCGTGTCGGTCTCGTAGGACTCGGACCGGGCAAGCTCGAGCTCGGCTTCGGTGGGGTACCAGCTCGCCGCGACCGCGAGGGCGTCGAAGGCGGCTGGGCTTCGGTCGCGCAGCGCGTGGATCACCAACCGAGCGCGCTCGATCGACATGCACAGGAGCCGGCCCAGGGGGTGGTCATCCGGTGGTGCCAGCGCGTCGAGCATGCGCAGCTCGGGGTCGGCCCAGGTGGCCGGGAGGTACCTGAACGGCGGCTCCGGCGACGAGCCCGAGCGGAACGCGGCCCGCGCCTCGGTGGCGTTGAGCGGGTTCAGGTACCGCGAGAAGGCGATCCGCACGAAGAGGTCGTGCAGCGCCTCGTCGGCTTGCAGGAGGGGGCGGGGGAGGGCTTCCACCCGTCCCGGCTAACGTCGCTCAGGCGTCGCGGCCGAAGCTCCGCTGGAACAGCGCTTCGATGGCGGTCGTGGCGCTGTCACGGAGGTAGCGGGTTCCGGTTCCGCAGAAGTCCGGAGCCTCGACCACCGGCGTGCCCGATCGCCAAGCATCGCCCTCCCAGTGGAACCAGCCGTTGCGCTCCTGGTCGAAGACCCAGAGGTCCTTGTGCCACATGCGCGCGAGCTCGACGGCCCAGCCGGTGCCGCCGGTCACGGTGTCGTCGTCCTGGATGGTGCCGACCACGAAGACCTGCTGGGCGCGGCTGACCTGGTGCCAGATGCTCTGCAGCACCCGCTTGATCATCTTGCCCTGGTTGAAGGTCCGGTTCAGGCGCCGCGAGACGTACACCAGCGACACGTCGCCGGCGGTGAGCTCCTGGTCGCTGAGTGCGTGGCTGCCCGTGGAGCGGTTCTGCTTGTGGCCGTCGAAGGTGAAGTTCACCTCGCGCAGCCCCCAACGCTCGGCGGCTTCGCCGAAGGCCGACTCGGCCCCGGTGGCGCCGCCGCTGTAGAGCACACAATCCACGGCACGAGGGCTCCAGGGCGCGCTCGCCGGGTCCCACTCGTCCTCGCCGACCACGAGCATCGTGGCCGGATCGAGGTGGAGGCCCAGATCGTCGCCGACCGCACCGTGCACCTTCGAGGCCTTGACCTCGATGGCGTCGTCCTGGGCGTTCAGCGACACCACGGTCGAGAAGTGCTCTTGCAGGGCGAACGATCCGCCCTCGCCACGGTGCGTGCGGCCCGCGACCCACAGCGCGAAGCCGTGCTGCCGCGCCAGATCCGCCAGCCCGTCCAGGGTGGTCTGGGCGTCATCGTCCGGCACGCCGTCGAGCAGCACCACGTCGGGCGTGAAGTGCATCACGTCGCGGTCGAGGTCCAGCACCTTGGCGAGATCGGCGGCGGTGAAGCTGCGACCCAGGTAGCTGTGGATCAGCCGGTTGCGCTCCACGTGCAGCGCCAGAGCCTCGCGGCCCTGCTGGCGCGCCGCGCGCACGACGCCGCTGAAGATCTCGTCGTAGAAGGTGCGAACGTGGTCGGCGCCAGCCGACAACGACACGTGCACGACCTTCTTGTCGTTGAGGATCCGGTCGAGCGCGATGTGCACGAGCATGGCGCTCTTGCCCACGCCGGCGCGGCCCACGACCGCTCCGAGCTCGCCGACCTTCAGGCCCCCGTGGAGGCACTCGGTGAAGAGCCTCATCGGGCTCCTCTCGAGGATGGCATTCGCCTGCATCGTCCTCTCCTCAGCCCGCCTTGCGGTCTTCTTCGTACTTCTTCATGAGATCTTCCTGCACGCCGGACGGGGCCTGGCTGTACCGGTTGAACTCCATGGTGAACTCCGCCTTGCCCTGGGTTGCCGAGCGAAGCGTCGTGGCGTAGCCGAACATCTCGGCGAGGGGAACCTCGGCCTCGACCTGGGAGAAGCCGTCGGCCTCGGTCGTGCCGAGCACGATGCCGCGACGCTGCATCAGCGTGGCGACCATCGGGCCGTGGAACTCGGCCGGCCCTTCCAGGCTGACCTTCATCACCGGCTCCAGCACGATCGGCTTGGCCCGGTGGTAGGCCTCGCGGAACGCGCCGCGGCAGGCTTCCTGGAAGGCGACGTCCGAGGAGTCGACCGCGTGGGCCTTGCCGTCGTCGATGGTGACCTGGATCCCCTCGACCGGAGCACCGATGAGGCGACCCTTCTCGAGCATCGACTTGAAGCCCTTGTCACACGCGGAGATGAACTCGCGCGGGATGACGCCGCCCTTGATCTTGTCGATGAAGGTGTACTCGCCCGACTCGCTCGGCTCCAGGATGCCCGCCACGCGACCGTACTGGCCGGAGCCGCCGGTCTGCTTCTTGTGCGTGTAGTCGAACTTGGTCTGGCGGCTGATGGTCTCGCGGTACGCCACGCGCGGAGGCGACACGACCACGGGGCAGTTGTACTCGCGCCGCATGCGCTCGACGTAGACCTCGAGGTGGAGCTCGCCCATGCCCGAGATGATGGTCTCGCCCGTCTCCTCGTCGGTCCCGACGCGGAAGGTCGGGTCCTCCTTGGAGAAGCGCGCCAGCGCCTTGGACAGGTTCTGCTGGCCCTTCTGCGTCTCGGGCTTCACGGTCAGGCTGATGACCGCATGCGGGATGTGGATGGACGTCATGGCCACCGGGCGGGTGCCGTCGGTGAAGGTGTCGCCCGAGTAGCAGTCCACGCCGAAGAGCGCGACGATGTCGCCTGCGCTGGCCTCGCTGATGTCCTCCATCTCGTTGGAGTGCATGCGCACGAGCCGTCCGACCTTCACCTTCTTGTTCGAGCGGGTGTTGTAGATGAACCCGCCCTTCTTGAGCACGCCGCTGTAGATGCGGAGGTAGGTCAGCTGGCCGTAGCGACCGTCTTCCAGCTTGAAGGCCAGGCCGATGAAGTCGGCAGTCGGGTCGTTGGGGACGTCGATCTCGTGCTCTTCGCCGCCGTCGACCAGGAGCCCCGTGTTGGTGACGTCGGTCGGACAGGGCAGCCAGGACACCACCGAGTCCAACAGCGTCTGCACGCCCTTGTTCTTGTAGGCAGAGCCCATCATCACCGGCACGATCTGCCGGTTGATGGTGGCGCCGCGGATGGCCTCGTGGATGATCGCCGGCGTGACGGTCTCCTCGAGCAGGGCCTCCATCAGGTCGTCGGAGAACATGGAGACCGCGTCGAGCATGATCTCCCGGTACTCCTCGGCCTGGTCGACCAGCTCCGCGGGGATGTCCTCGTCGGTGATGTCGTTGCCAGCCTCGCCGAGGTAGCGGTGCGCGCGCATGGTGATCAGGTCGACCACGCCCTCGAAGGCATCGGCGAGCCCGATCGGGATCTGCATCATCACCGCGTTCTGGCCCAGCTTCTCGATGATCTGGTCCTTCACGCGGAAGGGGTTCGCGCCGGAGCGGTCGCACTTGTTCACGAACGCGATGCGGGGCACCTCGTAGCGCTTCATCTGGCGATCGACCGTCAACGACTGGGACTGCACACCCGCCACCGAGCAGAGCACCAGGATGGCGCCGTCGAGCACGCGCAGGGCGCGCTCGACCTCGATGGTGAAGTCGACATGCCCCGGCGTGTCGATGATGTTGACATGGTGCCCGTCCCACTGGCAGTGGGTTGCGGCGGACTGGATGGTGATGCCGCGCTCTCGCTCCAGCTCCATCGAGTCCATCTTGGCACCGACGCCATCCTTGCCACGCACTTCGTGAATGGCATGGATGCGGTCGGTATAGAAAAGGATCCGCTCCGTCAGCGTGGTCTTGCCCGAGTCGATGTGGGCAGAAATGCCGATGTTGCGGATCTTGTCCAGCGCGTCGATCACGACACCTCCCTCTTCCGGTGGGGGGTCCGAAGGGGGCGCCTGATAGCTCTACCGCGACCACCACGCAAGCGCCGGCGTGTGTAGAATGCGGCCGTCCCGGATTCTGGAGGCGGACACATGAAGCGCATCTCTCTGCTCGGCCTGGTGCTCGGCGGTTTCTTTGCCATGGGCATGGCCTGTGGTGGCGAAGAGGAAGACGAGGTCGAGGAAGTCGTCGAGGAGCCCGTCCAGAAGGAGAGCCCCAACGACGCGAACACCCCCGATCCCACCGAGAACCGCAACGAGGGCACCACCTCGGGCGGCACCGAGATCACCACGCCCGATCGCAAGTCGGACAGCTCGGGTGGCTCCGGCAGCTCCGGTCGCAAGGGCGGCGACAACGCCAGCTCCGGCGGATCGGGTGGCTCCGGAGGCTCGGGCAAGTCGCCCGGCCGCAAGTAGCGCACGCGTTTCCGCGCATCCCGGACGGCTGGGGCTTCTGCGCCCCGGCCCGGAGCGCGCATAAACATCTTGTTTAGCTGAGTGAACACCATGTATACTTCCGAGGTTCCGGAGGTGTGCAGTGGTGGTGTGGATCGTTCTTCTGGCGTGTGCGCCAGGCTCTGAGCTCGTGGGCGGATTCGTCGAGCACGAGCTGCTCGTGGGCATCGACGGCGTGTTGTCGCGCAGCGAGCGCCGTGCGCTGATCGAGGGCTACGGATTCTCGGAGCTCGGCTTCCTGCCGGCGACGGGTGTGGTCTACGTGGACCTCGGTCGGGAGCATGCGGCCGCCACGGTCAGGCGCCTCGAGGCCGACCCCCGCTTCCGCTTCGTCGAGCCCAACTGGGTGCTGGCCGCGGAAGGCGCGCCGAACGATCCCTACTTCGGCTCGCAGTGGAACCTGCAGCGCGTAGGCGTGACCGAGGCCTGGGATCTCGGCCGCGGCGAAGGCCGGGTGGTCGCCGTGCTCGACACGGGCGTCAGCCCTGGCGGCAGCGACGGCATCCACGGCCTGCTCGACGGCGCCGACATGGTCTACGGCCGAGACGACACGGACGACAGCTACGGTCACGGCACCCACGTGGCTGGCACGATCGCCCAGAACACCGACAACGGCGTGGGCGTGGCGGGAGTGGCCCCCGGGGTGAGCGTGCTCCCGGTGAAGGTCCTCGGGGACACCGGCTACGGCTCGAGCTACGCGATCGCCTCGGGCATCGAGTGGGCAGCGGACGAGGGCGCCGACGTGATCAACATGAGCCTGGGCATGTGGGGTTGGTCGAGCACGATCGCCGACGCCGTCGCCCACGCCGAGGAACGTGGCGCCGTGGTCGTGGCGGCGGCGGGCAACGAAGACACCGCCTCGATCAACTTCCCAGCGTCGATCGAGACCGTGCTCTCGGTGGGAGCGAGCACGTCGAGCGACCGCCTGTCGAGCTTCACGAACTGGGGCGATGGACTCGACCTGGTGGCGCCCGGCAGCTCGATCCTCCAGGAGGTGCAGGGCTGGCGCAGCTGGACCTACTCGGCCTGGGACGGGACCAGCATGGCCACGCCGCACGTCTCCGCGGCGGCGGCGCTGGTGATGGCCCAGGGGATCGAGGAGCCCGCCGAGGTGCGCCGGCTCCTGCGCGAGAGCGCCGAGGACCTCGGCAGCGGTGGCTACGACACCTCCTGGGGCCATGGACTGCTCGACGTCGCGGCGGCGGTCGGCCTCGCGGCGGCCGAGGCCGGTGGCACGGCTCCCGACAGCGGAGACGATCACGACGACGGCACGATCGAAGAGGGGCCCGACGCGACCGAGCCGGTGCTCTTCGACGTCGACTTCGGGTCCGCCGGTGGCGACTTCTGGATCACCTGGGAGACCGACGAGCCCGGCACCACCGACGTGTGGTTCGACCCCTACGGCTGGTACCTGGGCGACACGGCGGAGCTCACGCCTTCCCACGAGCGCAGCTTCACCGGCAGTGTCGGCGCCACGTACAGCTTCTGGGTGAGCTCGGCGGACGCGGCGGGCAACCGCGCCTACGAGGGCCCCTACGAGCTCCTGGTGGAGTGACGCGCCTTCGCGCGTGCTCGCTCGTCCGTGAGCGCCTCGGCGGCGTGGAGGGCGAGCACAGCGGCGAGGGCTCCGATGAGCGCGAGATCGACGAGCATCCTGTCTCCTTCGATGGGCTTGTACAGGGAAACGGCCGCGGGTCGCGGGGGCTTGAGGGCGCGTGCTACAACGCTTCGGAGGCCACGACGGGCTTCGAGGGTCCGCAGACGTGTCGTCGTTCCAGCCCAGCTCCCATCTCCCGGCGGTGCTGTACGAGTTGATCGAGCAGGACGGCGAGCCCGTCTTCGCCTGGATCAGCGACTCCGTGCGCGAGCTGTTGGAGCTGGAGCCCGACGAGGTGCTGCGCGACACCCACGCCCTCACGCGCATGATCCACCCCGACGATCGGGCCTCTCACGCCGAAGCCCCCGTCGTGGGCGGCACGTGGCACTGGCGGGGGCGGCAGGTGTTGAAGTCGGGCCGGGTCGTGTGGGTGGACGCCGCGTCGCGCCGGGCCTCCAGCGGGCGGGTCCAGGGCGTGATCGTGGACGTCACCCGCCAGGTCGAGCTCGAGCAGGATGCCGCCGACACGCGCAAGGCCGCGGCGGTCTCGCTGTTGGCCGGCAGCATCGCGCACGAGCTCAACGACCCGCTCACCTTCCTCCGGAACAACGTCTTGTGGGCGCTCAACAGCCCGGGCCTCGCCCCCGAGGTGGCCGAGGCGCTCCGCGACGCCTTGGAGGGGAGCTTCCGGGTGGAAGGCATCGCGCGCACTCTGGGCGCCCTGCCGCGTGCGCGCCGCGCGCCGGCCCGGGTGCCGTGCACCTTGGCGGAGGTGGTGGACGTCGCACACCGTGAGTTGCGCGGCGACCGAGACCGCGTCGAGCTGCGCTGCGTCACCCCTTCCGCCGCCATGGTCGCCGACCCCGAGCGTGTCGGGCAGGCTCTGGCTCACCTGGTCTCCAACCTGCTGCGCCGTCGCGAGCCGGCGCCCGGCGCCATGCTGGCGGTGGTCTCGGCGCTGACCACCGCGGAGGCCACACGCATCGAGCTCGCCGGCGAGGCGCAGCTGCACGATGCCGACGTGGGGTGTGCCGTGGCGCGGCTGCTCCTCGACGATGCGCAGCTGAGCGTGGAGGAGCGCATTGTCGCGCTGACGCTGCCAGCGTAGGTAGTGCACCCCCCTCGGGGACGGAGGCGCACGTGCTGCTCTGCTTCGGCCTGGCCCTTGCGGCCGACTGGACCGATCACATCGATCACACGCTCGAGGCGGTGGTCAGCATCTCCATCGCCAAGACCCGCACCTTCGACGGGAGCGGCGCGGGCGTGAGCCAGGCGACGGGCTGGGTGGTCGATGCGGAGCGCGGGTTGGTGATGACGAACCGCCACGTCGCCACGCCCGGCCCCGCGGTGCACCGCGCCACCTTCTACGACGAGGAGGAAGCGGACCTGACGGTGGTCTACCGGGACCCGGTGCACGACTTCGCCATCCTCCGCTATGACCCGACCGAGCTCCGCTTCGCGTCTCCCCCCTCGCTCGAGCTCGCTGTGGACGGTGCCGAGGTCGGCGACCTGATCTGGTCGGTCGGCAACGACTCCGGTGAGAAGGTGGTCATCCACGAGAGCACGCTGGCGCGCAAGGACCGTGGGCCCCCCAGCTACGACCTGAACACCTTCTACTGGCAGGCGGCGACCGACGTGGCCGGCGGCGGCTCCGGGTCCCCGGTGCTCAACGCCGAGGGCCAGGTGGTGGCTCTGCACAGCGGCGGCGCGAAGGGGGAACAGTCCAGCTTCCACCTGCCGCTCGAACGCATCGAGCGCGCCTTGGCGCGGGTCCGTGCGGGAGAAGCCGTGGATCGCGGCACGCTCCAGGTGGAGTGGACCTACGAGAGCTACGCCGACGCAGCGGACCTGGGCCTGACCGAGGCCGACGAGATCGTGCTCCGCGAGCGGTTTCCGGATCGTCGCGGCGTGCTGGTCGCGGGCACGGTGGTGCCGGGTGGTCCCGGCGACGGTCAGCTGAGGCCGGGCGACGTGCTGTTGGCGCTCGAGGGCGCGCCGGTGTCCAGCTACGTGGAGCTCGCCGAGGTGTTGGACGCCCGGGTCGGGGACGAGGTCCACCTGCGGGTGCAGCGCCGAAGCAAGACCCTGGAGCTCGAGCTCACGGTCGACGACCTGAACGGCCTGGTGCCGCACGCATGGATCGAGTTCGACGGCAACATCGTGCACCCCTTCGGCTGGACCTGGGCGCGCAAGGCGCCGCGTCCGGTCGGCGGGCTGGTCTGGGCGCACAAGGGCGTGCGCGCCAAGGCCAGCGGCCTGCCGGGCTTCGCCGTGCTGCACAGCATCGACGGGCGGGAGGTCACCACGCTGGACGAGCTGGAGGCGGTGCTCGCCGAGGTGCCTCCGGGTCGGTTCGTGACCGTGGTCTACGAGGAGTGGGACGATGTGGGCGCCACCTCGTCGACCACGGTGAGCTGGGACACCACGTGGAAGCTGCGGCGTGCCTGTGAGGAGCTCGCCGGCGGTGGATGGACGTGCCGCCCGCTCGCCGCCGCGCCCGAAGCGGAGGCGCCCACCGGCCGGGTGACACGCCCGAAGCAGCCGCAGCGGCGTGCGCGCGCCCTGGCTCCGTCGTTGGTCGAGGTGGAGAGCTGGGTGCTCGGGCCGACGGTGGGCGACATGAAGAAGCGCACCGGGGTCGGCGTGATCGCCGACGTCGAGCAAGGCCTGGTCGTGGTCGACCGCAGCACCGTTCCCGGCCCGCACGCCACGGTGGAGCTGGTGTTCGCGAGCCGACTTCGGGTGGCCGCCCAGCCGGTCTGGACCCACCCCGACCACGACCTCACCTGGCTGCGCTACGACCCGGCGTCGATCGGCGACACGGAGGTGGCGTCGGCCAGGTTCCGCTCCGAGCGCTACGAGATGCGCGACACCGTGTGGCAGGTGCTCGCTGGCGGCGACGTCGTCTTTGCCAAGAAGACCCGCGTGAGCGGGATGGGCCTGCCGGGCACGCCCGAGCCCAGCCCGCCGCGCTTCCAGCAACAGGGCGTGGAGATGGTCAGCCTCGAGGATGGGCGCAACGGTGCCGGGGTGCTGACCGATCGGAGGGGCCGGATCACGGCGCTGTGGACCGGCTTCTCGTACGACACCGGGAAGAAGAACAGGGTGCACTTCATGGGCCTGCCGAGCGAGCTCATCGTGCCCGCGCTGGAGGCCCTGCAGGCCGGCGAGACCCCGCGGCATCGCACCCTGGGCGTGGTGTTGCGCGCCCTCACACTGGAGGATGCGAGCAAGCGTGGGGTGGATCCGGCCCACCTCGAGGTGGTCGCGAAGGCCCGCCGCCCCGCGAGCGTGCCGATGATCCGTCGGCTCCAGCCCGGATCGCCGGCGTGGGACGTGCTGGCCGAACGCGACATCCTGCTCACCCTGGACGGTGAGCCCCTGGTGTGGGCGCTCGACCTCGACGCGGCCATCCAGGCCGGTCCGGTCACCCTCGGGCTCCTGCGCGACGGTGAGGAGATCGAGATCACCGTCGACGGCTTCGAGCACCAGGGCGTGGTGCCCGATCGCATGCTGGAGTGGGCCGGGATGGTGCTCCACGAACCCCACCCCGAGGTCGACCTGTGGGCGGGTCGCGAGCTCGATGGGCTCTACGTCAGTCGCTACTGGCACGGCGGCCCGAACCAGGTGGCGCGCATGAACGCGGGCCGCATGGTGACCGAGGTGGCCGAGCAGCCGGTCTCCACCGTGGCCGAGCTGCGCGCCATCGTCGACGGACTCGAAGACCGCGAGGTGGTCACCTTGCGCTGCATCCGCCTGAGCGATCTGGAGGAGGAGAGCTTCACCCTGCGCATGGACTTGACGCACTTCCCCACCCGAGAGCTCGCCTACGTCGGTGGAAGCTGGGCCGAGATTCCGTGATCTGACACTCCCTTTGAAAGATGGGCGGCTCGCATTGGCCATAGTGGGCGCCCGTGCTGATCACCTTCGCCACCGCTCTTGCCACCGTCGTCGAGCCTTGGGACGACCGGCGGCTTCATGCCGAGGCCGAGCGGGTCGTCGTCGGTGAGGTCGTGCGGACTCGCGCGGTGTGGACCGACACCCTCGTCACCGAGAGCACCGTGGAGGTCTCGGGTTGGGAGAAGGGCGCGCAGGATCGCTTCGTGACCGTGCGGCAGGTGGGGGGCACCGACGGCGAGCTGACCGTGAGCGTGGTCGGCGCCCCGGTCCTGGAGCCCGGCCAGCGTGTGCGCCTGTTCCTCGGCCCCGACGGGGTGCCGGTGCTGCCGGGCCTGGCGGTGCAATCCCTCGACCCCGACCCGCCCTGGACGGCGTCGTGGAGCGACTGGTCCACCTGGCCCTCGAGCTTGCAGTGGGCGGCCAACAGCGCGTACTCGTCGACCGGCCTGGGCGACGGCGAGGTGCTCGAGATCTTCGACGACAGCTGGGACGTGTGGCAGGCGCCCGACTGCTCCGGGTTCCGGCACAGCTACCTCGGGGAGTCGAGCCGGAAGTCGTCGAACAACGGCGATGGCTACAACGTCGTGGGCTTCCTCTCGAGCTGGCCGTCGAGCTACGGCAGCGGCAACGGCACCCTCGGGCTGACGGTCACGATCTCGAGCGGCGGCGAGCTCATCGAAGCCGATGTGAGCTTCAACGAAGACAACTACGACTTCATCGACGGCAACCCCTCCGGCAGCCGCAGCGCCGACCTCCAGTCGATCGCCACCCACGAGTTCGGCCACGCGCTCGGCCTCGGACACTCAGGCGTGAACGGCGCCACCATGACCCCCACCTACGACAACGGCACCGGCCAGCGCACCCTGCACGACGACGACATCGAAGGGCTGTGCAGCCTCTACCCGGGCACCGGCACGGGTGGCGACGGCGGTGACGGCGGCGATGGCGGGGACGGCGGCGACGGCGGGGACGGCGGGGACGGCGGGGACGGCGGCGATGGCGGGGACGGTGGTTCGAACGACCTGCTCGGAAGCTACGACGGCTACGAGCCGAGCGTGGTGGAGGGCGACACCTCTGGACCGAGCGCGCCGGGCCGGCCGGCGGTGTACTCGGAGCAGCAGACCGGCTGCAGCGCAGCGGGACTCTCGATGGCCTGGTGGCCGGCGCTGGCGCTCTTGTGGCGTCGGCGGGTGACAAACGGCGACACGGGCCCAGGCAAGCCCCGGGCACACCACTCGCAACTCGGAGAAGGAAGATGGTCGCGATGACGTCCAACGACGAACAGATCTGGCTCGGTGTCTCATCGGCCTTCGCGGAGGCCCTCGGCCTCGACGACGACGAGGTCACCCGCGACGCGAAGGTCATCGACGACCTGGGCGCGGAGTCCCTCGACTTCCTCGACATCGCGTTCCGGCTGGAGCGCACCTTCGACATCAAGATCCCGCGTGGCGGGGTCGAGAAGGCGGCACAGGACGCGGTGGGCGACGAGCCCTACGAGGTCGAAGGCGTGCTCACGGCGCGAGGCCTCGCGGCGCTCACCGAGGCGATGCCGGAGGTGCCCACCGAGGAGTTCGTGCAGGGGCTGAAGGTGGCCGAGGTGCCGCTGCTGTTCAGGGTGGCGACCTTCGAGCGCCTCGTGAAGCACCTGCTCGCCGAGCAGGCTGGCTGAGCGACCGCTAGCGGCTCTTCACGAAGATCTGCGTGGCGTAGACCGTGCTTCCGTCCGCAGCGATCCCGACCCCCGTCAGGTCCCAGTCGCCCTCGATGTTCTCGCGGTGGCCCGGGCTCTGGAGCCACCCCGCGACCAGGGCTTCCGCGGGCTCGTCGTAGCCCTGTACGTAGCCGACGTTCTCGCCGGCACCGACCAGGTCGATGCCGCCTTCGATCTCGGCCACACGATCCTCGAACCCGTCGTGGCTGAAGGCGACGTCGCCGCTCAACATGTCGTCGCTGTGACCCCGCGTGGGCGGTCCGATCGCGCCGTCCAGGCTCAGCTCGCCCAGGCCCAGACCCACCCGGTGGGCGTTGACGAGGTCGTGGATCGTCTGCTCGTCTGCTGTCCAGTCGAAGTCCGCTGCGTCGGGCGCGGTGTCGCTGCCGCCCGTCAGGGGGAGGGTGGCGCAGGCGAGCAGGAGGAGCATCGGCTCAGTGTGCCCGATGCCGACGCCGGGCGGCGGCCTCGGTCAGCGCAACCCGAAGCGCTTGAGCTTGTCGTAGAGGGTGCGCTCGCCGATCCCGAGGTGCTCCGCCGCCTTCCGACGGTTGCCGTCATGGAGCGCCAGGGCCTGCACGATGGCGGCGCGCTCGGCGGCTTCGAGGGTCGGTGCGCCGACCGTTGCGGCGCTCGGGGTGCTCGGCGGGGCCAACCACAGATCGCTGGCCTGCAGCGTCGTGGTGTCCGCCAGGATGGCGGCGCGCTCCAGCACGTTGGCGAGCTCGCGAACGTTGCCCCGGAACGCTGCGCCTCGGAGCGCGTCCAGGGCGCCGGGCGTGAGCCGAAGGTCCGGGCGTCCGACACGGGGACCGATGCGCCGCAGCAGCTCGGCCGACAGCGGTCCGAGGTCGTCGGGTCGGTCACGCAGCGGCGGCAGGCGGACCGGGAACACGGCGACGCGGTGGAAGAGGTCTTCGCGAAAGCGGCCTTCGGTCACGTCGGCTTCGAGATCGCGGTGGGTTGCCGAGACCAGCCGGACGTCGGCGGCCAGCTGGGTCACGCCCCCTACCCGCTCGAAGGTGCGCTCCTGGAGCACGCGCAGCAGCTTGGCCTGCAGGGGCAGCGCGAGCTCGCCGATCTCGTCGAGGAAGAAGGTGCCGCCGGCTGCCAGCTCGAGCTTGCCTCGCTTGCGGTGGGTCGCTCCGGTGAAGGCGCCCTTCTCGTGTCCGAAGAGCTCCGACTCCAACAACTGCGGGCTCAGCGCTGCGCAGTTCACCGCCACGAACGGACCGTGGGACCGCGGGCTCCAGGTGTGCACGTAGCGAGCGGCGAGCTCCTTTCCGGTGCCGGTCTCTCCGAGCACGAGCACGTTGGTCTCGGTGCGCGCCACCCGCCGCAGAGCGTGCTCGGCCCGGCCCATGGCGGCGCTCCCGTAGCCGAGCGGTGGCAGCTCGCCGCGCGTGGCCTCCAGGCTGTCGCTCTGCCGCCGCTGGTGGAGCGCCCGCTCCACCACGATGCGCAGCTCCGCTGGGCCCGAGAGCGGCTTCTCCAGGTAGTCCGTGGCCCCGTGCTGCATGGCCTCCACAGCCGACTTCACGCCGCCGTGCGCCGTGAGCACGATCACCGCGAGCTCCGGCTGCTCGGCGCTCAGGGTCTTCAACAGGCTCAGGCCGTCCAGCCGCGGCATCTTCAGGTCGGTCACCACCACGTCGAAGCCCTTGCGGCGCGCGGTCGCCAGGCCTTCGGCGCCGTCGGAGGCCTCCGAGAGCTCGTGCCCTCGCGCCTCCAGCGCCGCGACGAGGAAGCTGCGCACGCCTTCGTCATCGTCGACGATCAGGATCCGTCCCACGGGCCCTCCGGAAGTTCGAGCAGGAAGACGGCGCCGCCGTCGGGGTGAGCGAGCACGGTGACGGTACCGCCGTGCAGGTGCACGATGCGTCGCACCACCGCGAGGCCCAGCCCGGTGCCCTGGCTCCGCGTGGTGTGGAAGGGCTCGAAGATGCGCTCCCGCTCGTCCGCGGGCACGCCGGGACCATGGTCCCGCACGCGGAGGGCCAGGGTGGCCCCCGCGTCGATGTCCACCGTCACCGGCCCGCCGGCCTGCCGGCCGTTGTCGATGAGGTTGGCCAGCACCCGTCGCATCCGTTCGGGGTCCAGGGTCCAGGTGGCCTGGCCGGTGACCGTCACGTCGTCGCTGGAGAAGGCCCGGCACAGGGCGCCCACGTCGGTCGGCTCCGGGTCGAGCTGGGCGGTGCGTGCGAAGGCCAGCAGGCTCCGAGTCAAGGCCTCCAGCCGCTCGGCCTCCCGCACCACCCGCTGGGCGCGTTCGAGCCTGGGCCCTTCCAGCCCCTCCTCCAGGAGCTGGGCGTGCCCCTTCAGAGCGGCCAGCGGGTTCTTGATCTCGTGGGCGAGCACGGCGGAGACCTGCCCCAGGCTGGTGAGGTGGCGGGTGCGCGCCATCTCGAGCTCCGCAGCCTCCGCGCGGCGCCACGCGATCCAGAACAGGCTCGCCGCCCAGAGCAGGATCGCGGCGGAGGTGCCGCTCACGACCATCACGCCCGCGCTGCGTTGCTCGAGCTCCGCAGCGTAGGTGGGCTCGTACTCCAGCACCACCGCGCTGGGCGGGCCCGGGCTCTCGTGGGGAGGGTGCTCCGGCGGGAGGAACACGCGCACCGTGTCGCCCAGGTCGACGAAGCGCTCCTCGGGACCCGGGAGCTGACCGCCTTCGCTGCGCGCGCCCGCCTCGTCGAGCACCACGCCCCCGGGGCCGACGATGGCCGCCCAGACGAGTCCCTGATCGGCGAGGGCCGTGACGGTTCCGTCCATGGAGCGCCCGGCCTCCAGCGCGTCCTGCACCCGGTGTCCGAGCACGTCGCCTTGCCCCCGCGCGAGCTCGTTCGCCCGCTGCTTCACCCCGACGTGGCTCCACGTGCTCATGCCGACCATCAGCACGCCGAGCAGGGCGGCCACGGCCAGCAGTCCGATGCGCGGGAGGTTCTTCATCGCAGCGTGAGCTCCACCAGCTGCTGGTCGACGAGGTTGGCGAGCGCCACACGGCCCGCGTCGTCGTTGGTGGGGTCGACGCCGTCGAAGAGGCCCGCGATCGACCGGGTCACGTGCACGTCCAGTCCGCCGTACCCTCCGGAGGGAAGATCGTAGAGCGCGCCGTCGGCCGAAGCGGAGCTGAGGTCGAGCTCGACGGTCGTGTCGTCGCGCCGTGCGGTGCCCTGGATCCAGAGGGTGTAGCCCACCAGGTCGGGGTCGCCCGGCAGGCCCAGGGTGTCGCTCGTGGCGTAGGCACTCAGCACGTGCACGGTGCAGTAGGCCGTGTCGGTGAAGGTGACGGTGTCGAGGTGCACCGTGCCGTCTGCGATCAGGTCCGACGCCACGGGCGCGGTGAGCACCGACACGTCGTCGTCTCCATGACCTGCTCGGGCCAGGCCGAGCCAGACGGGGAAGACCAGCGCGAGCTCCTCTTCACAGGCCGTGAGCTGCCAGGCCCTGTCCACCACCCAGGCCTCGTCGACCTCGAAGGTCCAGCCCAGATCGTTGCGGACCTCGAGGCCGTTGACGGTCCGCTCGATCCCCTCGGCGTCCCACGTCACCGCGTAGCTGACCTCGCTCAGGGTCGGGCCGTTGCCCTGGGGCTCGGCGGTGTCCGAGGTAGGGGTGGCGCAAGCGAGGAGCAGGATCACGGCGCGCCCCCGCCCTGGTCATCGCCCGCGCCTTCCGCCGTGCCGCGGTAGCAGCCGAGGATGTAGGGGAAGGTTGCGGTGACGTGGTAGCCGTAGCTGCCGTCGGGCTGTTCGCGCCCGTTGCAGCTGTCGAGCACCGTGTCGCCCGTCGCCTCGCCGACCTGGTAGGCGTCCCAGGCGCCCTCGGAGGGGTCGCCCACCTGCTCCCAGGCGCTCTCCATGGTCGCGCTCTCCGTGCAGGCCTCGTCCAGGCAACCCGTGGGGCCGTAGATGGGGAAGCCGTCCATCGCATAGCCGAGCACTGGCTGGACCTGGTCGGTGGTCCCGAGGATGCAGGCCGTCACCAGGGCGTGGAAGTGGTAGTCGCCCTCCGGCGCGGTGTGGCCCAGGCAGTCGTCGAGGATCGCGTCGTAGACGGGGTCGCCGTAGGTCGGCGGCCCCTCGTTCGGGCCGTAGATCGGCAGGCCGCTGACCGTGAAGCCGGCGAGGCCGAGCTCGGGGATGTCCGAGGTGGTGCCTGTCAGCTGGGGGCTCCTGGTGACCCGCCACTCCCAGTCGATGGCCTCCAGGTCGTTCGGCGTGGCCTGCACGTACGCGAAGCCGGGGATGCCGTTGGACAGCACGACCAGCTCGTCGTCGGTGCAGTAGACATCGACCTCGGGGTCGGGGTAGTCGGCGTTGGCTGGATCGGGCGTGACCTCGGGGAAGTCGTCGGTCAGGTCGCAGTCGATGGCAGTGTCCTGGCTCTCGACGGTGCAGGCGATCGCGATCAGCAGCATGAGGACTCCGGGTTGGTCGGGACGAAAGCACGGTCCGTGCCAGATCCCGTGGCACGTCCGTGCGCACCGACCTGCAGATTCTGCAGCACGTGCAACCGGCGTGCTGCAGGCTCTGCGGTCGGATCTGGCATGGTGTCGGCCGAGGTACCGATGAGCGTGCTGCTGTGGGCCCTGGCCTGGGCGACGACCTGGCATGAGCCGTACACCCGCCAGGTGGCCGCAGACGCCGAGACCTTCGTGCTCGTCGAGGTGGTCGGCGAGGGGCCGAAGGTCAACCTGTTGGAGGTCTACGAGGGCGCCTCGCCGCCAGTGACCTTCGTGGTGAAGGAGGCGGGGGACGGCCCCGTCGCGTCGGCGCGCAGCGGGCAGCGTGTGTTGTTGCTGCTCGACCGCGTCGGCGCGAGCTGGACCCTGCAGACCCCCACGAGCGGCGCCTTCCTCCGGGACGGCGACCACGTGATCGGCGACGTGCGCATCAGCTTCCACGCCGGGGTCTTCGACGAGCAGGACTTCGTGGCCGCGGTGCGGGCGCTCTGGCGGCTGGAGCACGGCAAGCAGCCGGATCTGGCCTGGCTCGATCGGGTGCGGGCCTCGCTGAAGGAGCCTCCGACAGGGCCGGAAGCCGATGCCCGGAGCGAGGCGTCGCAGCGCTTCTTCGCGCAGCACCTGGCCCTGGAGGGGCTGCACTACTTCGGGGGTGGGAGCGTGGACGAGCTGCGTCCCTTCGTCGACAGCGACGTGTGGCACCACCGCGCCTCGGCGGCGCGCGCGCTGGCCACGGTCGGTGACGACGACGCGGTGGCAGCGCTCCTGTGGTTGGCGTCTGACACCTCCGAGCACCCCTACGTGCGCCTGCTGGCGGCACAGGGCCTGGCGGTGGTCGGTGATCCGCGCGCTGCGCCCGGGCTGAGGGAGCTGGCGCGCGACGCGTCGGACGACGACGTCGTGCTGGTCACGAACCTGATGGATCCGCGGATCGGGACGCGCCTCGGGTCGGTCCGGAGCGCCATGGTCGAGGCGGTGGCCGAGCTGGAGGCGTTGCCTCCTCGAGGTGGGCAGCTGCCCGTGTGGGCCGTGGTCGATGTCGAGCCTGCGCTGGAGGGGGAGGGGGAGCTCGAGGCGGAACCCGAGGCGGCGCGGACCGACGCCCTGCTGGCCGAGACGGCGTGGCTGGACCCGGGGCACCCTCCGCCCGGGTTGCCGACGTCGCTGCTGGTGATCTGGCAGGACGCGGCCTACCGCCTGGGCGAGAAGACCTGGGAAGGTCGCGCCTGCTCCTGCTCTCCCGTCTCGGACGACGCCGAGGACCTGGTGGTGAGCTTCCGCGAGGACTTCGAGGCGGCGGCGGACCATGAGGGCGTGGACCCCGCCCTCGTCACCGGGGTGGGCGTGCGCTACCGGAGCACGCTGTCGTGCCCGATGGGCGCGCACTGCGGGAAGGTGAGCGAGGCCCAGTCGGCGGTGCGCTACCTCTACACCCGATAGCCTCCTGCCGGCGCTTGCGCCGACAGGAGGCTTCCCCTTCGCTGGCCCTTCGGGCACTCAGGGGACCGGATGCTCTCTGAAGGGGGGCCCTCTATGGCCCCCCTACGCGCCCTTCGGGCGCTGACCCCCCACCGTGGTGGATGGTGCGCCGACAGGAGGCTGCGCCCACGGGAGGCTTCCCTCTCGGACTACTTCTCGACCGCGTGCCCGGCTTCCACCCACCCGTTGGTGCCGCCGTCCACGTTGACGGCGGTGTAGCCGGCCGCCGCGAGCTGGCCGGCGGCGGCGGCGGAACGGCCGCCGACGGCGCAGATCGTCCAGATCTCGGAGCCCTTGTGCGCCTCCAGCTCGTTCATCCGGGAAGGCAGGTCGCCCACGGGAATGTTCACCGCGCCCGGGACATGACCGCCGGCGAACTCCCCCGCCGTGCGCACGTCCAGCACGAAGGTGGCGGTGCCCGCGTCCAGCCGCGCGGCGAGGTCGGCCACGGTGACGTCGCGGTGGCTTCCCGCGGCCTCCTCGGTGGGGGCCGTCGCGGTAGGGGCCGGGGCTTCTTCGGTGGCGGCAGGCTCGTTGGCGAGCGCGCAGGCGGACAAGAGCAGGGTCGTGAGCATGGGGACCGAATAGCATGCTGCCATGCTGCCGTTGAGCGTCGCCATCATCGCGCGGGACGAGGCCGACCGGATCGAGGGAGCCATCCGGTCCCTCCCGGACGCGGCCGAGGTCCTGGTGGTCGACTCCGGGTCGACCGACGGCACGCCGGAGGTGGCCCGTGGGCTCGGCGCCCGGGTGGTCGAGACCGACTGGCCCGGGCACGTGACCCAGAAGAACCGGGCGGCCGAGCTCTGCACCCAGCCCTGGGTGCTCTTCCTCGACGCCGACGAAGCCGTGACCGAGGAGCTGGCCCGGGCGGTGCGCGCGGTCGTTCGAGCCGGCGGGCCCCGCGACGGCTACGCGGTGCTTCGTCGGAACACGTGGCTGGGGCAGGTCGTGCGCGGCGGGAGCTTCGGGCCGCAATGGCACCTTCGGCTCGCGCGCAGGGAGCTCGCCACCTGGGCGGGCGAGGATCCCCACGACAAGCTCGTCGTAGCCGGCTCGGTGGGGCGCCTGGACGGGGTCCTCGAGCACGTGCCGTACCGAGACGTCGGCGAGCACCTGGGCACGATCGATCGCTACACCGCCCGCTTCGTGGAGGTGTCCCTGGAGCGCGGTCGTCGCAGCTCCTTGCTCGATGTGCTCCTGCGCCCCCCGATCCACCTGCTGCGCAGCCTGGTCCTGCAGGCCGGGCTGCGCGATGGCGTGACCGGCGTGGTGCTCGCATGGCTCGGCGCGACCTACGTGGCGCTCAAGTGGGGACGCCTCTGGTGGCGGCAGCCGTGAGCCCGCGCATCGTGCCGTGGCGCGAGGGCTTGGAGGTGGCCGAGGAGCTGGAGCGGGGCGGCATCGTGCGCCTGGACGACTTCGCCCCCTTGCCCGACGGAGACCTCGCCTACCTGCGCGAGGTGCTCCCCGAGCTGCGGTCTGGTCGCAACATCAGCTACCACCCGCGGGGCGACTTCCTGAGCGGCCTGGGCGGAGGTGGCGCCCTGAAGCGTCGAGCCCGCGACGTGCTGGCCGCCTACCAGGCCGCGGTGAGCCAGCGACTCGCGGCGCTGGCCCCCCCCTACGCCGGGCGCTGGAGGGCCGGCAAGACCAACTACCGCCCGGAGCAGGAGCGGGGCCGCGAGCTGTCGGTGCGCGGCAGCAACGAGCGCATCCACGTCGACGCCTTCGCCTCCGGTCCCACCGGCGGTGACCGGGTGCTGCGGTTCTTCACCAACGTGCACCCGAGCGAGCCGAGGGTGTGGAAGTCGGCGGGGCTCTTGCCCGATCTGCTGGCGGAGCACGGAGGCGCGCTCTTCGAGGGGGGCGTTGCGCTCGAACCTGGTCTGCTGGACCGGGTGGGTTCCGGGACCCTGAACGGCCTGACGGAGCTGGGTGTCGGGCCGGCGCAGCTGATCGGGAGCTCTCCCTACGATCGGGCGATGCGCCGGCTGCACAACCACCTGAAGGAGGACGAGGGGTTCCAGGCAGCGGTCGGTCGGCAGGTCCAGCTCAGCTTCGCCCCCGACGAGAGCTGGATGGTCTTCACCGATCTCGTAAGCCACGGAGTGGTCTCGGGGCAGCACGCCCTGGTGGCGACCTTCTACGTGGACCGGGCAGCCTGCGTGCTGCCGGAGCTCTCCCCCTGGTCTCTGCTGGAGGCCCTGTGAGCACGGCGCTGGTCCAGGCCGGCGCCCCGGAGCGGGTGGTGGTGCTGCGCTTCAGCTCCGTGGGCGACATCGTGCTCACGTCCCCCGCGATCGCCGCGCTCCACACCGCGTGGCCGCAGACCGAGATCGTGTACGCGGTGCGGGAGGGCTTCGACGGGCTGGTCCGGCACAGCCCGCACGTGCACGACGTGATCGTGATCGGGCGCGACGAGGGGGTGGTCTCCTTCGCGCGCCGGCTGCGCGCGCTGGGCTTCGACGCGCTGCTCGATCTTCACGGCAGCCTGCGGTGCCGGGCGCTCCGGCCGCTGTTGCCGCGCACCCGCCGCGCGATCTGGACGAAGCGTCGCTGGCAGGACGGGCTGCCCGTGCGGCTGGGCCTGAAGCGGTGGCGGGGGGGCATGTGGCTCGCGGACCGCTTCCACCTCGCGGTCGAGGAGCTGGTGGGACGGAAGCTCGAGCGCGGCCGGCTGAGCTACTGGTTGGGGCCCGACGACCAGGACCGTGCGAGGGAGCGCCTCGAAGCCGCGCGTGTGTGCACCTCGGAGCCTATGGTGGGCCTCTCACCGGGTGCGGGGTGGCCGACCAAGCGTTGGCCCGTCGAGCGCTTCGGCGGCCTGGCCCGCGAGCTGGTCGCGAGCGGCCGTCAGGTCGTGGTGAGCGGGAGCCCCGACGAGTATCCGCTCTGCCAGCAGATCGTGCGCGAGGCACCCGGCGCGGTGTTCGTCGAGGCGAAGCTGCCGATCTGGGCGGGCATGATCTCGCTCTTCGATGCCTTCGTCGCGAACGACAGCGGACCGATGCACATCGCCCGGGGCCTGGGGATCCCGACCCTCGCCTTCTTCGGCTCCACCGACCCCGAGCAGTTCGACTTCTCGGGGCACGCGGTGCTCTTCGGAGACGTCCCCTGCGCCCCGTGCCACTTCTACGGGCGGCCCTTCTGCCCGCGCCTGCACTTCCGCTGCATGAAGGAGCTGGAGCTCGACGCCGCGCAGGAGGCGGTGCACGGTCTCCTGTCGGCCCCCGGAGTCCGCGTCGTGCACGGCTGAGGGTCGAATCAGGCCACCCCGAGCTCGCGCTCCCCCAGCAACAGCACGTCCAGGCCGCTCGCCTCCCAGGTGCGCAGCGCATCGGTGGGGGTGTGCACGATCGGCTCGCCGTGGAGGTTGAAGCTGGTGTTGACGAGCGCCGGCAGCCCGCGCTCGGCGGCGGCGGTGAGCAGCTCGTGGAGTGCGGGCTGCTGGGCCCTGTGGACGACCTGCGGGCGCACGCTTCCGTCGAGGTGCACCGCGGCCGGGCACACCTGGCGCAGGAGGTCGGTCGCCCGTGCGGTGATGGTCATGTCGGTCAGGTGACCGGCGTGCCCCTCGACCAACGCAGGAGCGGCCTCCGCCGTCATCACCGGAGCGAAGGCCATGATCGGGTCCCGCCCCAGCGCCGCGTTCACGCGGGCCGCGACCGCCGGCCTCGCTGCGAAGAGGATCGAGCGGTTGCCCAGCGCGCGGGGACCGAAGGCTTCGCGTCCGCTGTAGCGGCACACCACGCGTTCCGACGCGAGGTGCTCGGCGACGCGCGCGGTGGTGGTGGGCACGCCGAGGTCCGGGAGCACGTGGGCCACGCCGAGGCGCGGATCACGGCACACAGCGGGGCCGTGGCGAGCCGCCCAGACCCGGTGGGCCGCACCGGCGGACAGCCCTTCGTCGCCCATCGCGACGAACACCTCGATGCCGTCGATGCCCGGAAGGCTCGCCAGCCTCTGGTTGAGCCGGACGTTCGCGAAGAGGCCCCCGGCGAGCAACAGCCGTCCGCAGCCGCTCCGCTCCACCTCGGACGCGATCCAGGCGGCTGCACGACGCTCCACACAGGCCTGCGCACCGGCCGCCGCGTCCTCGCGGGAGAGCGCGCCGAGGAGCTGCTGGACGCGTCGACGCGAGAGCGGACGCCGGAGGTGCGGCTCGACCCCCCCCTCGAAGAGCGCGTCGAAGGGTGCTGCGGCCTCGGGGTCGCCGTGCGCGGCCAGGCCCATGACCTTGCCCTCGTCGCCCTCCTGGAAGCCGAGCCCCACGGTGACCGCCCCGAAGAGCAGCGCGAGGCCGAAGCGCGCGTCGGTGCTCGCGAGCACCTCGTCCATGGTGTCTGCCCGCCGCACGGTCGCGGAGCGCCCCTCCCCGTAGGCGTCGGCGGTCACCACCAGCGCGCGCTCCGCTCGCCCGAAGCGCGCGGACCAGGCGTGCGCGTCGTGGTGGTCGACGGTGATCAGGGGGGCGCGCAGTCCCGCGGCCGCGAGCCGCCGCTGGACCACGGCGCGCCCGATTCGAGCGTCGATGTGCCCGGCCGGCGACCGCGCCACGCCGTTCTCCCAGCCCATGGCCGCCAGGCTGGTGCGCCCCAACGGCTCGCGGTGTGGATCGCTCCCCGTGTAGAGCGGCTCGGCCAGGCGGTGGAGGCTCCGACCCCTCGCCCCGGCGAGCGCCACGCGGTGCACGCTCAACCCGGCCTGGTCGGTCCAGCGCATCGCGGCGGCGAGGGCCTGTTCGGGGAAGCCGCTGAAGCGCTTGCGTCGGCTCGGGCGAGCCTCCGCCAGGGCGAAGACGAGCCGCCCCTCCGCGACCACCGCGACGCTCGCGCCGTGGCCGTCCCAGAGGCCGAGCACGGCCTCAGATCCAGGCAAGCCCGTTCGCTCCGCCCTCCGCCCAGACCAGCGCCTGGTCGGCGAAGATCGAGGTCCAGGTGTTCACATGACCACGGGGGTCGTAGCAGATGCCGCCGGTCCGGTGCTGCCAGGTGGCGAGGACGCCCAGCGCCGCCTGGATCGGAGCGTCGTAGTGGTCACGGTCGATCAGGGCCCAGAGGCGCACGGCCTGGGCGGTGGCGTCGAGCCGCGGCCCCTCGCGGCCGTCGATCCAGGCCGGCAGGGCACCGTCGGCGCGCTGGAGCTCGGCGAGCTGGGCGGCGAAGCGCTCGGGCGCGCGGCGGGCCGGCTCCCCCAGGGCGCGAAAGAGCAGCTCGCCCTCGGCCGCGTAGGCGAGAGCATGCACGTAGTCGCTGGTCTCGCTCGCCCGTTCCCGGAGGCGTCGGGCGAGGCGAACACCGGGCTCGGAGCGCCGTTGGTGCGCCGCCTGGAGGAGCAGCGCTGCAGCGCGGTCCATGTGGCCGGTCCACCGCTCGGACCAACGGGCGCCCGCCCTGGGCTGCACGGGGGCCTCGAAGCGCGCCAGGCCCTCGACGATCCGGTCGAAGGGGAGGTCCACGTCAGCCCTCACCAGGGCGTGCAGGCCCAGGCAGCTGTCGAACAGGTAGCGCTGCCCGCCGCGGCCCAGGGAGCCCTGCGACGTGAGGTCCTCGAGCAGCCGGGCGGCCACGCGCCGGGCTTGTTCGGTGTGCGCTTCGCCGCGCCAGGCCGCCCAGGACAGCCAGAGCACGGCGGCCTCCGGGTAGTCGTACCCCGGCTCGACCGGGTGGACCCACGATCGCACGCACCCCCGATGCTCCACCGCGCTCCGGAGCCAGTGGTCGAGGGCGCCGCGGTCCACGGGGTGGGAAGCGCGCGTGATAGCCACGTCCTCCACCATGACCCTTCTCCTGCAGCTCGCAGCGCTCGCTTACGCCTTCGTCCTGCCCGGTGTGCTTATCGCGGCGGTGGCGGAGCGCGCGTGGTCGCCGGCGATGCGCCTGGCTGGCGGTTTCACGCTGTCGCTGCTGGTCGTGCCGCTGGCGAGCTTCTGCACGGCCTGGGCCTTCGCGACCCACGTGCACGTCGGGTTGGTGATCGGCGTGGCCACCGGCTTGAACGCGGTCTGTGGCCTGGTGCTCTGGCGTCGGAGGACCGCTTGAGCCTGGTCCTGGCGGTGCACGAGGACACCAACGCCAACGCCTCGGTCGTGCGCGATGGGGAGATCGTCGCGGCCGTCGCCGAGGAGCGGCTGTCGCGCCAGAAGTTCCAGGGCGGCTTCCCGGAGCGCGCGGTCGACGCCTGCCTCGCCTTGGCCGGGGTCACCTTCGGCGACCTGGACGGGGTCGTGGCCGGCAACCGGTACCACGTCTTGCCGCGCCTCCTCGGCGCCGGGGTCATCGCGGGAGAGCACGACCTGTTCGGCCCCGAGCACAAGGCGTGGGTGGCGCTCCAGGCGCGCTTCCACCAGGGCGGACCGCTGGCGCGAGGGGTAGAGGCCCTGAACCGTCGGCTGCTGGCGCGGCGCTTCGGGCGCGGCGTCCCCATCGTCGACCACCACAGCGCGCACTGCGCCAGCGCGTACCTGACCTCCGACTTCGACGACGCGCTCGGCGTGACCATCGACAACTTCGGCGACGGCTTCTCGGCCCGGGTCTTCGACTGCCGAGCGGGCCGGTGCGAGCCGCTCTGGGGCTCGGACGCCGTGCACTCGCCGGGCCAGTTCTACGGGGAGATCACGCAGTTGTTGGGCTTCCGGGTGCTCGACGCCGGCAAGGTCACCGGCCTGAGTGCTCGGGGCGACGCGGCCCGCGCGTACCCGCTGATGGAGCGCCTCATCCGGCTGCGCCCCGATCAACGCGCCTTCGAGCTGCCCGGGGCGCTCACCCGCTCCAGGAAGCGCGGGGTGTTCGCGGAGCTCGCCGGCCACAGCCGCGACGACATCTGCGCGGCGGCCCAGCAGCGGCTCGAGGACGTGGTGGTCGCCTTTGTCCAGCATGCGCTGCAGGAGACCAGGCGGCGTCACCTGGTCCTGGCCGGCGGCGTGTTCGCCAACGTGCTCGTGAACCAGCGCTTGTGGGCCCTGCCCGAGGTCGACGGGCTGTTCGTGCACCCCGCGATGAACGATCAGGGCATCTCGGCCGGTGCCGCGCTCCACTGGCAGGGCGCCGTGGAGGGTGGCCGCGGGGCCCCGCTCGACCACGTGTACCTGGGCACCGAGGTGACCGAGGCCTCCGCGGGAAGGGCCTTGGAGATCGCTGGCATCCGAGCCACCCGCCCCAACGACCTGGACGCGGCGGTGGTCGAGCACCTCGTGGCCGGGCGCATCGTGGCGCGTGTGAGCGGTCGGATGGAGTATGGGCTGAGGGCGCTCGGCCACCGAAGCATCCTGGGGCGTGCCTCCGACGAGACCCTGCCCGGCCGCTTGAACGCGCGGCTGGAGCGCTCGGAGTTCATGCCCTTCGCGCCGGCGACCGCGGTGGAGCACGCCGAGCGTTGCTACCGCGGCTACGGGCCCGGGATCGCGCGCACCGCCCGCTACATGACGGTGTCGCTCGACACCACCGACGCGCTGCAGGCGGTCTGCCCGGCCGTCGTCCACGTCGACGGCACGGCGCGGCCCCAGGTCGTGCATCCGGAACCGGATCCCGGCTACCACCGCATCTTGCGGCTCTTCGAGGAGGCCACCGGCGAACCGGCGGTGCTCAACACGAGCTTCAACGTGCACGGGGAGCCGATCGTCGCGAGCGCCGAGGACGCGCTGCGGGTGTTCGAGCGCGGCGCCATCGACGTGATGGCGCTGGGCCCCTTCCTGGTCGAGCGCCCCTATTCGTAGATGTAGCTCCACACCGCCAGGGTGGTGAGCTCGCGGGTGCTGGGCTCCTCGACCATCGCGGCCAGGGCCTCGGCGCCTCCCCAGTGGAACGGCCGGTAGAGGGTGGGCCAGGGCCGGACGGTCGTCATGTCGCGCTTCTCTCGAGCGATCTCCGCGGGGGTCTCCCGGGTGTAGAAGAACTGCCAGTCCTTCCGCCGCTCCACGGGCAGCTCGTCGAGGCCCGCGTCGTTGGCCTCGGCGTGCGGGAAGCGCACGTACCAGCGCTCGTCGGCCGGCACGTCCACGGTCCTGAGCCCCAGGACCACGCCCCACAGCACGGCACCCGCAGCGACGATGGGCACCCAGCGCTTCACGGACGCGGTCACCCAGTCCAGCCCGGCCGCGAGGGCCGCGGCCAGGGGGAAGAGGTGGAGCGCCATGAAGGTCTGCTTGAGCTCCTCCCAGTTCTCCTGGAACGCGAAGAGCGCGCAGAAGATCAGGTACCAGAAGCCCAACAGGACGCCGTGCAAGGGCCGCTTGACGAGGAGCACGCCCCCCCCGACCGCCGCCACCGGGACCAGCAGCAGGCCCAGGCTCTTCACGGTCACCAGGGACCAGTGGACGAAGGTCGGGAACGCGAAGTGCGGCGTGCGGACGAGCTCGGTGTGGAAGGGCCAGTTCAGCAGGCCGTTGAACTCGAAGGGCTCACCCAGGCCGAACCAGGTGTGCGGGAAGGTGGGTCGGAAGCCCTCCAGGTGCGCGACCTGGCTGGGGTGGATGATCGCCTGTCCGTAGGCGAAGTCGTTCCAGATCAACACCGGCAGGATGGTCACGAAGGCCGCCGCCACGGCCGTGCCCAGGGCCTTGAGCGTGCCGAGCACCTGGCGTTCGTGGTGCCACGCGAAGCCGAGGAAGAGCGGCGCGACCACGATCGCCTCGTTCCGCACCCCGCCCACGATGCCGTAGACCGCTCCGGCCAGCCACCAGCTCGGCTTCTTCTCGCTCAGCAGCAGCCAGAGGAAGGCGAGCAGCACCAGGCCGAAGAGGTTGCCGTTCAGGCGGTCGAGGTAGAGCGAGAAGGGGTTGAGCACCAGCCACGCCGACGCGGCGAGCGCGGCGCTCCACCGCAGGCCGAGGCCGGTGAACGCCTTCGAGGCGAAGAAGAAGAGCAGCACCCAGCTCGCGGCGTAGATCCAGCGGAAGGCCGCCATCGAGAACACGGCGAAGGGTGCGGCGAAGAGGATGCCCGTGCCGATGCGCTGGTCCTTCGACGAGATGCCGAAGCTGTCCGGGTCGAAGGTGTCGTCGGGCAGCCGTCCGGAGAGCTCGTAGTCGAACCTCGGCGTGCCATCGATCCGGACCAGGTCCACCGGCTGCCCGGCCATGAACATCGCGGGCACCGTGATGTAGGTGTCCCAGTACCCGCGGCTGGGGCCGTCGAAGCGCAGCAGTCCGAAGGCGCCGAGGAGCAGCGCGCAGACGATCAGGACGAGGCGTCGTCGCATCGGCTCGTTGCTACCACGGGACGGCGAGGGCCTCGACGAGGAGCACGAGTCGGCGCTCAAGCCACCAGGCCGTCCGTGGTAGCTTCGGCCCATGAGCACCGCCGTGTCGGCCCGGGTCGCCGCGCTGGGCCCCCAGGTCTCCCTCGTGATCCCGGCCCACGACGAGGTGGCCACCATCGCGCAGGTCATCGCGGCGGCGCGGGCGGCCGTGCCGTCACTGGGTCAAGTGCTCGTGGTCGACGACGGCTCGAGCGACGGCACCGCGGAAGCGGCACGTGGCGTGGCCGACGACGTGCTCGTGCTCCGTGAAAACCGCGGCAAGGGCGAGGCCCTCCGTGCGGGTGTGGCTGCCGCCACGTGCCCCATCCTCGCGTTCATCGACGCCGACGGCCAGGACGATCCCGGCGAGCTGCCCGACCTGCTCGATGCGCTCACGGACGACGTGGCGATGGTGATCGGCAGCCGCTTCATCGGCACCCTCGAAGACGGGGCCATCACCTTCAAGAACCACCTGGGCAACCGGCTGCTCACCGGCTGCTTCAACGTGCTCTACAGCTCCCGCATCACCGACACCCAGGCGGGCTTCCGCGTGGTGAGGCGGGAGGCCCTCGCGGTCGAGGAGCTGCGGGCCGTGCGCTACGAGATCGAGACCGAGCTCACGCTGCACGTGTTGAACCGAGGCGGGCGGGTGCTCGAGGTGCCGGTCACGCGCTCGGCCCGCGGCCGCGGCGCGAGCGGCTTCGCCACCGCGCGCGATGGGCTGCGCATCCTGCGGCGCATGGTGCGCGGGAAGATCGAAGGGTGAAGACCCGGACCGCCCTGGGCCTGGTGCGCGCCTATGGTCGGAGCTGGCTGGCCCGGCCCGACAGCCCCTTGCGTGCCGTGGTGCAGGTCACCCGCCGCTGCAACGAGCGCTGTGGGACCTGCAAGAGCTGGGAGATGCCCACCGCCGGCGAGCTGACCCCGGTCGAGATCGGTCGGCTGATGGCGGGCATGCCGCGGCTCGTGTGGCTCGACCTGACCGGTGGCGAGCCCTTCGCCCGTGGCGACCACGCCGAGGTGTTCGAGCAGGTGCTCGCGAACACGCCCGCCCTGCGCGTGCTGCACTTCCCCACCAACGGCTGGTTCACGTCCCGCGTGGTCGACACCTGCGAGCGCATCGCCGCCGCCCGTCCCGACCTCGAGCTCATCGTCACCGTGAGCGTGGATGGCGACGAAGCCCTTCACGACCGCATGCGAGGGCGCGAGGGGGCCTACCGCCGTGCGCTCGCCACCTTCCGCGAGCTGCGGGCGCGTGGTGTCTCCGCCTTCGTGGGAACCACCCTGGGGCCCGAGAACGAGCACGCCCTCGACCGGATCCGGCAGGCGCTGGACAGCGACCTGGGCGGCTTCGACGAGCGCTCGTGGCACTGGAACCTGTACCAGAGCTCGGCGCAGTTCTTCGGCAACGAGCCCTGGGAGGCCGATCGGGGCGCGCAGGCTCGGCTGGTCCGCGACCAGGCCCGACGCCGCTTTCCCCCGCGCACGCCGGTCGACCTGATGGAGCTGGCCTTCCTGGTGAACCTCCAGGCGACCCTCGACGGCGAAGAGCTGGGCATGAGCTGCGCGGCGATGCACGGCGCGTGCTTCGTGTCTGCCGAGGGGTGGCTCTATCCCTGCCACGTGTGGGACCGGCCGGTGGCCGACCTGCGCGCCCACGGCTTCGACGTGGCGGCTGCCTGGGCTTCGGCCGAGGCCCTCGCCGCGCGGGAGGGCGCAACGTCCCTCGCCTGCGGGGGCTGCTTCACCCCGTGTGAGGCCTACCCGGCCCTGGCGGGGTCGCCGGGCCTCGCGGTGGGCTGGACCCTGAAGCGTGGCCTGGCCCTGGTGCGTCGATGAGCTGGTTCTTGTGGTGGTGGGCGTGCGTCGGCCAGGTCGAGCAGACGCCGGCGGAACCAGTGGCCGTGATCGAACCCCATGAGCTGAGCGTCACCGTGATGGACCTCCTCGAACGAGGGCGAACCGGCGATCCGGCGGCCTTCGACCAGGCGGAAGAGCTGGTGCGCGCCCAGCTCGAGGTGCAGGAGGGTGCGGTGGTGTTCCGGCTCATGGGGCAGGTCCTCATGGAGCGGGGCCACGCCGCCATCGACCACGGGGAGCTGGGGATGGACAGCTTTGCGCCCAACGCCGCGCCGTGGTTGCGCATGGCCCAGAAGCTCGACCCGACCGACCCCTACACGCTGCAGATGCTCAGCTCCTGGGCCGAGTTCAACGAGGACCACGAGGCCGCGCTGGCGTACGACCGGGCGCTGTTGGAGGTGGACCCGAGCTCACCGCACGCGCGTGCCCACGCCGGTCGCTCGTTGGCCGCGCTCGGCCGCCTCGAGGAGGCTGAGGCCGAGCTCCGGATCGCCGTCGCGGACTGGGAGACCCTGTCGGCCGAGCACCACTTCGAGCGGGATGTGGAGCTGTCACGGCTGCTCGCCATGAAGGAACAGCTGGGCCTGGTGTTGATGCGTCAGGGACGCGACGCCGAGGCGGAGGCCGAGCTCATGGAGGCGGTGGCGCTGGTGGACGCCGAAGAGCGCATCGAAGGCCCCACGGAGATCGTGGCGTGCCCCTTCGTGGCGCTCGGCGTGCTCTACCGGAAGGCCGGTCGCGACGCCGACGTGGCGGCCATGACCCGCCGAGCGGCCGATCTCGAGCCCGCGAAGGTGATCACCCAGGTGGATGCTGCCCTGTCCAGCCAGTCCGCCGGGGAGCACGAGCAGGCGCTGATCTACGCACGCCGGGCGGCCGCGCTCTCGAGCGACGAGGCGATCCAGGCGCTGCTCCGTGGCCTGGAACAGAACGAGGGCGAGGTGACCGCCACCAGCCTGCACGACAGCGCCGTGCGCGCCTTCGAGCGCTACGACTTCGACGCTGCTGCACAGCTGACCTCAGCGGGCCTCGAGAACGCACCCGAGCACGCAGGGCTGCTGGTGCTGAGTGCCTTCCTGGCTGTCCTGGAGACCCGGTGGGACGATGCGTCCGCGGCCATCGCCAAGGCCGAGGAGGAAGGGGCGGGGGTCTGGGCCGGCGTCGCGCGAGGGCACGTTCTCCTTGGCCAGAAGCGCTACGCGGAGGCCGAGGAGCTGCTCTCGGCCTACCGCGGGCTCTCGCCGCTGGACCCCGCCGAGCCCACCATCGCCAACCACGATCCCTTCGGCTTCGGCTGGCTGCTCGACCGGATGTCCCAGACCGGGCTCGGGTGGTCCGCGGCCAACCAGGCCCAGCACGAACGGGCCATCACCCACTTCGACGCGGTGCTCTCGCGCAAGCCCTCCGACCTGTTCGCGCTGCTCGGCAAGGGCAACTCGCTGAACGCCCTGGGCGACTTCGAGGGCGCCGAGGCCTTGCTGGAGCGGGTCCTCACCGTCGACCCCGACAACCAATACGCGCTGGCCGAGCTGGCGCTCGTGAAGCTGAACCAGGGCGACGATGCGGCCGCGGAAGAGCGTTTCCAGGCGGCGCTCGCGGTGGAGTCGGAGACCTACACCTGTCCCTACGAGGGGCTCGGGTTGGTCTACCTGCGGCAGGGCAAGCTCGACGACGCCCAGCAGGCCTTCGAGCGGGCCATCGCCATCAACCCGGACATCGAGTACAAGAAGTTCAACGAGCTCGCGCGGATGCGCCTGGACGCGGGCCGCCTGGACGAGGCGCAGGCGCTGCTCGAGAAGTCCATCGAGAACCACCCTTACGATGACGAGGCGCGCCAGCTGCTCCTCCAGGTGGAGGCCGCGCGGTGAGAGCCGACCTCGTCGTGGTGGGCGCCGGCCCGGGCGGGCTGAGCGCTGCCGCGGCCGGGCGTGCGCGTGGGTGGCGCACGGTGGTGTTGGAGGCGACGGGCGAGGTCGGGGGGCTCTGGGCGCGGGTGCGACCGGACATGCGCTGCCTGTCGCTTCGTCGCTACGACCGGCTGCCGGATGGTGAGGGGGTGGAGGGGGCCGCGGAGCGCGCGGTGGCCTCGGAGGTCCTGGCGGCCTGGCGGGCGTTCGCGGACCGAGCGCGGCTCGACGTGCGCTTCGGGCAGCGGGTCACCGCGTTGCGGCGGGGGGAGGGATGGCGGCTGACGGCCGGCGACGTGTACGAGGCGCCGCGTGTGGTGCTGGCCACCGGCTCCTACGAGCGCCCGTGGGTGCCCGAGCTGCCCGGGCGCTTCGACGGACCCGCCTGCCACAGCTCGGCCTTGTCGATCGCCGACGTCGAGCGCGGCGAGCGCGTGGTCGTCGTCGGTTTCGGGAACTCGGCCGCCGAGTGGGTGCCGCGGCTGCTCGCTCGGGGCGCGGAGGTCACGGTGTCGGGGCAGGCTGGAAGGCCCGCCTCGATCGGGCGCGGCCTTCGGGGTCGGCTCGCCTGGTGGGTGTCCGGCCTTCCGGTGCGCTGGGCCCCTGGGGTGCTCGGTTGCTCGGGGGGCGTCCCGGTGGTCGACGACGACGTGCATCGCGCCGTCGCCGCGGGCACGGTGTCCCAGGTGGGGCGTGCGGTGGGCCTCACCGTCGCCGGAGTGGTCACCGAGGCTGGCGAGGTGCCCGCCGACCGGGTGGTCTGGGCCACCGGCTACCGCCGGGACCTGCGCTGGGCGGGGCTCGGCACGGGTGAGCCGGCGCAGACCGAGGGCCTCTCGACGGAGCTTCCAGGCGTGGGCTTCGTCGGGATCGACTGCATGCGGACACGGAGGAGCGGCTTCCTGCGGGGCATTCCCGCCGACGCGCGGGCCGTGGTGGCTCGCTTGTGATCGCGGGCGTAGCCAGCGCCTGGATGTGGCTGTGGGTGGTGCTGTACGCCGCCTACACGCCGGGCGGGGTCGTCGCGCTTCGTCCGCTGATGACCGGGCCCCGTCGGCTCGCCTTCTGGGTCGGCTTCGCGGGCCTCGCCATCGGGCTGGTGATCGACGTCGAGACCGCCTGGGTGTGGGTCGCCGTCGGGTCGATGGCCGCCGCCTACGCGCGCTGGCGGCAGTGGCTGGTGCCGCGGGCGGCGCTGAAGCTCACCACCTCGGCAGAGACCTGCACCGGCCGGGTGGTGGTGTTGCCCGACGGGCGCGGGGTGCCCGTCGCTGTGCTGCAGCGCGCGCGGGTCGCCCAGGTCGACGGGTGGAGCGTGGTCCACTGCGCGGTGTCCGGATCGGTGGCGGTGTTCGAGGCCACCGGTCTCCGCGCGGTGCTCCCCCACCCCACCGGTTTCGAGGTCGGCTCGGCCGATGGGGCGTGGGACGGCGTGGATGGTTCGGGGACCGGCGAGGGGCTCCGTCGACTGCCTGTGGCGCTGGTCGCCGGCTTCTCGGGGGAGCTGCTCGCGGGTCCGGGCCGGCTCCCGGAAGAACGCGTCGTGCGGCCAGTCGTCTCCGGCGCGCGGGGCCTCGCCGAACCGCTGGAGCGCGGGCGCGTGGTCGCAGGGGCCTGGCACCCGGAAGCCGACGGAGGAGAACCCCGAGACGGCTACCTGCTCGGCCGCTGGGCGGCGATGGCGCGCGGGCTCGTGTAGGAGAGATCGCTCTCAGCCGAAGTCGGCGCTCGCCCCGGGCGCCAGCACGACCGCTTCACAGGCGGGTGCCTCCTCGGCGAGCGCCTTGACGAAGTGCCGGTTTCGGCCGGGGTGGATGCTCGCCGGGGGCGCCGAGAACCAGTCCCCACCCTCGTGGATCGGCACGGCGTGGCGGGCGCGCAGGATGCGGCAGGCCCGCGCTGCGTCCTTCGGACTCATCGTGGTGCGGGTGCCGAAGATCCGGGTCCCTCCGATCGGCACCAGCGCGACGTCGATGGGCGGAAAGCGCGCGGCGATGGCCTCGAAGGCGTCGGAGAAGCGCGCGTCGCCGCCGAAGAACAGGTGCTGGTCGCCGATCCGGACGACGTAGTTGACCTCCGGCGGCGGCGGTCCGGTGTGCACGGCGGGTGTGGCGGTGACCTCGAAGGGTCCCAGGGTGTGGGTCTGCCAGGGGTAGAGGTCGGTCACGTGGCGGACGCGCAGGCCGGCGCAGAACGCGGCGGTGCCCACCGTACCGACCACGTCGAGCTCCGGGTGGCCGAAGCGCTGCACGGCGTGGGGATCGAAGTGGTCCGCGTGCAGGTGGGTGGCGATCACGTAGTCGATGCGCGGCAGGCGGTGGATCGGAATGCCGGGCTTCCGGTAGGTCGGCACGCCCCACATGGTCGGGGAGAACCAGGGGTCGGTGATGGCGGTGACGCCGTCGGTCTGCAGGAGCAGGGTCGAGGTGCGGATGAAGGTGACGCGCAGGGGCACAGCCCCGAGCGTAGTCGCTGCGGGAGTACACTTCGGCCTTGCTCGCTCTGCTGCTGGTTCTCGTCGGCGTCGCGCTGTCGGCGCTCGCAGCTCCGACCGGGGGCCGCCTGGAGCGTTGGGCCTGGTGCTTGCTCTTCACGCTCACCGCGGTGCCCTTCCTGGCCTTCCAGGTCGCGTTGGTGCAGCCGAGGTTCGTGTCGCCGAGCACGCTCGTGGCGTGCGCCCTCTCGCTGCTGGTGGTCGCGGGCCCGCTGGCCTGGCTCGCCCGGGCGCGCACCGCTCGAGACGCGGGCAGCCTGCCCGTGCTCGCCCTCGGGGCGGTCCTCGCGGCCGTCACGGCCACACACCACACCGACGCCGAGCTCTGGCTGCAGCTCTCGAGCTACCTGGCGCGTGGCGAGGCCGAGTGCTTCTACATGCAGTCCTTCGCGTTCGTGCAGGACCTGAACCCGGGGGCCGACCCCCAGCGGGTGCGCGATGCCTACGACATCCTCTCCACGCCGGGGAACGCGGTCTTCACCGCCGGGTGGCTGCCGATCCTGGGCGACCACACCTTCCGCTTCCTGCACGCGGCGTTCGTGCTCCTGGGCTTCCTGTTCACGGTGTTGTTGGTGCGTCGCTGGACCAACACGGGCGCTGCAGCGCTCGCCGGCGCCGCGCTCTACCTCAGCCCGTACGTGCTCTCCATCGAGGTGCTCGACCGCAACATGCTCGCCCTGGCGCTGTCGCCCGTGTTGCTCTGGGCGGTGATCGAACACCCGCGCAAGGCGCTCCTGCACGGCTGGCTCTTCGCGCTGGTGGCCGGCTCGGGGTTGCGCTTCTTGCCCTTGGTCTTTGCGGTGCCCGTCGCGCTGTTCTACGTCCGGGGGCGCGTGCCGCCGCGCACCTGGGCGACCTTCGCGGTGGTCGCTGCAGCGTGCTTTGCCTTCAACCTCCCCCACCTCGGCTTCCATGGCCTGCACAGCCTGGGCGAGAGCCAGCCGCTCCCCGCGCTCTCGTCGGCGGGCCTCGCGCGCACGCCGTTCGTGCCGCACCCGACCGGCGTGCTGTACCTGCGGCTGTTGCTCGCGTCGTTGGGTGGCGTGGGCTTCGGGCTGATCGCGGCGGGGTTGGATCGGGACTGGCGCGAGGACCGTTGGCGCACCCTCGGCCTCGCCGCGATGATCGTGCCGGTGCTCGCCGTGTTGGCGCTGCAGCGCGACTGGATCGAGTCGGACAAGGCCCGCATCCTCGTGATGGCGGGCCTGCCGCTCGCTGCGTGGGGCGCCGCGGGCATCGTGGCCCTGGGCACACGGCGCGGACGCATCCTGGCGGTGGTGGTCGCGCTGCTCACGCCGCCCCTGGGCGGCGCGCTCGCGAAGGTTCAGGGCGTCGCCGACGAGGGGCTCTACGAGCGGAAGCCGCTCTATCAACGGGAGCGTCCCGCCTACCTGGCGCTCACGGTCGAGCACGTCGCGCACGTTGGCCTGCTGCCCGACTACGCCCGGCTGTTCGACAAGCTCGACTGGGCTCACAAGGCGGCGGAGGCCAGGGTGATCGGGCGCACCTTGTTCGGTTCAGACCCGGCCGCGTCCAACAACCCCTGGGTCGCGCGCTGGCTGAGCGCGGAGCAGCTCGCCGAGCGTGCGGATGCGCCCACGGTCGCCGACCCCGCTGGGTGGGTGGACCTGACGATCGACCTGGAGATGCTCGGCGTGGACCCCGCCCTCGCGGTGCGATCGGTGCCGGCCTCCGGGTCGCGGGTGTTCGTGGACCTCGCCGAGCCCGAGCGCCTGCTCGATGTCTACTTCAAGGCGGTCGACGTCTCCTGGCAGGGGCAGCAGCTCACGGTCACCGCGCTTCCCCTGCGCGACACCCTGGGCGAGCTGCACCTCGACCTGAACGCCTTCGCCGGCTTCGGGCCGGACGAGCACGGCTTCGAGCGCGTGAACCTCGTGCAGCTCCGGGTGTTGCGCGCCGACCCGCGGCCGGGCGCCATGACGGCGCTCCCCCAGGCCGACGACGACCCGGTGATCACGGTCCGTGTCCGGGGCGACCGGCGCGTGCTGCTCCGCAACTGGTTCGTCAACGTGCACAAGGGCACGCCACAGCGTGTGGACGGCTGGGTGATCCCGAACCCTCGGAAGCCCGAGGCGCGGTTCTTCTACGGCGAGCCGGAGAGCTATCTGTGAGAGGCCAACTACCGCTCGCGGCAGCCCAGGCCGGTATCCTGACCCTGCGATGATCGACTCTGCGGCTTCCATCGACGCGCTCGCGCTGTCCCCCGAGGAGCAGTCCGCGCCGATCTCGCTGATGTTCTCGGGCGGCATCGACTCCACCACCGCCGCCCTGGCGCTCGCGCGGACCCACGAAAAGGTCCACCTGCTCACCTACAAGAACGGCTACACGCACCGCGGCCAGGAGCGCACCAAGAAGCGCATCGTCGAGCTCGAACGGCTCACTGGCCCCAAGTTCGTGCACACCCTCACGAGCACCAAGGACCTCTTCGACCGCTTCCTCGTGAACGACGTCGCCCGGGAGTACAAGAAGTACCGGGCGGGCTTCATCTGGTGCCTGGGCTGCAAGATGGCGATGCACACCCGCTCGATCCTCTACAACCTCGAGCACGACATCCCCTACATGGCCGACGGCTCGTCGTCGTCCACGGGCGAGATGGTCGAGCAGACGCTCTTGAGCCTGTACCTGTTCCGCGAGTTCTACGGCGAGTACGGCATCCAGTTCCAGACGCCGGTCTACACCATTCCCCGCGAGGAGGAGATCAAGTTCCTCGAGAAGAAGGGCTTCCGGATGGGCATCCGGATCAAGGACCGCTTCCTGGGCATCCAGCCAAGCTGCCGCGCGGGGGAGATCTACTACCTGTCGTTCCTCCTGCTCGACCAGCCGCCGAAGCACGACGACGAGAAGATCCAGCAGTTCCTCGAAGAGCGCAGGGCCATGGCCCGCGAGGTCATCGAGGCGTACTGTGAGGAGCGGGGGCTGCCGCGACGTGTGAGCCCCGTGAGCCCCGAGGCCGCCTGATGGGTTGCTGCAACAAGAAGCACAGCGGAAAGCCGATCTCCAAGCTCCGGTACTACGGCGGCCTGGCCATCGTCGGGAGCGCCCACGCCGGCGCGTTGGCTGGTCTCTGCGCCATCGCGCTGCCCTTCTCGCGCTACCGGAAGGTCGTGCCCTTCTTCGCGAAGTACTCCGCCGAGACCGTGCGGAGCGTGATGGAGAAGGAGCGCATCCGCATCGAAGGCGAGATGGAGCACGAGGCGAGCTGCACCTGGCAGCCGGAGCTCGCCGGCGCGCACGTGGGCCCGGCGGTGGCCGACCTCGGCGCCTTCGCGAACACCACCTGGGAACCGGCTATCTGAGGCCGGATGGCTCTCGACACGGCCGCCGCGAGGCAGGCCTTTCCAGCGTTGCAGGTGAGGGTGGGCGGGAAGCTGCCGATCTACCTCGACAGCGCCTGCACCAGCCTGCGGCCGGAGCCCGTGATCCGGGCCATGGCGGACTTCCAGCGTCGGGCCCCCGCGTGTCACGGCCGCAGCAACCACGCCTTCGGGCGGGAGACCAGCCGCGTCTACGAGGGCGCTCGGGACTACATCCGGCGCTTCGTGGGGGCCGAAGAGGCCGCCGAGATCGTGTTCGTGCGGAACACGTCGGAAGCGCTGAACCTCGTGGCGGAGAGCCTGCCGCTGAAGCGCGGCGACACCGTGCTCACCACCAACATCGAGCACAACTCGAACCTGCTGCCGTGGCAGCGACGCGCGCGGCGCGATGGCCTGAAGCACCGCATCCACCGTGTCGAGCTCGATCACGGCTTCGACCTGGCGGCCTTCGAGGAAGACCTCGCGCCTGCCCCCGCAGTGGTCGCCGTGCCGCACGTGTCGAACCTCTGTGGTGTCGCGTTGCCGCTGCCCGAGATCGTCGAGGCGGCGCACGCCGTCGGCGCGCTGGTCGTGGTCGACGGCGCCCAGGCCGTCTGCACCCACCGCCTCGACCTGGCCGCTTCGGGCGTGGACTTCTACGCCTTCTCGTTCCACAAGATGTTCGGCCCGACGGGCATCGGGGCGCTGTACGGGCGCCGCTCGGCGCTCGAGCGGCTCCAGCCCTTCCTGGTCGGCGGCGGCACGGTGGAGGCCGCAAGCTTCACGAGCGCCCGGTTCGAGCCCCTGCCGATGAGGTTCGAGGCAGGCATCTGCAACTACGACGGCGCGGTCGGCGCGGCGACGGCGGCGGCCTGGCTCCAGAAGATCGGGCAGGACGCCCTCCACGAGCACGTGGTCGCCCTGAACGGCATCGCCACCGAGGGGCTCGTCGACCTCCCCCGCCTCCACGTCATCGGCCCGGAGGACCCGGCGAGGCGCGGTGGCGTGTTCGGCTTCTACCTCGACGGCGTCGGGGCCGAAGCGGTTGCGCGCCTGCTCGACACGCGCGAGAACATCATGGTTCGCCACGGCAAGCTCTGTGTGCACGGCTGGTTCGCCGACACCGGCACCCCCGAGGCCGTGCGCGCTTCGTTCTCGGTCTACAACACCGCTGAGGAGGTTCGGGCCTTCGTGCGCACCGTGCGAGGCGCTGTGGCTCTGGTGAGCTGATCCGCTCCCCGGGCCTTCGTGTGGCGCTGAGCCTGGTGGTCGCCGGCGGGCTCGTCGGGCTCCTGCTCTGGCAGGTCGAGCTCTCCGAGGTGTGGGCGGTGCTCGCGGGCGGACGGCTCGATCTGCTCGTGCCGGCCTCCGCCCTGTTGGCCCTCCACTACGTGCTCAAGGGGCTCCGCTGGCGCGCGCTGCTCGGGCCCGAGGTGCCGCGGCTGCTCGCCGTGAAGCTCACGATGGTCGGCTTCCTCCTGAACAACCTCTTCCCCGCTCGCGCCGGGGAGCTGGGTCGCCCCTACCTGCTGTCGAAGAACCATCCGGACGCCAGCTTCGCGTTCGCCCTGGCCACCTTGATCGGCGACAAGCTGCTCGATCTCTTGTTCACCCTCCTGTGCCTCGGCCTCGCAGCCAGCGTGTTGTCGATGCCGGACTTCGTGCGCGCGGGAGCCGCTGCCCTGGCAACCATCGGCTTGGTGGCCATGGGGACCGCGGTGGGCGCCGGCCGTTGGTTGGAGCGCGGCGGTCGCCTCCCCGCGCGCTGGGAGGAGCGCTTCGTGCGGCCTCTCGTGGTCGCACGGGACTTCGCGGCCGGTCTGGGTACGGTCAGCAGGCCGCGTCGGTTCCTGGCGGCCAGCGCGTGGACCGCCGGGACCTTCGTGCTGGCCAGCTTCGCGCTCGTGCTGTGCATGCAGGCGGTCGGCGTCGAAGGCGACGTCGGGCACGCCCTCTTCGTGCTCGGCCTGCTCGGCATCGGCTTCGCGATCCCGTCCCCGCCGACCCATGCTGGGACCTACCACTTCTTCGCGGCCCAGGCCCTGCAGCTCTCGGGCGTGGCCGAGCCGGAGACCGCCGTGGCCTTTGCGCTCCTGGCCCACGCGCTGCAGGTGGTCACGGTGAGCGTCCTGGGGCTCGCGAGCACCGTCGGCCTGGACTGGCGTGGCCCCCTCGGGCGGCTCCGGGCGCCGGGCGTCGGGTCCCCGGACGAGGTCTCAGAACCGTAGCGCCAGGTCGTCGACGATCCGCTCAGCGGCACGTCCGTCCCCGTAAGGGTTCTCCGCGCTCGCCATGCGGTCGTACACCTCACGGTCCCCGAGCACCTCGTCGAGCGCCGCCAGGATCCGGCTGGGTTCGGTGCCGACGAGCCGGAGCGCTCCGGTCTCGATGCCCTCCGTGCGCTCGGTCACGTCCCTCATCACCAGCACGGGCTTGTCGAGCGAGGGGGCCTCCTCCTGCAGCCCGCCGGAGTCGGTGAGCACGAGGTGGCACGCCTGCAGGGCGCGCACGAACGCGGGGTACGCCATGGGCTCGCAGAGCGTGACCCCGGGCACCCCGTCGAGCACCTCGTGGACCGTGCGGCGAACCGTGGGGTTGGGGTGGACCGGGTAGAGCACGCCGAAGCCCGGGTGACGGCGCGGGATCTCGGCGAGGGCGCGGCAGATCCCCACCAGGCGCTCGCCGAGCACCTCCCGGCGGTGGCACGTGACGAGCACGGAGCGCCTCGGGACGACGCCTGGACGGATGCTCCGGAGGAGTGCGTCGATGCCGGTGTTCCCTGTGACCAACACGTCGGTGGCCCCTTCGGCCCGCAAGCGCTCGGCGGCGGTCTCGGTAGGGGCGTAGTGCACCGCGGCGATGCGGTCGGTGAGGCGACGGTTGAGCTCTTCGGGGAAGGGGGTGCGCAGGTCGGCGGTGCGCAAGCCCGCTTCCACGTGGGCGATCGGCACGCCAGCGTAGAACGCGGCGAGCGACGCCGCCAGGGTGGTGGTGGTGTCGCCGTGGACCACCACCACGTCGGGCGACTCCTGCTCGATCACCCCCGCGACCCCGGTGAGCACGCGTGCCGTGAGCTCGGCCAGGGTCTGGTCGGTCCGCATCACGTCGAGGTCGTGGCGCGGCAGCACGCCGAAGTGGTCCAGCAAGGGCGGCAGCAGGTCGCGGTGTTGCGAGCTGATGCAGACCAGCGAGCTCAGCCGAGGGTGCCCTTCGATCGCGGCGAGCACCGGGGCGAGCTTGATCGCCTCGGGCCGGGTGCCGAAGACGGTGAGCACGCGAGCCACGGGGGAGTCTAGCACCCCGGTGCAGCCCTACTGCCGCTCCAGCCACCGCCGGCTGAAGACCTCGTCCTCGAGCTCCACGCCGAGCTCCACCGAGTCGATGACGATCACGGTCTTGCTGCCGGTCTTGAGCTCGTCGACGATCTCCATGCGGGTCGGCATCCACTGGCCCTCGAGCTGCACCGGGTCGGACATGTGCCAGGTCTTCAGCAGCATGCCGCTGAGCGCGAAGAGCTCCTGCTTCAACGGGATGCGCCACTCCTGGTCGATCCAGAACACCCGCTTCGGGTAGCTCACGCTCTCGTCGGTGGCGGTGGCCTCCACCGTCCAGCACGGGCGGCCATCCAGCTCGGCCTCGCCCGTGACGGCGGCGGTGTACATCGACGCGAACTCGGCCGCGCCCATCATGTCCTCGTAGGACATGTCGGAGCCCATCATCCCCTGGCGCATCATGTGGCCGGAGATCTTCTGGGTGCGCTCCGCTCGGGGCATGTAGAGCCACAGCTCGTCCCCGAGCTTGAGCATCTTGGTGCCCTTCTCGCGATCGGGCTCCAGGTATTCCATCGCGGCGTCGTCCTGGCCGCGACCGTAGCTGATGATCTTGTAGCTGCGTGTGCGACGCGCATCGACGACCGCCATGGTCGTGACCGCGCTGCGGGTGTCGAATTGGAGGTTCTGGTCCATCGCGTTCAGCAGCTCCTCGGCTGCTGGGAACTCGGTGGCCAGCACGCTGGCGAGTAGGAGACTGAGCACGATCTACCTCCGTGCACGCATGGCGACGACGGGCTTGACGGCAGCCGCCCGTAGCGCCGGGAAGAAGGCGCCGACGACGGCGATGAGCAGGCCCAGGAGCACGGCCTGCACGAGGATCTCGGGGGTGAGGTCGCCGTAGAAGGTCGACTGGAACGGCATGCCGCTGCCCATCTTGTCGAGCAGGCTCTCGTCGAAGGTGAGGCCATGGGTCTCGAGCCACAGCCCCCCGGCCCCGCCGACCGCTGCGCCGACGATGCCGCCGATGAGTCCGATGACGGTGGCCTCCACGACGAACATCAGCACGGCACCGGCCCGGGAGAGTCCCATCGCGCGCATCACGCCGATCTCGCCGGCGCGCTCCATCACCGACATGGTCATGGTGTTGAAGATGGCGAGGGCGGTCAGGAACACCACCATGCTGGTGAGGAAGCCGTTCATGCCCTTGGTGACCGCCTCGTACAGGTTCCACGGCTCGCGCTCGAACCAGCCCTGCACGGCGTAGGGCTCCAGCTCGGGCACCTCCCGCAGCGCCTCGACCAGTGGACGGAGGGCGCCGGCCCGGTGGTCCTCTCCCCCGTACACCGCGATCTCCATCGCGCCGTCCGGGAGGTCGAGCAGCCACCGGCTGTCCTCGAGGGTGATGAAGGCCTGCCGGTCGACCATGGCGTCGCCGCCGATGGTCCCGACGAGCTCGAGGGTCACCGGCGACATGGAGCCGTAGGTCGTCTGCCCCAGGACCAGCACGTCGTCGCCGAGCTCGGCCTCGAGGTCGATCGCCAGCTTCCGGCCGAGCACGATCTGGCCGGTGCCGCTCAGGAACGTGCCGGCGGAGAGCTTGGCCTCCTGGTCGAGCTTGTCCCGGAACCAGGCCTCGTCGCTGGCGACCACCATCGTGAAGTCCTCGCCGATCGCTTCGCTGGCGGTGATGACGGCGCCTGCGGAGATGCGCGGGTGGGCGGAGGTGACCCCGGGCACGGCGCGCACCCTCTCCAGCAGGGGCTCCACGAACTCGATGTTCTCGTAGAGCGGCTGCAGCTCCTCGCGCTCGGCGAAGTCCGGGTCGACGATGCGGATGTGCCCCGCCGTGGCGACGTAGTCCCGGGTCAGGGTGGTGGTCACCCCGATGAGCCAGGTCAGCGCCACGACCATCAGGGATACACCGGCGACCACGGTGCCGGCGGTGAGCAGGGTGCGGCGGAGGTTGCGCAGGGCGTTGCGCAGGGCGAGTCGGATGAGCATCAGTTCGCCTTGATCGCGTCTGCGGGGCGCAGCTTGGAGGCCACGAAGGCCGGGTAGATGGAGGCGAGCACCGCGACCAGCACGCCGAAGAGGGCGCCGACAGCGATGTAGAGCTTGTTGAACTCCATGAAGAGGATCAGCGTGAAGGGGATGTTGTTGTAGGTGCCCTGCTGGGCGGCCTGGTCGATCATCGCGGTCATGTCGATGCCGTTCACGCTGAAGTACCAGGTGCCCCAGGCGGCCAGCGTGGCCCCGACCAGGGAGCCGATGACACCCATCACGAGGCCCTCTGCGACGAAGAGCCGCACCACCGCCCCCCGGGTCATGCCCAGGGCGCGCATCGTGCCGATCTCGCGGATGCGCTCGTAGGCAGCCATCAGGACGGTGTTGGCGATGCCGGTCGCTGCCATGGCGAAGAGCGAGAGGGCGAAGAAGTCCATGATCTTCTGACGGATGTCCTGGATCTCGGTCAGGGCTCGGGTCTCCTCCTCCCAGCCGATGGTGTCGATCTCGGCTCCGAGCTTCGACGAGAGCGCCTCGGCGACCCGAGGCGCATCGTTCCGGTCGCTGAGCCGAACCGCCAGGTGGGTGCCGAGCCCGTCGGCTCGCACGAGCTCCTGGGCCAGATCCATGTGCATGAACATGCCGATCATGTCGATGGCGGGGTTCGCCGTGCGCACGATGCCGCTCACCGGCATGCTCATGGCGTTCAGCGCGCCGGCCGAGGTGCGTGTCTCGAGCACGAGCTCGTCGCCGACGTCGAGCTGGAGCAGCCGAGCCAGGCTGCTGCCGACGAGCACGCCATCGTCGGCGTCCTGCGGCACCTCCCCGAGCACCTCCCAGGTGGTGCGAGGGAACACGGCCTCGTCGGTCGCCGGGTCGAAGCCGATGCCTCGGGCGCGCATGCTGTCGGCGCCGATCACCACCCGCGGCGAGAAGATCAGGCGGCTCGTCCAGGCCTCTGCCTCCCGATCGAGCCAGGCGGCCGTGGCCTCGTCCACGTCGACGAGCACGTCGACCGGGTGGTTGACGCCCGAGGTCGGGTAGTCGGCCGCGCGGGCCATGACGTGGCCGCTCATGGAGTCGACCTGGGCCCGGATGATGTTCTCCTTGATGCCGCCGACGAAGCCGCGGGAGAAGATGATCACCGCCACGCCGCAGATGATCGAGATCGTGGAGAGCGCGCTGCGCTTCTTCTGCCGCAGCACGTTCCGCAGGGCGAGCTTGATCATGCCCCGTCCCCCGGCTGGTCGGCCTCGATCCGCCCGTCCCGGAGGCGGACCACGCGGCGGGCCCGCTCCATCACCATGGGGTCGTGGGTCGAGAACAGGAAGGTCACCCCCTGTTCTTCGTTGAGCTTCCGCATGATGTCGAGCACGTCGGCGCCGGTCTTGGAGTCGAGGTTGGCGGTCGGCTCGTCGGCGATCACCAGGGTGGGTCTCTTTACCAGGGCGCGGGCGATGGCGACGCGTTGCTGCTGGCCGCCGGAGAGCTCCGTGGGCCTGCGGTGGGTCAGCTCGCCGAGCCCGACGGCCTCCAGGGCGGCCTTGGCCTGGGCCTTCGTGTCGCCGCCGGCCTTGGACAGCTCCAGGGCGAGCTCCACGTTCTCCTGGGCGGAGAGCACCGGCACGAGGTTGAAGCTCTGGAAGATGAAGCCGATGCGCTTGGCGCGGAGGTGGGTGCGCTCCTTCTCGCTCAGCTCGGCCACGGACTCGCCGTCGATGACCACCTCACCCGAGCTCGCGCCGTCCAGCAACCCGACGAGGTTCAACAGGGTGGTCTTCCCCGAGCCCGAGGGACCGGAGATGACGGTGAACTCGCCCGGTTCGAACGCGATCGTCACGTCGTCGAGGGCGCGGACGAGGGTCTCGCCGGCGCCGTAGGTGCGGCTGGCGCCGCGGAGCTCGCAGATGGACATGGAGAGCGCTCCTAGAAGTAGACGCGGGTCCAGAGGATGAAGGTGGCGGTGGGCATCAGCCCGTTGAGGTCCAAGGTGCTGGAGGCTCCGCTGTCGTCGAGCCCGATGCCTGGCACCGCCAGCACCAGGTCGTCTTCGCTCGGTGCGAGCTCGCCGCCTTCGCCCCACACAGCCCAGGGCAGCTGGGCGGCGGCGGAGACCTCCAGCCAGCTGTTGGGGGCCAGGCCGATCGTGGGGATGCTGTAGGCACTGCCGTCGTCGAGGTTCTGCAGGTGCAGGGCGGACACCGACAGCATGTAGGTGGCGGCGAGGCTCGCCGACAGGACGCCGTAGTTCTGGCCCGCGAATCCAGAGGTGTCGCCGCTCGCGGCCGCCGCGATGGCCGTGGCGGGGGTGACGTCGGTCGACCCGCCTCCGAGCCGGTCGTACTGCACCATCACCACGAGGGTCTGGAGCACGGGGAAGCTGTAGTCCACGCCGATCGCCAGCTCTTCGTGGGGATCGCTGTCGGCGACCAGGGCCGCCTCCGCCCACCAACCCACGCCGAGGGTGCCGCGCAGGTCCACGCCGACCATGGCGTCGTCTCGGTACGCGCCCACCAGCGAGACGTCGGTGCGGCCGGCGACCAGGGTTCCGCGCAGGGCGCCCTTCAGCTCGGTGAAGGCGTCGTCGGTGCCCAGCACGGCCTGGAGCTGGTGCTCGCCCAGGGGCACGGTGGCGCGCGCGGCGTTGACCCCGGTGCGTGCACGCCAGGGCTCGGTGGCCAGCAGCTCGGGGAACGGATCGGTGGGGTTCAGCACCAGGGCCGAGCCCCAGTTGACCGCCTGGCGCCCGAGCCGCAGGTCGACGCCGGGCAGGTAGGCGTCGAGGTAGAGGCGGTCGACCGCGAGGTAGTCCTCCACCCTGGAGACCCCCAGCAGCTCGTTGCTCTCCGCCGCGGTCGGCTGCCCGAGCAGCTCGTTGGCGAGCGCCTCGAGATCGCGGCCCTGGTGGAAGCCCACGTCGACCACGGTGCTCATGGACCAGCGCTCCGCGAGCTCCGCGTCGAAGGCCGGCCGCAGGTGCTCCACGAGCTCCCAGGCTTCGCCGTCGACACCGAGGTGGAGGTGGCCGCGCACCTCCGCGTAGCCGCTGGCGTCGGCCGCCAGAGCGCTGGCGATCGGCAGGATCACGGGTCACCCGTGGTGGAGAAGTAGCGCTTCACGTCGAACAGCTCGCCGGCGCCGCCGGTGGGGGCGTCGGCCGCCGACAAGCCGGAGCGGAGGATGTCGACCAGGCCGTGCACGAGCTGGTCGAGCTCTTCTTCGCCGAGCTGCGCGGCGAGCTCGGGGCGGGCGCAGAGCTCGATGACGTCCACGCCCAGTCGGCGGTGCACCGCGTTGTTGAGCCCTTCCTGCAGCACCGCGCCGAGCAGGTCGGCGGCGATGTCCGGGTCGAGATCGGCGCGGAGGTGCTCGCCTTCCTGGCCCCGCCGCACGAGCGCGGCGAGGTTCTGGTGGGACAGATCGCGGAAGTGGCGCTGGAGCGTGCTCGCGGCCTGGTCGTGTGGCGCGGGCCAGATCCAGCTGGCGATGCGCATCAGGCGCGGGTGGCCGAGTCCGAAGCGCAGACCGCCTCGGAAGAGCTTCTCCAGCGCGGTGAAGAAGTCGTCGTCGGGGTCGGGTGCGTGGTCGCGGAGGAAGGCGCGCTTCTTGGACGCGATGTGCTCCACCACGAGCCACTGGTACAGGTCCCGCTTGTCGTCGAAGTACTGGTAGAAGCTGCCCTTGGCGATGCCAGCCTTCTGCACCATGCGGCTGATGCTCGCCGAGCTGAACGAGTGGGTGGCGAACTCCTCGATGGCGAGCTCGACGATGCGGGCTCGCTTGTCGGAGGCCAGGTTGAAGAAGGTGGTCTTTGGCATGTGACTGTCTGGTCATATGACTACGGGGTCACATTCGGTGTGTCAAGCGGGGTGGTGGTAGCGTGCGGCACAGGACAGGGAACGGCTCGATGACGCCCACGGGCACCAGCGCGGAGCACGACGCGGTCCTGGCGCGCATCGCCGCGCTGGAGTTGCCGTCCGATCCGGATCGGCGGCGCCTCTACAAGAAGGGGCTGCAGCTGCCCTACCCGCTCGGCTACCTGCTGCGCGGCGTGGTGCAGCGCCGCAACGATCCCGCGGCCTTCGTGGCGAGCCTCACCTGGTTCTTCGAAGCGGCCTGGCGGTTCCTGCTGGCGAGCGCCCTCGGTCCGCTGGTGCGTCGTGGCCAGCTGGGCACCGAGATCGAGCCCTTCCTGGCCAACCTGTTGAACCTGCCCGACCGCGCTGGCCGGAACCTCACCCTGGGCGCCTGGCGGGACCTGACCTTCGGCTGCCTGAGAGCGGCGGTTCGCGACGAGCGGGTCCGGCGCGACATCCCCCGGTTCCTCACCTGGTACGCCGATCGGCCCAACGACCTCGCCCGGCTCGACGACCTCTACAAGACCTTCGTCAGCTTCCGCAACCGGCTCACCCACGGGGCGATCGACGGCAACCGGCCCGACCTGCTCGCCGAGGAGGCCGAGCTCTACGAACGTGCGCTGGTGCGCTTCCTGAAGGACATGACCCGGCTGCACGACTACCAGGTGGTGCTGGTGCAGGACGTGCTCTCCGACGGCCAGCCGGTGCTCGTGCCGGTCGAGCCCACCGGCCACCTCGACATCATGGTCGACCCTCGTCCGCCCGCAGCGAGCACGTGGGCAGCCGGGCGTCCGCAGGTGGGCGAGGTGCTGCTCGCGGAGCTCGACCCGCGCGACGGCGAAGAGCTCCGTGGGCTCTGGTCGATGCACCCCTTCTTCACCCTGCGGTCCACCACCGACGCCGTGCTGATGCCGCAGCTCTTCCGGCAGTACGTGCGCGAGCCGCGCGCCGAGGTGCTGTTCGACGCGGCCACGTCGAGCGAAGCCGGTGACTGCTGCCGGCACTCCGAGCCGGAGCTCCTGGCCCTGGTCGAGCAGCTCGCCACCATCGTGCTCCAGAAGCTCGCTGTCCAGGGCGAACGCAGCGCGAAGCAGGGCGACGCGCTGGCCCAGAGGGTGGCGGAGGAAGAGGAGCGGGAACGCCGGGAGCGCATGGAGGAGCAGCGCGAGCAGCACGAGCGGCGCCTGACGCTCTTGCGCGACCGCATCCCGTACCCGCGGGATCCCTTGTTCCAGGGGCGCCAGTCCGAGCTGGACCAGGTCATGGGCGTGCTGCGCGAGCGCGGCTCCCTGCAGATCCGCAGCTACCTCTACGGCATGGGTGGCGTGGGAAAGACCGCGCTGGCGGTGGAGCTCTGCTACCGGGTGCTCGAGGAGCACCTCTTCGGCGACGGGGTGGTGTGGTACCGCGTGCGGGAGCACGGGGTGGCCGAGATCATCCGCGAGGTCGGGAGTGCCTTGCGGCTGAACCCCGAGGTGTGGGGCAAGGCGGATCCGGAGACGCAGCTCGCCACCTTCCGGGCGGCGCTGGCCGAGCTCGACGTGCTGATCGTGCTCGACAACGCGGACTTCGGCGGGCAGGTCATGGATCCGCTCTTGGCGCTCTTTGCGGGGTGTCCCCTGTTGATCACGAGCCGGCGCGAGATCGACATGTTCGGCGCGGTCACCGTGCAGCTCGGCGGCCTCGGCCAGGCGGAGTCCCAGACGCTGGTCCGCACCATCCTGGCGGGCGAGCGGGAGGCCGACGCCTGGGCCTTCTACGGCGACGAGGGCGCGCTGACCGAGCTCTGCGACCAGCTCACCGGGCTGCCGTTGGGGCTGAAGCTCGCGGCCTACTACATGCGACGGAAGCGCATGCCCATCCGGCGCTTCCTGAAGAAGTGGCAGACGGCGCGGCTGTCGATGCTGCAGGCGGAGGTTGTGGGCACCGAGGCGCGTCACCGCGACATCCGGGCGTGCTTCTCGCTGTCGTGGGACCTGCTCTCGGCGGCCGACCAGCGCGTGCTGTCGGTGATGAGCATGTGGGACGGGCGCGAGATGAGCCTGGAACACCTCGGCAAGGTCCTGGGCCGGCTGCCCTACGACCTGGTGGCGGGCCACGACGGGGCGGTGACCGCGGGGGCCCTGGGTGAAGGCTTCGCGGTGACCGGTGGGGACGACGGGCGGGTGATCCTGTGGGTGAACCAGGACGCGGGTTGGGTGGCGCGCGCGGTGCTGCTGGAGGACCTGGCACCTGTCCGCGACCTCGTGCTGACCGAAACGAGGCTCCTGGTGCAGGACAACAAGGGGCACGTGGGGTTGACCGGGCACAAGGCCCTCGCGACCTGGGACCCCTTGGATGTCGTGGACTGGCGCTGGCAGCGGTTGACGCTGCGCGCGAGGCTTCGAGTGAAGGGCGACGAGATCTACGCCGGTGCCGGGGAAGGGGTGGTCCTGTTGTTCGGTGGGCGGCGTCGTCCCCCTCGACGTGGTGAGCCGCTCGAGGTGCCGGAGGACGCGGTCCAGCCGCTCCCGCCAGCGGACCTCGAAGCGTTGGGGGTCGTGTGGGCGGGGGCGTCGGGACTGCCGGTCGGCAAGCGCTCGGGTGGTGTGCCCGACGAGGTGGGTGAAGCCCGCGATGAGCGCCTCCACACCATCGTGTTCGAGGACCTGGTGGCCACCTCCCTGGTGGACGAGCGGCTGCTGGCGGGAGGCGTCTCACGCGTGCGCCTGCACGCGCTCGTGTCCGAGTTCGCCGGGGAATCGCTCGATGCAGAAGAGTGCACGCGGCTGCAAGGTGAGCAGCAGGACCTGTACATCAAGCTCCTGGATGCCGGAAAGGAGGAGATCGCACAGGACGAACGCAACATCACCAGCGCGGTGAAGCGCTTCCTGAAGAGCGCCCCGCAGAAGCAGGTGGCGAGGCTCGGCGCGTACTCCGGTTGGCGCTACACGCTGTCGCGGCTCGGCCTGTGGCCGCTGTGGCACGACGCTGCCGAGGCCTGCCTGCGCGCTGCCGTCGCCGAGGGTGACGAGGAAGCGATCGGCAACGCGGAGATGAACCTCGGCCGCGTCCTGCCCCTGGTCGGCCGCGAGGCCGCGGGCCGGGCGATGCTGACGGCGGGCAAGGCGCGGCTGCGAGCCTGGTCGAGCCGGTTGCCCCTGGAGACCCGACCGGCCGAGATGCTGGCGTGGGTCGCTCGGACCTACGACTGGTTCGAAGACGAGCCGTCGCTGCGCGGGGCCTTCGAGGGCATCGAGGAGGTGCTGGAAGGTTTCGGCGCGCACTGGTCCTACGCGAGCACGCTGGCGGAGACCTTCTACGACGTGCGCGAGGGCGGGCGTGTTCGGGCGTTGGACGCCAAGTCCGACTCCAACCGCGAGCAGGACGCCTTCTGGACCTCGGTCGAGGCGATGGATGCCTTCGTCGACGAGCTGGAGCTGAGCACGCGGGAGACCCACCTCCGGGCGAACCGGGCCTGGGCGCTGGCGGTGATCATCGAGCACCACCTCGTGCGCGGCCGCGCGGTCGAGGCGGGGCAGCTCGTCCCCGAGTACGAACAGCTCTGTCGCTTCCGGAAGAGCCAGACCACGCTCGCGTGGGCGCGCTCCTACGCCGCTCGGGTCGCGCTTCTGGAGGGGCGTCTGGACGCCGCGGCGAGCGCACTGGACGAAGCGCGTGGCTTCCTCGAGCCGCCGCCGCCTGACGGTCCGCCGCACTTCCTCGACACGGAGCTTCGCCTCGCTACGGCGCGAGGCGAGCTCGGTCAGGTCCGTCGGGCGCTGCACGTCGGCGCCGAGGCCTGGGGGCAACTCCGGTGCATCACGCGCACCGGCTGGCACGTGCACCGCGCCGTCTGGGACGACCTGCAGGGAGGGCCGCCCGAGCGCGTCCGGGCCGAGGCCGCCCTGGCGAGGGTGCTGCTCGACCAGGAGGCGCCCACCACCCAGGCTGGCGAGCCGGCCTTCGACGCGCTCTGCGGCCGGCTGCAGCTCACCGACGACGAGCTGGAGACCGCGGCGCGCGCTCGGTGGGGTGAGCACGGACGTCCACGGGTCGTGGTGCGCGAGCCCGACGTGATCGGCAAGCGCCTGCTGCCCCCGAACCACCTGCGGCACCATCCGGTCACAGTCGGCGAGCTCAAGAGCTGTTGCGAAGCCCTGGGGCTCCCGCTCCCCGCGTACTACCGGCTGGTGGACACCGACCCGTCGGTGGACGAGCCCGCCCGATTCGTGCCACCGCCGCTGGCCAGGAAGGTGGTCCGGTGGTTGGGCGAGCGCCTGCCGGGGCACGTGCGCTGGGAGGGGCTGCCCGCCGGGCACCCGTCGCCCCATGCGGGGGGCGTCGCCCCCGACATCTCGGAGCTGGTCGCCGTGATCTGGGCCGGCTGGCCGAAGGCGAGCACCCACGTGGAGGCCGAGCGCATCCTCCGAAGCGATCGGCTCGTGGCCTTCGACAAGTGGCGCCTGTGGGAGCTGCTTCGTAGCGGCGGGTCCCGCTCGCCGGCCACCGACAGGATGCTCGCGGGTCTCGCCAGCACGTCGCCCCCGTCGGACCTGAACCCAGCGCACCTCGCGCTCGATCTGGCGACCGTGGCCTGGCTCGCGGGGCGCTCTTCGTCGCCCGCGTTCGCCCTCTGGGCCGACCTGGAAGAGGAGAGGTCCCCGTCGGGCCGCGCCGACGCACAGCCTCTCGCGGCCGTCGCTCCGTTCGCCGGACCACCGGAGATCCTGGGGGACCCGTCGAGCTCCTGGGCTCACGTGCTGGTGTGGCCATGCACCTGGATGCCCCTGCACCAGCTCGACGAGGAGGCGCCCACATGGCCCTGACCGACCTCGCCCAGCGACTCCGGGAACCCGCGCCGTTCTGGATGCTCGATCGAGGGACCGGCACGCCAGCGGAGCTGTACGGCCTCGGACTGGTCCACAAGTCGCGGGCAGATGAGGTCGGCGTGTTGGACCTCGTGGAGATGGAGAAGCGGTGCTACGGCCTGCTCGATCTGAGTGCGCTCCCCGAGGATGTCGGCCTCCAACTGTTGTTGGACGGCCTCGCGATCTGGTCGGGTGGAGCGCCCGGTGGCTGGGAGAAGGTGCCGTCCGATGGGCGGTCGACCGCCAAGATGCTCGACGCGCTCTTCGGGGGCGGTCGGTCCGCGGACGTCTTCTTCGGCGACAACGAAGAGACCCCGGACGACCCTGCGCACGGGCCCCTCCGGGCGCGCTTGCGCAGCCAGGGCTGGGGCCCGCGCTGGGTCATGGAGGATCCCTGGTTCCTCCGCCTGTTCGTTGCGGGCCGGCCAGACGTGGTGCGGGCCCCTCTGTTCTGGGTCCGAGCCCCGGCCGACCGGGTCCCTCGGCGCGTGGTGGAGCGCGTTGTGGCGATCGCGCACCGCCTCCATCGCGCCCTCGAGCCCGCGACCGAGGCGCCTGAGTTGTTTGTGGTGGACGACCCGGAGCTCCCGCAGGGACTGGGTCGCGCGCTTCCAGGTGTCGTGGTTGCTACCGTGCCCCGCGCCACACTCGGCGAGGAGGGCGGCAACGCCAAGCTCGCCGGGCAGCTCCACCAGCTGTCTCGGCTGAAGCACGCCCGCGACCGGGCCCTTCCGGACTCGGAGATCAAGGACGAGCGGGGCCGTCAGTGGGTCTCGCCCAGCCCCATCCGCGGCTTGATGTACGGCTACGCGCCCTGGTGCAGCGACGAACCCGCCGAGGTGCAGGGCCTCCGAGCCGGTCACCGCGCCCCCCTCGTCGTGCTCCCCGACGAACTCTGAGCGCCTTGGAAGCGGTACGATGACGCCATGATCCTCCTGGTCCACGCCGCGGTTGCGGGCACGCTCTACGTGGACCAGAGCACCGGGAACGACGACAACCCCGGCACATCGCCCGACCTCGCACTCGCGACCCTCACCCACGCAGCCACGCTGCTCGGCGCAGGCGACGCGCTCGTGGTCGGTCCGGGCACCTACTACGAGCAGCCGGTGTTCGACGGTGGCGATGGCCAGATCTGGATCCGTGCGGAGCCCATGGGCGAGGCCACCATCAGCGGTGCCTGGCCGGAGGCCGCCGAGGGGACCGTCGGATGGCGCGACGAGGGCGACGGGACGTGGTCCGCCGAGGGCGACCCGGCGGTCTTCGGCGAACACGAGGGGGTGTTCCTCTTCCGCTTCAACACCCCCGAGGATCTCGCAGCCGGTCGGGCGGGCGCGGTCGATGTTCCGGACCAGGGCTTTGCCCATGCCGACGGCCGGGTCTACGTGCGGCTGCCCGGCGACCTGGACCCGAACGGCGAGTCGGTGTTGCTGTCGGGTGGCACCTGGGGGGAGGACGGCGCGCTCGACGCTGTTGTCTGGATCCAGAACGCTCCGGGCGCCATCCTCGAGGGCTTTCGCATCGAGGGTTCGGGCACCCAGTGCGTGTGGATGGATCCCACGGCGCCCGGCGGCACGGTGCGGAACACGGTCTTGTCGGCGTGCCACTTCGGGCTCGTGCTGCCGGACGACACGCTGGTCGAGTGGGTCGAGTACACCTACCCGGGCTTCTACGACTTCGCGGAGTCCCTCCGGCAGCTCAACGGCAGCGTCGAGACGGTCTACACACTGGTGAAGGAGTACCACCCGACGGTGGTGCTCGAGGGGGGCCTCGCGGTGGCCCACGGCTGGACGGGCGAGACCACCGACCGTTGCGAGTTCCGGTACAACTACCTGCACGAGGCCTTCGACGGCGAGAAGCTCGGCTTCTTCTCCAGCTCGAGCTCCCACCACAACGTCTACCTCTACAACTACGACAACCACGTGGAGATGGAGGGGGGCTACGGCCTCGGCAGCGCGGACCTCCACCTGCACCACAACCTGATGCTGGCGTGTCCGCTGGGCCCGATCTCCCACCAGAGCACGGATCTGGTCGGCCCGCAGTACGTCTACAACAACGTGGTGATGGAGTGGGACCTGGACCACGGTCACACCTGGACCCAGCTCAAGACCGTCGCACCGAACGCCACGGGCGGCCTGTACTTCTTCCACAACCTGTTCTGGTCCGGGCACACCACGATGTTCTACGAGGACGCGGACCGCTTGCAGCTGCGGAACAACCTGCTGGTGTTCACCGACGAGTACAGCACCGAGCCTCCGCACTTCGACAGCGACCACAACCTGCTCGTCAACGACGACGACGAGCCCTGGCTGCGCGGCGACAACGGCGCCTGGTTGGGCTCCGACCCGGCGGCGCTGGCGCTCGCGGATGTGGAGGCTCTGGACTTTCGGCCGCTGGCGACCAGCCCAGCAGTGGACGCGGGCGTGGCGATTCCCGGCTTCAACGGTGAGGACCCGGACATCGGACCCTTCGAGCTCGGGGCCACCTGGGAAGGGGCCTGGCCCCGTCCGATGGCCACGACCTTCGACTGCAGCGTGCCCGAGCGGTGGGCCGGCGACGTGCCCGAGCTGGCCTGTGAGGAGGACGACCTCGGCCAACAGGACACCGACCCGGGCGGCGGTGACTCGTCCACGGGCGACACGGATCCGATCGACTCGGGCACGGCGCACACCGACGAGGCGGATCGCCAGGACGATGAGGTCGCCACCGTCGACGTGCCTCCGGCCGCGTCCGGCTGCGCCTGTGAGACCTCACGTCGGGGTGGGTGGCCCTGGTGGGTGGTGCTGGCTGGCATCGCCTGGCGGCGCAGGGGCGGGACGGTCGTCGTGCGGTGAGCAGCGACAAGCGGCTACCCTGGAGCGGTGCTCCTCCTCCTCGCCTGCACCTCGCCGCCCTCCGACACCTCCCCCGTGCGCAGCGCGCCCTTCGGAGAGGACACGGCCCCGGTCGGCTCAGGGCCCGCCGACAGCGCCCCACCGGACACCGAGCGACCGCCCGTCGACACCGGCCCGACCAGCGACGCCGTGCAGGCCTCGGTCATCACCACCACCACGCCGGTCGCCGGCGACTTCGACTGCTACCGCCCGGGTGGCACCTGCCAGTCCTTTCGGGCCTACGACGACTGCGTGGAGACCCGGTCCCTGCAGGGCTCGGTCGTCGACGAGACGGGCGCGGCGCTCGGTGGGGCGACCGTGGAGCACTTCTGGGGGGACTGGATGGGCAAGGAGGCCGACAGCACCGTGATCGCTGCGAGTGACGGCGTGCTCACCGGCGCCCGGGTGCCCACGTGCACGCCCCACACGGTGCGCGTGAGCGGCGACAACGCGTCGGAGTCCCTCGATCTCCACGTGGTCCACCCCTTCGAGGAGGGCGACATCACCGCGGACGTCGTGGGCTGGTCGGACCAGGCACGCGACACCTTCGCCGCGGCCTTCGGCACCAGCTTCGCCGCCGACCGCGGCGTGGTGCTCGGCACCATCACCGACTGTGCCGGCGAGCCGCTGGCCCACGTGCAGGTCATCGCCCTGGACGAGCACGGCGACTACCCGGCGGGCCAGCACGGGCACTTCTTCGAGGGCGACATGCCCTCGCCGGGCGCCACCGCCACCGACGCCCAGGGTCGCTTCCTGCTGGCCGACGTGCCGCCCGGCTACCACGTGCTCGAGGCCTGGGCCGCCTTCGAGGGGCACGGAACCGAGGTCTTCCGCATCTCCTTCGCCGACATGGAGATCGTGGAGGGTGGCCTCGTCACGCTGCCGCTGCAGACGGGCGTGCAGGGTGCGGTGTTCCCGGACGCGTGCCTGGTGGCCTGCGGGGCGTGAAGCTGCTCCTGCTCGCGTGTGCCGCGCCGTCCCACGACACGTCGCCCTCGGACGGCCAGGCGCCCGACACGGAGGACGCCTCGCACGACACCGCGCCGGTCGACACGGCGGTCCCCGATCCCTGCGAGACGATGCTGGCCTGGTGGGAGGCCGCGGGCGAGGTCACCGACCTCTCCGAGGCGGTGTCCGCGGGATCGGAGGAGGCGGCCCTCCAGCTCACCCTCGTGGAACCCGGCACGCTCTCGTTCTGCGCGGGCACGTGGTTCGTGTACGTGCGCGCCCAGGCCGACGTCGTCGTTCGCGGTGTGGCCGGCGCCGAGAGCACCACGCTGGATGCCGAGCGAGCGGGCCCGGTCATCGAGGTCGAGGGGGAGCATGCGGTCGAGGTGTCCAGCCTCACCTTGACGGGTGGCCGTTCGCAACACGGTGGTGGGGTGTGGGCGCGCCTCGGCGCGCAGGTCACCGTGCGCGACGCGGAGATCGAGCACAACGAGGTCGAGGTGGACGGTCACGGGGGTGGCCTCTGCGCCTCGGACGGCAGCTCGGTGACGGTCGACGGTGTGGTGTTCCGCGGCAACCGAGCGGCCGAGGGTGGCGGCGTGGCCATCATGGACAGCACCGCCGCCCTCACCGACGTGGCCTTCCACGACAACGAGGTCTCCGGTGACGTGTTGCCCGGCTACGGCGGCGGGCTCTTCGTGGAGGGCGGAGCCGTGACCGTGGACGGCGGCCACTTCCAGCTGAACACCGCGCAGACCGCCGGGGGCGCGGTCGCGGGCTGGAACGGTGCCGCCCTCACCCTGAGCGGCGTGACGACCCAGGCCAACAGCACCGGGAGCAAGGGGGGCGACGTCTACCTGCTCTTCGCCGAGGCCACCATCTACGACAGCGTGCTCACCGATGGCAGCGCGGCGGAAGCCGGTGGAGGGATCGCCGCGAAGTACAGCACACTGACCCTGGTGGATTCCGAGATCGTGTCGACCGCGTCGGAGCGGGGGGCCGGCATCGATCTGTATGCATCGACCGCCACGCTGTCGGGCACGCAGCTGACTGCGAACGACGCGCAGGTGGAGGGCGGCGGGGTGTACCTCGACGTCGACAGCGCCCTCGCGGCGACGCAGGTCGTGTTCGACGGCAACGCCCCGGAGGACGTGTTCGTCGAGGGCGTGGGCGCCTACGCGACCGGTGGCGACGGGAGCTTCAGCTGTGACGGCAGCGGGTGCGTGGGTGGGCGGTGACCTGGTGCGAGGTGCCTACGGAGGCACGACTACTTCTTCTCTTCCACGCAGCTCGGATCCAGCTCCTCGATGATCGCGATCGGCTCGCCGACCGCCGTGGCGTCCAGGTCGCTGGCGATCACGGTGCCGCAGTACACCTCGCCGTCGCCGCACGGCTCGCAGGGGGCGCCGATGCCCTCGGCGAGCTCGCAGATGACGTCGGCTTCGACCCCCAGCCAGTCCCCCGCGTCGCGCGCGTCGCCGGTCACGGTGAAGGTCACGCCGGCCATCGCCGAGCCGTCCGACGAGAAGGTGCCTGCCACGTCCATGTCGCTCAGGTGCAGCTCGACCTCGTTGACCGCGATGACCACGTCGGTGCCCGAGAGCTCCCAGTAGGGGCTCTCGGAGAAGTCGGCCGTGGGGAAGAAGGTGGTGCGGCTGCAGGGGTCCTGTTCGCCACCTTCGGTCTTGGCGATCGCCAGGGTGAAGCTGTCGGCTCCGGCCTCGGTCACACCCAGCAACAAGGCGTTCTGGAGGAAGTTCGCCACGATGTCGCCCAGCCCTTCCGCGTCGATGAAGCGGGCCGAGGCCAGGTCCAGCGACCACGCCGTGGCCATGAGGTCGGTGGTGTCGTCCATGGGCTCGCCGAAGTCCGAGACGGTGAAGGCCAGCTCCGGCGTGCCGCGGCAGTAGTCCAGCGCCACGCTGTAGCTCTCCCCCGGTGTGAGGGGCTCGTCCGGCGTGAAGACGATGACCTTGCCGTCCTGGCGCGTGGACTGCGTGCCCGCGAAGTCGGCGACCACCGTTGCCGTGTCGTCCACCTCGTCGAGCACGAACTCGATGTCGGTTCGCCAGTAGGCGTCGGTGCTGTCCTGCAAGGGCCACGTGGCGGTGATCTCGGTGCTGCAGTCGACGACCTGCTCCGCGGCGGTGTCGTCCGGCGTGGTCGAGACCTCGGGCTGGCAGGCCAGCGAGAACAGGGGAACAAGCGTCATCATGCCGGCCTCATAGCGCGCGGGTTCACGGGCAGCCGCCGCTGTCGCACGTGAACGTGGCGCCGCTGCCCTTGGTGTAGGCGCTGTCGACGGCGGTGGAGTAGACGTCGTCGGGGTCGTTGTCGGAGAAGTCGGAGTCGCTGACGTCGGCGTTGTAGACATAGAGCGCGCCGCCGTCGCCGGAGACCGCGCTGTTGCTGTCGAAGCTCGAGCTGTCGATGGTCAGGCTGCTCGAGGTCGAGGTCGACCGGATGGCTCCGCCCTGCGAAGCGGCGAAGTTGTTCGAGAAGCTCGCGCCGCTGATCTCGGCGTCGGCGTTGTTGGTCAGCACCATCACCCCGCCGTCGTCGCCGATGGCCACGTTGCCGTCGTAGCGGCCGCCCGAGAGCGCCACGAAGGTGCCGCTCGACACCACGTAGAGCGCGCCGCCGTCGTCGCCCGCCGTGTTCCCGTCGACCTCGGCGTCGGTGAAGGTCAGGTCGGCCGAGCCGCCGCTCACGTAGGCCATGCCGCCGTCGTCGTCGGCGCCGTTCCCGCTGAAGGTGGCCTGGTCGGCCTCGCCGGTGGTGTCGTCCACGTAGAGGGCGCCGCCGTCGCTCGCGGTGTTGCCGGTCCAGGCGCTGCCGTCGTCCTGGATGGTGCCGCCCTGGAGGTAGGCGCCGCCTCCGGACACGGCGGTGTTGCCGGAGATCGTGACCTCGGAGAGGGTGAGGGCGACCAGGTTCGACACCAGGCCGCCGCCCGCGGACGTGGCTTCGTTTCCGGAGATCGTGCTGTCGCTCACGTCCAACGATCCGGCCTGGGCGAAGATCGCACCGCCGTTGTCGGCCAGGTTGTCATCGAAGCTCGTCGTGGAGATCGTGGTCGCTGCGAGGGAGTAGATCCCCCCGCCACCCGTCGTGGCGAGGTTCCCGCGGAACACGCTGTCGCTGATGGTCACGGTGCCGCTCGCATACACGCCGCCGCCGTAGTCGGCGTCGTTGTCGCGGACCTCGACGCCGCTCACGGTGACCACCGAGTCGGCGTACAGCGCACCGCCGAAGTCGCTGGCGCTGTTGCCCTGCAGGCTGCCTCCGTCGAGGTCGACGGTGCTGCCGTCTGCGGCGATCGCTCCCCCGTCGCTCGCGGAGCAGGCCGTGATGTCGACGTCCACGAGGTCCACGCTGCTGTCCAGCGCGTAGATTCCGCCGCCCTCGTCAGCGGCGTCGCAGCCGTCCAGCGTGACGTCTGCGAGGTCGAGCGTGGCCGAGTCGGCCGCGATGCACCCACCGTCGGTGGACGACTGGCCGTTCTCGATGGTGAGGGCGCTCAACGTGACCTCGGATCCCTCGACCGAGAGCACCTGGGCGCTTCCTCCCCCGGTGAGCACCGTGGAGCTTCGGCTCGCGCCGACCACGTCGACGTCCGCGGTGGCGGTGAGGCTGACGGCCCACGTCCCCGCGCAGACGTGCAGGGTGCCGGCGTCGGACAGGGTCGCGCTCGTCACCGTGGCGCTGCCTCCGCCGAGGCTTGCGGTGGAGTCGCTCCAGGAGCCGTCCGAGGCTTCGAACGCTGCGGTCTGATCCTCGTCGCCGGCGCTCCAGCTTCCGGCGCTGTCGCAGTCGTTGTAGACGCCATCGCAGAGCTCGACCGCGCCCGGGTAGCGGTTCGGATCGGCGTCGTCGCAGTCGCCGTCGACCGTGACGGTGCCGTCGGGCTGGGTGCAGGACGTGACGCTCGCGTCCCCGTAGCTGTCGTCGTCGGCGTCGACGTACCACACGCTGTCGGGGTTGAGCGAGGCGTTCGAGTCGTCGCAGTCGTCGTCGTTGGCGACGTACCCGGTGGGTGCGTCGCAGCTCACGGTCGACACGACCGGATCGCCGTAGCTGTCGGCGTCCGCGTCGTCGTACCAGGTGCTGGCGTCCGCGGCGTCGTCTTCGTCGGTGGCGCCGTCGCAGTCGTTGTCCTGGCTGTCGCAGATCTCGGTGGCCGAGCTGTTCACGGCCGCGTCGGTGTCGTCGCAGTCGTCGCTGTTCGCGCTGAAGCCGGAGGGCTCGTCGCAGGCGAACTCGACGTCGGCCGTCGTGCCCTCGCCGTCGCCGTCGGTGTCGGCGTACCAGGCGCGCGAGTCGCTCGCGGAGGGCTCGTCGACGGTTCCGTCGCAGTCGTTGTCGACGTCGTCGCAGACCTCGGTGCCGTCCGGGCTGACCTCGGAGTCGGCGTCGTCGCAGTCCTCGGCGTTGGCGACGGTGCCGCTCGGCGCCTCGCAGCTGGCGGTGGCGGCGCTTCCGTCGCCGAACCCGTCGCCGTCGGCGTCGTCCCACCACACGGTCTCCGGGCTGGTGGCGGCGCTGGAGTCGTCGCAGTCGTCGTCGTTGGCGACGTAGCCTGTGGGTGCGTGGCAGCTGGTGGCCGTGGTGGCGGCCTCTCCGTAGCCGTCGCCGTCGTCGTCGACGTACCAGGTGGTGGCGTCGGCGGCGCTGTCTTCGTCGGTGTCGGAGTCGCAGTCGTTGTCGACGCCGTCGCAGAGCTCGGTGGCGTTCGGCGAGATGGCGGCGTCGGTGTCGTCGCAGTCGGCGCTGTCGCTGGTGGTGCCCGAGGGCGCCTCGCAAGCGCTCGCCCCGGTGCTCGGGTCGCCGGTGCCGTCGCTGTCTGCGTCGTCGTACCAGGTGCTCGCGTCCACCGCGTCGTCGTTGTCGGTGGTGCCGTCGCAGTCGTCGTCGAGGCCGTTGCAGGACTCGGTGCCGACCGGGCTGACCGCGGCGTCGGTGTCGTCGCAGTCGGAGGCGTCGGCCACGGTGTCCGAGGGCTGGTAGCAGGTGGTGGCCGGTGCGTCGGGGTCCCCGTAGCCGTCACCGTCGGCGTCGGCGTACCAGGTGCCGACGTCGCTCGCCTCGTCCTCGTCGGTCTCGCCGTCGCAGTCGTTGTCCACGCCGTCGCAGAGCTCGGTGGCGTCGGGGTTCACCGTGCTGTCGCCGTCGTCGCAGTCGGTGGCGTCGGCGGAGGTGCCGCTCGGCTGGGCGCACGCTGTGGAGGTGGAGGCGGCGTCCCCGAAGCCGTCGGTGTCGCTGTCGGCGTACCACGTGGCCGCGTCGGCCGCGTCGTCCTCGTCGGTGTCCGTGTCGCAGTCGTTGTCGACGCCGTCGCAGAGCTCGGAGGCGTTCGGGCTGATGGTGGCGTCGCCGTCGTCGCAGTCGCCGAAGTCGGCCACGAAGCCGGTGGGCTGGCCGCACGAGACCGACGTGGTCTCTTCGACCCCCACGCCGTCACCGTCGCCGTCCGCGTACCAGGTGGCCGCGTCGGTCGCCTCGTCCTCGTCGGTGGAGCCGTTGCAGTCGTCGTCCACGTCGTTGCAGATCTCGGGCGCGGCGGGGTTCACGGCGGGGTCGGTGTCGTCGCAGTCCGTGGCGTCCTGCACGTCGGTCGGGTCGGACACGCACGCGACCGTGGCGCTCGCGGGGTCGCCGAAGCCGTCGCTGTCGCCGTCGCTGTACCAGATGGTCTCCGGGTTCACGGTGGCGTCGGTGTCGTCGCAGTCGGTGGCGTCGGCCACGAAGCCCGAGGGTTGGTCGCAGGAGAGCGCGTCGCTGTCGGGGTTGCCGTAGCCGTCGCCGTCGCCGTCTTCGTACCAGGTCAGCTCCGCGTCGCCGCTCTCGTCGACTTCACCGTTGCAGTCGTTGTCGACCCCGTCGCACTGCTCGGTGGCCAGGGGGTTGATGTCCGGGTCGTCGTCGTCGCAGTCGGCGGCCAGGGCGTAGCCGTCTCCGTCCACGTCGTCGTCGGGGGTGGTGTCGTCGCAGTCGTTGTCGGCGCCGTCGTAGGGCGTCTCGTCGTTGCCCGGGAAGCTGGTGGCGTCGCCGTCGTCGCAGTCGTCGCAGGCCGCCACGCCGTCGTTGTCGGCGTCGACGTAGCCCACGCTGCCGTCGCAGTTGTAGTCGGTGGGGTCGTCGCAGGACTCCTCGGCGCCGGGGTGGAAGGCCGGGTCGCTGTCGTCGCAGTCGTCGGTCTCGGCCGCGTAGCCGGACGGCTGGTTGCACGACACCGTGCTCTCGTCGGTGCCGTAGCCGTCGCCGTCTTCGTCGAGGTACCAGGTGTCGGCGCCCTTCAGATCCTCGTCGGTGTCGCCATCGCAGTCGTTGTCGACGTCGTCGCAGACCTCGACCGCCTTCGGGCTGATCGTGGCGTCGCCGTCGTCGCAGTCCCCGGCCTCGGCCACGTGGTTGGAGGGCGCGTCGCAGGCGGTCGCGGGCGCGTCCGGGTTGCCGTAGCCGTCACCGTCGCTGTCGACGTACCAGGTGGTGGCGGTGCAGGGCTCGCCGCTGTCCACGATCGCGGTGTCGTCTCCGCTGTTGGGGCCGGTGTCGTCGGCTTTGTCGGCGCAGGCGAGGAAGAGGAACGCGGCGAGCATGGTTTCTCCGATGTCGCCAGCCTACCTTGGCTCTTGCGCGCGATAGCTGCATGCGCATGTTCTTCGCGCTGCTGGCTTGCACCGATGTCGAGCGGACGCCGATCCGCGACCCGAAGGAGATCTGGTCGTCGTCCGAGCGCCTGGAGCGCGGGCGCGTGGTCCTGGTGACCCTCGACGGGCTCCGGTGGCAGGACGTGCTCGACGCGGGCTGGCGCAGCCGTTCCGAGACCACGCCGCTCATGCCGCAGCTGACCCTGTTGGGGCAGGATGGCGTGCTGGTTGGCGACCGGCGGGTCGGGTCGCGGCTCGACGTCGAAGCGGCGCTGCCGAAGAGCCTGCCGAGCTACCAGGGCATGATGGTCGGGGAGTCGACCGACTGCAGGTCCAACGAGTGCTCGCCGCCCCGCAGGCAGACCCTCCCGGAGCGGGTGGCGCGCGATCTCGGCCTGGCGCGGGAGGAGGTCGCGGTGTTCGGGACCTGGAGCACCATCGCCAACGCCTTGTCCAGCGGCGATGGGGTGACCGTGTCGACGGGGTTCGCAGGCGGGGAACCGCCGCCCTGGCCCGACGCCCGCTGGGATGCCGAGACGGTGCTCGCCGCGCTCGCGCACTTGAGCGAGCACGAGCCGCGCTTTCTCTGGATCGCACTCGGGGACGCGGACGAGTGGGCCCACGAGGGGGACCTCGACGGCTACATGGCCGCCGCCCGAGCGTCCGACGCCACGCTCACGTCCTTGGTGTCGACCCTCGCGGGGCTGGACTTGTGGGACGACACCACGCTGATCGTGACCACCGATCACGGCCGTGGGCCCGGACCCTTCTGGACCAGCCACTCCCGCTGGGACACGGCGTCCGGCGTGTGGCTGATGGCCCACGGGCCGGAGGTGCAGCGGGCAGGTCGCGTGCATGGGGGCCCCGACCGCACGCTCGCCGGGCTGCGTCCGAGCGTGGAGTGGCTCCTGGGCCTCGAAGCTGTAGGCCAGCCC